>Ga0181612_181150_pt1 | contig 11686 bp, 7 predicted proteins | sample HoacroProtozoa21_FD_119630 | JGI IMG/M metagenome (GOLD analysis project Ga0181612, IMG submission 119630) | Hoatzin crop microbial communities from Cojedes, Venezuel. Combined Assembly of Gp0051906, Gp0051904, Gp0051908 | reverse complement strand
TCTCCAGCTGTAAAATGGGGAAAATACATTGCTGCTACTGCGCGAGTGCTATGCTGAGCAGGTACACCAGCATACAGCTATCACTGGTGCTGTACTGGTGCTGGGCTCTTGGACACCCAATTGTAACAAATGTGTCTGTAAATGTATGAGATTTCTAAGTTACAAGGTTGCAGAACCAAATGTAAAGGCAGATTTCCCTCCTGCTCAGTCAGGGAATGATAGGCCTTTCATTATACGCTTGTGATTGTGTGTGTTTTATCCTTGGAGGTAGTGAATTCATCTTTATAAAGTACTTTTTTAACATGAGAAGAGCTGGTCTGTGCAAGAACCAAATTTAGTTGAGAGTCCTGTGATTAAAAACTTGTTTACAATAACAGACCCAGTCCTCTGGGAGTTCTCAGCATCTCCAACCTTTAAATAAACTCAGGTACTTAAATAACATTACATCACATGGCAGCTGACATAAAAGCATGTAACACCTGGCAGGACCTGGAAATAATTTAATCTGAATTGTCATATAGGGTAAAGCTGTTGGTCTGTTTGAATGGCTACCACTAGTCTAGAGTGTTAATCTAAAAAATTTTCTGGATAGTGTTGCCTTTAAAACCACAGAAAATACTTTAAAAGCTTTATTCTCATTGAAACAGAACCTGAAGGGCCATTTTTGTATGTATGTTTGTTTGTTTACTTGTTTGGTATTTTTTTTCCTTAGAACTATTTTGATGGAAAACTTTCCCCTCAAGGGAAAATGCCTTGGATTGAATACAATCACAAGAAAGTGTCTGGCACTGAGTTCATTATTGACTTCTTGGAAGAGAAACTTGGAGTGAATTTGAATAAACACCTCGGTCCGCAGGAAAGAGCTGTTTCCAGAGCCGTGACAAAAATGGTGGAGGAGCACTTGTACTGGTAAGCTTGCATGGCAAAGCTGGTTGCGTTCTTGTGCCGTCAGATCTGTCTCTGTTCTCGTGCCTGGATGTGAATGCTTATTTTCTCTGGCAGAAAATTATTTCCCAATTACTAATTTCACAAGCCTCTTTATCCTAGAAAACTGCTGCTGCTTTCTGCGTGTGCTAGTATGAGCTGGAGGTAATTCCCCTGAAAAATTGTGATACTGTGTAAGCAAGGTAAGGAGTCAGGCCCTTCGCCTGCAGCATTGCAGAAGGGAGCAGTGGTGGACTGTTCCTCTGTCCTGGTTCCGCCGAGTAGAAGCAGCCTTATTAATATTAAGAGCAAGAAATCAAGATGGCTGAATACCTTCGTGGTTTGAGGGGCACAGGGGAACAAACCCAGCATCTGCATTAGATCCGGAATGTTGTGTTCTTTCAGTTGCTGGTTTTAGCTATCTGTGTGTGTGATCACAATATGGATTATTGCCTTTCCTGTAACATAGGATACTCCTGTTAATATGTATTGTTGGCAACACTGCCACTTGATGGGATACAGTATGAGTCACAGTATCCTGAGAAGCTGAAGTATGTACATGAACGGAAAACATAAGTATAGCCTTGCTGGTACTTTGTGCATTTTACTGACACCTTTGGAAATAATACCTGTGATTTCCCCCTGCCTTTACATTTGAGTCCTTTTTAAGTGCCCTTTCCGGTCTGGATTCACAGAAGTAGCAGGTGGACATGGCATCTTGGATGCTGCATTGGATGCCTCAGCAGGCACAGAGCTTTTTCCCAGTAGTTTGCTTTCTAGCATGTGTTTGAAGTCCTTGCTGTACCAAGTCTTGCATTCATATTGCACTTTTTGTGCAAAACAGTATGTGATTTAAATTGAGTGTGTTTACCTGCTTTTTCTTTCACCTGGTGATCAAAGATGAGCCGCAACATGTGTACATACAGTTCTTAAAATAATTTTTAGTGCTTCCTGGGAACAATTTGAGCATTCCGTAGGCAGATTTAAATTATATGGTTTAGAAATGTAATCCCTGCCTTCCAAGAAGCGTGACCTTCGCCAGTTATACTCGTCTGCAGTGCCATAGCCTCAATCTCAAGTAGCCTGCAAATGCAACTTTTTTTTTTTTGTTCGTTTTTCTCCCTCAATTATTGTAGCTGCCAAAGGGAAGGTGAGGCCTTTTAATCCCCTGATGCTCCATCTCCTTGCCTTAGTGTTGGTTGTTTCATCGTCCGTAGACTTAACTGCTTTAAATGTGACATTACTGATGACAAAATTATACCACTGTTGTGTCTCGATTACAAATTGTGCTTTTGTGTGTGAAGCTTTTTGTCCATCCAGGCTGCCTCTGAGCTGACTCAGCACTGCTGGGCACGACATAGGGGAGCATGGGAGTCTGGTATTGCAAATTCAGGCACTGACCCAGGGAGGTGGCGTTGAAATGGGTGGATAAAGCTAGACCATGCAAGAATAGAGATGTGCATGCCTGGTTGTGTACCCATGTTCCCTTTCCTGTTTAGGCACACAGTTCAGTTTCCCTAAGGCAGGTTTTTTTGCTGCAGTGTGGTAAACCATCCAACTGTGAGTCTTACTGTATGTCCCTGCTGTGTGGCTGTAGCAGTGGCTTGCGGTGTTGGTGAGGTCACACCATGCCGGTTCTCTGTACTAGCCAAAGCCTGAGCTATGAGGTGTCACAGTTGTACCGCCGTAATTTCCAGGTAACAACCTTCACCATCCTGTGGTTACGCCAAAATAAAATCGGGTTTTAGCTGTATGGGGCCGCATTTCTCCCTGACAGCATTGCGTCTGTGGTTGTGGGATTCCTTCACATTGGTCCTTGAACCTGCCCACTTCCCACCAGAAGTTCAAGGTCTGTTCATGGTGTCCTCAAGTCCCACAGTGAGGAATTTGTAACAGTGATCGCCTTTCTGCAGAATAAGGTTTATAAAGTCAAGCCTCTAAAGCAGTAATGTAAAAGTGATGCATACCATTTTATTGCCAGCAGCATGCAAAGTAGCTTCATGATAAATAAGTAAAATTGTAGTACATTTACCGAACAAAGAAGCAAAGTACATCCTGTGGTGTGCTGTCCCTGGATGGAGCTAATCCTGGTGGATGCTCAGCATCTCCTCCTGAAATGTTTTTGCTTTTGCTGAGGTAATTGCTCATCTTCACCAATTAGAGCCTCTTCCAGGTGGAAATTGCTGCTCCAGCTGGAGTTGAGAGCAGTGCGGGGCTGTTGTGAACCTCAGCCTCTAGACACCCTGCCTCTGCCCCAGGCTCTGGTGCCTGGCAGGGGTTGAGCAGAAAGGCAGCAAGTGAGTGAGCGTACCTATTTTTGTGTTGGGATTAGAGCGTATCTCCGAGATGCACGAGACTGATCTGGAGCTGGCGCTTAAACTCCTGTCCCTGGAGAATGCCGTAACTATTAGTCTTTTGCTATGTTTAAATTGCAAAAGAAAAAAAGCCTGCTCACCTGAATGGATCTTGGGCCAAGTCAGCAGGGAAGAGGTGTGTTTGTTGACTCTTGCCCCAGGTCCTGGATCCGGTGCAGACCTCTGTCATCTGTAGAAGGCTTGCACTGGGTCACCTCCACTGCCTGCAGGGACCCATGGGCCCTCAGAAGCCAGCAGAGCACCCACAGCCATCTTCAGGACATGTTCAGTTTTTGGTGTATCTGCAGCATGTTTGTGGGATCTGACCTTTGCAGAAGACGGGCTGGAGGATGCCAGGTTCTCACGTCCTTCTGGTGCTGGTGTGCTGGGCTCAGTGGCACTGCCCACATTCAAACCAGGCAGCTCCCGGTGCCTGCAGGGCTAGCAGCTGCTGTGAGGTGCTTTCTGGCACTGTAATCTCAAGAGAGGGATCTCAGGTCGGTGACAGTAATGTGCTTAGTGAGAACCTAAAGCCTGGAATATGCAGCTTAACCAAACTAACCCGCTAGATTGGTTTAGCTGTATTGTCAAACACAGCCTTAGTGATTTAGAAGTGTGTGTGTATATGTATATACACACACATATTTAACTCATTTCTTGCTTTGTTTTTCCAAAAGACCGTGTAAACATCACATGTGATGAGTGCTTGAAGTACAGGAAAAGCATGGTATGAGAATACAAATGAATCTGACTTTGGTCGGTATTCAGACTTGCCATGTATTAAACATAAACTATGTTTATAATATAAAAATGTTTAAATACATTAAGCCAATTATAAGAGCGATGTCTCTCCTGCTATTAACAATGATGAGGCTTGAATGCTGCTGGCAGCTTAAAAGCCAGCGGCTCTGGGATGGCGCACAGCAGGTGGGGTTTCCACAGCTGATTGTGGAATGAATCCATTATAACCCTTTTGTCTATCAAGAAATTCCACTCTGCACAGATTCAGATAGGAAAAATAACCCCCAGTTCACATCCTTGTGAACACCTCCCCCTTGCCTTGATGTTCAGACAGTTTGGGGATAATCTGGCAAGACGCTGTTGATGAGTCACTTTCTCCATCTTCTCTCCTGATTTATGTATTGAGGCCAAAGCTGCTGTTACATTTAGACTTCAGATTTGCTTCACCCCCGCAGCATTGCTCTTTAACGTGTTATTGTTTAATTTATACTCTAAGATTTGTACAGATGTGCTGGCACAAATAGGAATGTTAATGTTTCCCAGAATGCTCAGTTCAGGCTAATATTTTAAAATAATTATGTCATCCTGTAAATACTAACTGTAGTTTAAAATGTGTAGTTACGCTGAAGTAGTTTATGTAGACTAACCGATATCTGGCATTTCCTAACTTTTTGTAATGTTGAGAATACTCAAGTGTTGTAGTCTGAGCAGAGGGATGATGGGTGGGGTTAAATGCAGAGGAGCATGTTTTCATAGGAAGCACAGATTAATGAACCTTTGAATAGAATTATTTTAACAAAATGTTTGTAAAGCCAGTTTAAGAAGTGCTTTTAGCTGTCTCTGAATCTGAGCCTGCTTTTTTCTTTGCTTTTTTGTGCTCAGACCCATAAAATTTTAGGAGTAAACTCTGGTTGGCTGTTTAGCTGCCTTCATTGCCCATGTAAGTTTGAGATTTGGGACATGTGCCAACTTTACTTATTCAAAGTGACAAGAAGATGTCTTAAGATTGTGCGTGACAGTTTAGCCTAAGCAGGGTTACCTAAATGCTGTGCAGTTGTGTTCTTACTGCGTTGCTGTCTTGATTGTTACATGCTTCATCTGATCTCTGCCGCTTCCAGACCCAAAGACCTTCTCCCCTCAGTGCAAGTGAGTGCTAGGAGAATGTATTTTTCCATTGAAGTATAGCCTAATTATCTTTGTGGGAAGCCTTGTTCATCCTGTCTCATGAATTTCAAGCCATCCTGGACGTGGTTGATTGTTCTTGGTGCAGTGCCAGCTTGCTAGTGTGATTGGAGTGAACAGTAACGATGGAAAGTCCATAGGACCAAGTTAGTCTTGTGCAGCTGGGGTGACCATTACAAAATGTTGCAGCAGAGCCTGCTCTCTTCTTCTTCTGTTTTGTTCTGGCTTCTTTTTCTTGTTGACCCTCTCTGTGGGTTGTGTTGCGGAGTTGATGGGCAAAGCTGATCAGGTCCATGCTGGGGAATGAGGATCTTTGCAACGAGACACATGGCAGTGCTCGCGGAGAGCAGGTTTTTCTTACAGCTAGAGATAGTATTTGCAATTATTTCCCAATGTTCACATCAAGACCGAACTTTTTCTTCCTATTCAGAGCTGTACATGTCCAAGGGAAATTGTTCTTTCCCAGGCTCGTGAAACATGACTACTGAAACGTTCTGCTCTATGGAGCACCTTTATACTTTCAGCCCAGTCATCTTTCTGTCCTTAGATCCTGTTGTGCCTTTGTTCCTGGAGCAAGGCAGTCTCGCACCACATCTTCTAGCCAGAGTTAATACTTCTGGAGTTTCAGTAGCTGTTTACTCTGGTGCTTGCTGGCTTTACATTCGCCCTTTTGTGCTGGTGCCTCGCATTAAATCTGGCTTTGTTTCAAACTCCGCTGTGCTGAAATCAGTCCAATGACTTGAGTTGATCCGTCCATTTTGAAAAACAAGGATTGTGCAGAACACCCCCGTTCGAAGAGTGGTACTGAAGCGTGTGAAAGGTCAGCAGGATGCTTTTGTCATATTAATACAGTGCAAGAGGTTGTGGAGAAACCTATTGAGGAGAAAAGCCATCAGAAAAATAGCAGGTGCATTTTTGTTCTTCATTGTTCATGCATTTGCAGCAAAACCTACACATGCTTCACTCTTACTGACTTTAATGAAATCAATTTGAGCAGAAGGCACTGTCCTGCAGAGGACAATTTTTGATAGAATTAAAATGCCTATCACCTGCTCTGTTGGGAGCATTCTAAATTTGAGCTGTAAGTGGATTTTTTTTTTTTTTTCAGCTGTTATGCCAAATATTTTCCTTTTACCTCATGTTATTAGAAATTCAAGTAAAGACTTTGTGGAACCTTAAAGTTTAGAACATTTGCATGGTGTAAACATAGCTGTTCCCTGGTAGTACTGCTGAATTCAACTTCTGTCATGACATATCGGAGTTTGATAAAACATACATTTAAAAAAAAAACCTCACAGGAGTTCTCCAGGAGATACTGCTTTGTGTGTTGAGTTTTTTTTTTTTTTCCCTTGAATTAGGCAATCCATATCAGCAGTAAGGAAATTATATGCAATTAGAAATATGTACAACAATAATACTGAAGTCAGAGTTTCCAAACTAAAAAAACTGAGCTCTGATCTTACTGGAAATGGAAACATTGGATTATTAAATGAATAGTTAATATAATTGCATACATGAACTTGCAGCTTTCTAGCTTCAATAGTTCATCATGTGTCCATGAGCCTGTTTTCATACAATCTCAAATATGTAAATCCACTTTTAGATTTTTCAGTTTGGAAATTGCTACAACACAATGGAATATGAGTATCAACTCCCAGTGTTTCTGAGACCCTGTTGGCTTCATATGTTTCTCATGTATACTTTGAGATATCTTTAGCCCATTTTCCAATATCCTGTGAACTTGGTGACAAAAGTCATGTGGTCTTTTTTGGTTTTATTTTTTTATAGTGTCAGAAGATGCTAGATATTAAAAAAGGTAATGCTTCTTTTTTCACAAGTTTCTTGAGTAGTGACAGCAGCAAATCAATTTTTTATTTGCCCACAATATTACTAAAGAACAATAATTCATGTAGGGAACAAAAATTTCAGTTGGTAAGACAATTTTTTGTCAAAAGACCTTTGAAAATAATATATTTGCCTTTCAATAAAGTTGAAGTACAGCCTGAAATACAGCAGAGTCCTTTGGAATGTCTCTCTCATAAAATCAACATTTTGAACATAGGAAGAAATACAGGAGAAAACTAACCCAATAACCACCACCCCTTCATCTTTTAATTTTATTTTTAAAATATTGTGGCATTGTTAGTTTCTGAGGAGAGCAGAGATCTTCTGAAAAATGACCGCCACAGTATTTATTTTGGGGCAAAGTTGCTGCTTGGCTAAGTTTCAGCAGTGTAGAAAGCAAGGACAACAGGTTGGTGGGAAAGATTAGTTTCTTTGTGGGCTGTGATGGTGGTGTTTTTCTCCAGGTCTGTGCAGTCAGTCATCTTTCACTAATAAGTCCTTTTGGCACTGCATTTTGTTACTTGAGTTTAAGACAATTCTGCAGCTTTTATTTTATATTTCAGTGTGAATCTTATTTTCTCTTGAAGCGAGTCATGATTTACTGAGAGAATAAGCACTGGGCAGTCTGCGTAAGTATTACAAAGTCAGTTTTCTCTGCTGTCGGTCTGCATTGCATCAGGGTCTACTGTTCACTGGAAACTACCTCTCCATCAGGCCAGTGAGTACTCAGTGTTAAGAAAGCTCACGCCTAACCTTTGTGCGAGCCTTTGCAGGGTGGTGGTGGACTGTCTGGGTATTGCACTGCTATGACTTACTTTGCATCCTTCTAGGACTTTAGCTTACTGCCAATGGGTGGAAAATCTTCACGAGACACGAAAGATGGTTTCACTTTTTGGCCCGTTCAGTGACTTGTTGAAGTGGATCTTCTGCCATCTGACCAAAGGGATCGTGAAGCGTGAAATGTACGGCCACGGCATTGGCCGCTTCTCAGAGGAGGAGATGTACACGCTGATGGAGAAGGACATGCGGACTCTAGCAGGCCTTCTGGGTAACGTACAGCGAGTTACGCGCGCTCGGTTCGTTCACAGCCCACTGTCTACAGGATGACATCGACTGTGAGCACTTCCCGGCAGCTTGATCGTGTACACAAATAATCTCATTTTGTCTATGGGTAGAGTCCGTACTGCTGCTGTCATTCAGTGTCGCCCTTGCTCTGACAGGGACACTGTTGCTTTCCCTGCTGTTTGCTACCAAATTGTGTCTCTAGAGGGGTGCTCTTCTCTGAGCATTGGGTGTGTGTATCTAGAGGAGCAGAAAGTGGCCTGTGATTTTTGGAAGAGCATTTTGCTATGTGAATTTAGGAAAGCGTAGTGTCTAGTTCTGCAAACGAAACCTCTTACTTTTTTTGGGGGGGAGGTGTGTCATTGTTTCTTCACAGGACTCATGGCTGTTTGATAGATTGTTAAGAGGCTGCCACTTGAAAACCCTTTGCAGATGTTATTTTGATGAGCTGGACTTTATTGTATTTGGTTGGTGTTAGCAGCTTTATTCAAAGCTGCTAGTAGGAGATGGGTCTGTGTTGTCAAAATAGGTGGGTTTAGGCTTCTTGCTTGTTGTGGATGGATCCCATAAGGATAGTCTTAAGGTTGACCTCACTTAGCTAGAACCATATGAGCCTCATTTCTGCTGTGTAGTTCAGGCTGAAATTGGCACCGGAGCTGCCTACACTCTGCTTATCACCTTGCAGTCTGCTGAGAGCTAATGATACTGTGCTTCTGTGTAAAATTTGCATTTTGAGGAACGGTTTGGGCAAATTGTCATTCCCTTGAGTTTGTGTCTCTTGTGCAAGGAACCAAGAGAGATGGTACCTGTGTGGCTGCTTTGTTCCCTGTTGTGATTGCTTTAAAGAGGTGGCTGAGTGGAGGGCAGGAGGGGTGCTGCCCTGCCCTGCCCTCCGGAAGGAGGACATATTGCACATGCTCTAAATAGGCAAGTATGGAGTGGATGGAGGGAGCAAGTTGAGGAGAGCCCAGCAGAACGCAGAAACTTTCTAAAAGACATCCAGCTTTATGTATGAGATCTCAGCAGGTGGAGGTGCCACCACTTGCATTAGTAATTGGTAGCAGATGTTAGTCACTGTCAAAATGTGACCTATGTCAAATTGGAGTCTTCTTCCTCCATCCAGAGTGGCCTGGGTCGTCTTGTGAGGGTAAATGCTATGGTTACACAGTCTCTTCCTTTAGGTTTTGGTGGGAAAAATCCTCAAGGATAAGGTGTTTTCTTCACTATATCAGTTTTTTTAGTTATGTGATACATATGTTATCAGCAGGGGTTTTATATTTTTACTTGCAGATTATTGACGAGATTGTTGTGCCTTGTGTACTTGAGAAAGCCTTGATGAGCATATGTCATATTCCTGTTATTTTACCACATTACCAAATGAATTTTGTACATTTTTTTTATCTTCCCCTCTGAAACGGATGTCACATTAGTCAGTGTACAGTTATGTAAGTCATTATGTTTGCCCTTTTGATTATTGATGCATTTGTCTACTTTTCTATAATTGCCTTGATTTTTCATGAACACAAACATGCTCATGTTTTCTCCAGCCAGCTGTTTATGGTTGAGTCTAGTAACTGTGGCCTCCAGGTGGTATCCTTGGACAGGAGGTGGGACGAGGACTTCCAGCCTGACTGGAGACTCTCCTGTTTCACAGGGGGAAGGAGAAGGTGGTCAGTCAGCCTGTTGCCTGCACAAAAACCTTTGTGAGATTCCCCTCCACGTATATGTGCCTATGTGTTTTCCCAGAAGAGGAAGCAGTTGGGCTTTTGGCTGTTAATTAGAGGGCAATCATAAGGGCTTAAAAAAGATGCCTATCATGCAGAATAGCTGCATGTACCAAACTGTAGCTGTCAGTCATCAGGCATATCAGATTAATTTAATACTCCCCATTTTCTAACAGAGAGCATTCACACGGGAACAAGAATAACTTTTAAATTCCAAGAGCTGCTTCCAGAGAGTGATAACTTGGCAGCTGCCAAGTCTTGTGATGCTCATTTTGACATTCCCATCTTGCAAGCATCTTTGTGCTTTTTTTCTATTTCATTTCTAAGAGTAATTTTTTCTTCTCCCATGCACCTGTTTCCCTAACAGACTTCTCCAGATCTCATATAAACGTGGAGATTTGAACTAATCCTCCTGTGATGGATCAGCTTGCCCCGTTGGTATCATCTTGCTCTCTGTCCTGCAGTCTTTAAACCGGAAATGTAACTTCCTTGTGTTGTAGTAGTTTCCTGCTGCCTGGTAGTAGTGTAAGGAAGTGGGGAGAACTGGGTCTATGAACTAGCAATATATAAAAATACACATCTTGGCAATTATTTGAAAGATGCAAGTGAGTGAGCAGTGCCCATAAATCTGTTGGTGCCCTCTGAGCTGTCTGCCTGCCTCAGCCTTTTGGGTACATGGGGATTCCGAGCAGGGAGTTGCAGGGCAGCAGCTGCCTGAACCGGCTTTTGAAAAGCATTTGATGTTTTGTGGAGAGCAGGGGTGCTCAGATCTGGAACACAGAGACGGGACTAACCTGAACGTGAGCCTCTGATGCTAATTGAAATGCCCTGCAGCAGCCTGCTGTGCGTGCTGCTGTGGAAGGGTGCAGGTCTCCCATAGATCTGTCTCTTGCTGGGGTTTCTTGACCCAGTGCTGAAGTAGCTGCTTTTTAATCGTCTGGCACATGCGCTCATAAGTAGTGGAGCTGTGTACTCTCAGGTCCCTGGGCAGTACAAATTTGATCCAAGTCCAGTGTGACCAGGTGGTTGCGTTTCTGTTGGATTAGCCCAGGGATGTAGCGAGGTGTTTGAGGTAATTAGCACTATGACAGCCTTGATGTGACAGGCGCTGTGTAATCTGGCATAAAACTAGAGACTGAGATGATACCTGGTCTGTCGGAAAGTCATCTGGAAAAAATGTTGCACTGGAAGTTTTGGGAACGGATTGGAACGGGTAGAAGGAAATGTGAGTAGAGGCTTTTGTTAGGCAGTGGAGTGTGACCTAAAACCAGATTTACGGTTTTATGGAAGCACAGCTCTGTTTCCTCCTCTTCCCCTTTGTTTCTGTGTACTTGAAGGTGCAGATGTTGTGCCTGGGGAGCCATTCTGCTTGCAAAAGAGTGGGGTGGTTCAGCCCTCACTCACTGCCTGCCTTGGTTGTAGCAAGATGGAAACGGCAGTGTTGCTTCCTGGCACAACATCGCTATGGATGGAGTCTCAGATGCGGTTGTATGGTGCTAAATTCCTAGTGTTTACATAAAACTGCGGTTTGGGGACCAATTTTTGAGCTGTGTTTGAGATCAGTGAATGCTAGGCGTCACATAAATACTGAAAAGACAACATTTACCCTGTATGTAGTTTTCAAACAGGAGGTTGATACAACTATGAAAGAGCTGGGGAGAGTTAACTCTGTTAAAATTACATCTGACAGGCTGGAGGAGGTTATTGTTACTGATCATTCCTGAGCACTGCTTTGCTACGCTGTAGTACAGGGGACAGCAGCATTTGTTGTACTGTATTCTGGAATTTGATGAGTTTTACTGCTGGACAGTTTTTCTATACTCACTCAATAACCCTAACATTTAATAACCTGCT
>Ga0181612_143908_pt1 | contig 11686 bp, 6 predicted proteins | sample HoacroProtozoa21_FD_119630 | JGI IMG/M metagenome (GOLD analysis project Ga0181612, IMG submission 119630) | Hoatzin crop microbial communities from Cojedes, Venezuel. Combined Assembly of Gp0051906, Gp0051904, Gp0051908 | reverse complement strand
GACCCACCAGTTTCTGCCTCTTTCTTCCCATTCTCCTCCGCACGCCGGCGGGGGGAGGGGCGGCCGCGTGGCGCTTTTGTTGCCGGCGGCAGCCAAAACCAAAACATAAATTAAAGGATAATTACCATGTACTTAAATAGTGCATAATTACAATGTTATTAAGCAAGGAATTAATCAAAAGTCCAAAGAGTTAATCAAAGACAGAGACATACACCTCAGCCACACCCTCAAAAAATGATGTTCCTTAACAATTTAGCATCTAATGCTGAAAGTGCAAATTCCTTCCAGTGCTACAGACTGTCAGTACTGGTGTTCTCATGCGCCATCTTCACCAACCTTTCCATTTTATAGGTGACAACTACATGCACAAAATGGACATGGAGAGTTTTAGGCACTAGTTTGTAGACACTAGTCTATAAACACTGGACCATACCCATTTTGCAGCAATAATGAAACCATGCTCAAAACATTCAGAGGCTTCAAGGGAAGGTAAGAAAAAAAAAATTCATTTCAATTATGAGCAGGGGCTAGGAAAAACCCAAATACTACATCTGAGTTCTATGTAAGTGGTACTCAATTCTCCACGCTAATTTAGTAGCACAGGTTAGACTGCAGAGAGTAGAAGTACAATGGAGTCAACTGGGGATTGGTATAAATGAGAAAACCAAATCGTCTTCTGTAAATACCACCCTCGAAATCACTTTGAAGTGGCAGTATTTTTAAACTCGGAAATACCTTACAAGCATAGAGTAACACAGATAGACGACAAAGTTGTCTTCTTTCCGTTTATACAAAACAAAAATACTACACAGAAGTAGAAACAGAATGGGCAAGTGAACTGCCCAAGCTCCCATGGCGAACCCAGACTAAGGAGCTCCTGACCAGCATTTCCAGGTACAAATAACTAAACCCATCTTTCAGATTCTGGCACAAACCTTCAGGATTGGCTCTCTGTTGTTCCTAGTCTGCCGGTGATTGAAATTCACCAGCTGAGCTTAGTCACAGTAAAGACTTTGACAGAGAAGTTTTATATTTACAGATTCCTCTTCCCTTCACAGCTCTAAATATTGGTGCAGTTCAGTGCTCCAGGATTACTCACTTCACTTGGGCCTCAGCTTGCATGAAGATGAATTCCCACTTTCTTGCAAATGCTCTCTGAAGTCTTGCTAAGTTTTCCTGACAAAAGATGAAAATAGTAAGAGCAATTAATCCCTGTAATTGTAACAACTGCTTAAGAGCACAGTTAGCATGAAGGTTATTTATTTTATCCTTTTTTTTTTTTTTCTTTAAGGTGGGAAACTCAAGACATAGAAGTCAGTGTTGGTTTCAGGTGAGCTATTTTGCAGGCAAAGAGAGGCTGTAACACGTCCTTTCAGGCTGCAGCCAAGAGGGCCCTGTCAGGGAGAAGTAATGGAGTGTAATGAAGACAGCCTGAGCTCTGCTGTGAAAATAATGATGGACTTGTTCCCAAAAGATAACACTGGGAAGCTTTGTGAAGCTGACAACTTTTCATTTCTGATAGCAGATGTCTGCCACCTGCACGTTTCCCTCTAATTCCCACTTTCCTTTCCTCCCCCCACTGCTCTCTTCTCTTCAGGCATTCGCTCAGGTGCAAAGCCCGAGCATCCCTTGCTTTGCTCAGTCCTGGTCACCGCTGAGAGCACTACGCAGCTGTGCGGCGCTGAAGGCTGGGGATTGCCAGGATGATTCACGAAAGGAAATAGCTTGTTTGTCTGAACAATGAACATAGCTAACTGCAAAGACAGGGTCCAGATGCAGCCTTGCTCTACATCTGAAGTTAGAGCTCTGATACAGACCCATTACAGAGAGTGTCGTGATCTGAACATTTGGAGGGGGATGTGACCTCATCACAACTCAAGGTCAAACTCGGGACATGGCCAGAATTTCAGGCTCAGATGGCACCCTGAGTCGCATCTCCACACCCACCCTGCTAAGGAGGCCTATGAGATGCTCTTCTCCATTACAGCTGGTTCAACTGTTGCAAATTTTCATTGAACACTGTTACTTCTACTGCTGTTCTTTTTATACCTATTCCCCTTATTTCAAGAAAGTGCTTAAGTGCATACGTTTCAATTCTAGAAGAAATCTTTCTACTATTTACTTTTAACTTCTGTATAACACAAGGCATAAAGCTTGGCCCTGTTGCCACCAAGTGCATGCAACAACTTCAGTCCACACAGATGGAGAAAAAGTTAAGCAAATGATTTACAGCTGTGCTGAACTGTGATGATTTCCTTAACTGTGGCTACAAGGAAGAACTACTTGTAATTATCTACAAAAGCTATTTTTTGTGGGTTTCTTTTATTTTATTTTAAATTATGTTCACATGTGCCCTCTGGAGTAAATATGCTGAAGCTAATGAAATGTCACCAGCTGAAGCAATATTTGAATCATGTTTATATTTGGCAAATTGTAAACAAAATTGAATGCAATTATGTGAGCTTAATCATACCACCAAGACCCCTGCTCTACCAGTATAAATGGGGGGGCAGGGGGCTGTCTATGAATGCTGCAAGCAGAACCTAAAAATGAGAAGACGTTCCCTGAGATGCTTTGTAGAGATTCTCATTAGAAACTCCAGGTAAATGCTTTGGGTAGAGAGAAGCATTCTCATGCTACATCTCCAAAAACGTGTACTAAATGTACAGGGCTCCTTCCCACTACTGTAAGCCTGTTTCTCTCACTTGCGCTTAGCTTACATCTCCATTACTGGACTTGCTTCAGCTCCCATGATGACTAGGAAAAGTTGGTGCCGTTCTTATCTGATTGTCTCTAATTAAAGAGAGCAAAGTTTGAATGCAGAAGTAATCTCTAATTGTTCAATGCAATATTCACAAGAAAAATGAGAGACTGCCAAAATCTAATTATTTGCCATCACTGGAGCATTGCTACTCTCAGTAGACAACGATGTGCAAAAGTACTTAGCCATAGCATCGCTGCATGTGTGTGGGAGTGCGTGCGCTGCTACACAGCCTTTTGTTGCTTTATGATAGATCTTTAGAGTACTTACAGTTAATTGGTTGGCTGTGAGCAGTTTTAATGGTTTTAATAATGAAATCAGCAATATGCAGAAAAGAAAACTCAGCAAAAGGATGTGCAAGTGCATGCAGATTATTGTATTCCTTCCTTTACGCCTGTACTTCAAGATTGGAACTCTTGGGAACTCTGGATGCATTTTCAGGGTAGTCTAAAAGAAGTGGCAACTTTTGCATGCTCTTCACTGAAAGGACAAATGGCATGTGTATATATACATGTGCACAGAAGTCTCAAAACGTAGAAGGTAAGGAAAAAGGGAAAAGTCCAATCCTAGAAAAAACCCTAAAATATACACAATATAAATATTTTCATTGTAATAGACATGAACACAGAAGTTCACTAGAACCAGCTTTGTAAACAAACCCTCCACCAAAAAACTCTGTATTTGAAATTCAGCTATTACACTGTTGAGCTAGTAAACAAACAAACAAAAAGCAATATGATAGAAACAAAAGTTCAGCTGGCCAGAGAGTTACACTTCTGGTGTTCAAAGAAATGCAGAAACACTGAGAAGCCCTGCCCCTCCTGCCTCCACCTTCCCACTCCTCTCCACCCAAACCCTGCACAATCTGAAGCCACAGTCTGGGATATTTTAATGGATAATAATTTCATAACAAAAAATACGCCATGAATAAGCATGAGTAATAGTTTTTTATATGGCGCACTGAAAACAGTCCAAGTCCAATATCTGAAAGCTTTCGTAACTAGATGGGGTCATCAGCAATTTAATTGCCCAATAATGCACCTGAAAAATCCATCATTTACGCATGTTAATATCTGCTATATAAACTAGTAACTGTTAACCAGAAATAGGAAACCAAGGTATAAACTTCTGTGTAATTTGCCCCAATCTTGGAGGACTGGCTATATAACAGATGCTTTAATTTGAGATGTTGCAAAGCCAGGGACATTCCCCAACCAAGTTCCTGATGTTGTCTCCCAATCAACCTTCTCACACAGTTCTGACAACTAAAAAAAGACACAGTAAAGGCTGGCCCCAAAGCACAAAATGGCAGCATTCAATTGGCAAGCAAAGCTCCTCCTGCACCCCCCAGCTTTAAACTCTAGCAGCAGTGTACCTACGGCTTCATAATCCGCCAGCTCCAGCCTAGCTTTGTTCTGCATGGTCCGTTTGCAAAGATAGATGGCTAAAGGGAGAAACAGAACGGAAAACAATTACAGACAGATTATTAGTACTAGATCTTAAGAAAGAAAAAAGTGGTCCATGCACTCTTCATTCTCATCAGAAAGCAACATGAGCCAAGGAATGAGAGTGCTGAATACCCAGCTGACATTACCCACTAGTAATCTCACAGGCCTTAAACATCTGGGACATCTCATTTAGAAGTGCTGAGAGTAGATGCCAGGACCTAACAAGATGTCTGAGAAAGGCACAGTCGCTTCTGGGGCTGGTAAAAGATTTAGCATTAGCAACCTGTTGCCCTCAGCATTTCAGGAATATGCCTGCCAAAGCGAGCAGCCCTGCACTTCTTTTCCCCTCTTGTTAAAAAAACCAACCAAACAAAAAAAAACCACCAAAAAAAATCTGGATACTGAAATGAAAACAGAAATACAGGCCAGATCTTAAACGTATGATCTGAGCATTTTTTCATATGCCCCGTCCACTTATTCTACACATTTCGAATGGATAAGAAAAGCCTTCTCACATTTCACCACAGGGAGACACTGCAGAAACTGATGCGGTTTGGGATTCCGAGGGTCAAGATGAGCCCAGTGCACAACACCAAACCCAGGCTGTCTTCTGTGAAAGCCTGAGCTGGACCTGCTAGCTCACCCCATTTCCATTACTGACTGAAACACAAGGTCCCCGGCACACCCTGGGGATACAGTCAGGTCTGAACTACGTAATAGAGGTCCAGCGCTCTCATTTTGGGATGAACCTCAAGGTGAATTTTACAGCTTCCTCGTTTTGCCCTCTGTCATGCTGCAGGCCCAGGTACTTATTGTCCAACAGCGTACCAAACCGTAGCAAGGCAGAAGGCGAAGCATCATCTACAGAAAACTGCAATAAGTCCTTCTCAGAAAATTCCAGCTTTTCTCTGAAAGCCATGGAGTTTTGGTTTGCTAGCACATACATTTTTCTGACATCTTCATGGAAGTTTTTCATTGGAAACCTATTCTTCTATTTGAAATACATGAAAAAAACCTCCAGTGCTACTCAGGTAATTCTATTTTTGCTATTCCTATAATTCTAACATTCATATAATAAGCCAATATTATGCATGGTAACCAGAGCTGATCAGTTCATGTATATTTCTACATCTCAAGGGCAGTTTCATCTGCAAGCCATTTACAACATCAAATAAAGTGAGAGTCAGTCATCTCACAGTATTTCTTCATGCTAGGCAGTGACTCGCCATCAGCAAGTTAGTTCCTGTCCTGTGAGTGGATCCATTCAAATAAAAAGAGTATGAAGTGCTGCTGGGATTTCGGTTTTATTTGTGTCTACTGCTAGTTTGGGATTATTTCCCGGGAAGACTCCATCTGTACAGACCTCTGATACCGAAAGACTGATTACAAGCATATGTTAGAGATTTCTGGGACAGATGAAAATCTGTCACTATAGGGCTCAGAGCTAATGCAGTTGCAGCTTGTCCAGCTGTGGGTCAGCTCATACAGGGCTTTATTTTGAGGTGTATGGGTGCTCTCAATGCGCTTGCAGCACAATAATCTGACTGTGGAACCTGTTATTTATCAGACACCTAGGAAAAAACAGAACTTCCCTCTCCAGAGTCGTATTCTGATATTTACAGAAAACATATTTGGCACACTTCAGACAGTTATATATGGTAACTGTAAAATCTGGAAAATATTTTGCATACAATGAACAGCATCATGTTTTCTCCTAAGCTGTTCCCTCACTGGGATAAACACAGAGGTCTGTGCTAGCTTCCCTGCAGACGAGCACTGCAAATGAACTATTGCATGACAGACACCATTGCAGGCTACACTTCTCCACCCCAGCAAATGATTTCCAGAATCCATAATGACAAATAATTATTGCCCAGGAAACAAAAAAGCCCCAATTATTCAGGGAGGAGTTCTAAACTGATCTTAGATGATGAGGTATTTCAAAAGAAGGACTTCCAGAAGCTCCTGTTCTATGCGTGCACAAACGGCTTCACTTCCCCTTCCAATGCCACACCAGGATGCAACAATTGATTTTATCATTTAACTGTGAAAGAAGCACAGTTCTAGAAGAGACAGCAATATTGCATGCAGACAGCTAAAGATAACAACACTGACATATTTTCTTTATGTATTATCACTGTCTTCAGGCACTCACATGTTTAACACACCATGTTGTAGTTTATTAGCTCATAAACCATACTCAGTCTTCTCCTTTTAACCTGCTATCATTTGGTAATCTTAAAAAAATGGGAAAAATGAGTCTGATGTCATTTATCAGAAAACCTTAACTATGGGTTGCCATCAGTTATACACTGGTTTATTGATCAGCCAGATGAGTGCCCAGATGAGGTAACTTTTTATTGATCAATATATTAGATTCAGCTACAGATCAGAGTATGTTCTCCCACAAAAGCAGTATCAGTATTATTTAAGATTCCCAAGGAGCAGTATTCTGCTTGCCATAAATCCTGCCAAAATGAACAGAGCTACGGGAGAACAAAGGTTACGGTAGGTAAAACCCTGACCCCACTGAACTCAACAGCTACAGCTCCACGGGCTTGAGACACCCCGGGATTTCACTTCGTCTGTCTGAGACGGGCACATATCTGCCTCTGATCATGCAGTCTGACAACAAACTCTGCTGTTGAAGGGTTTAGATGGCCAACAGTAATTATTTCAAGGACCTTTTCTTCCATCACAAATTTTTTGTACTAACTTTCTACAATGAAACAATTATAATCTCACCATAATCTGTGTTCTCTGGTTCCCAGCAGTTTGAAGGCCAAAAGTATGGTGCCTAAGAAACAACATACGTATTTTTGTAATATAAGAAATTAAAAGCAATTCAGATGCAGAAAAATATTACAAGTACGAAAAGTAGAGTCACAAAGTCTATGGCCCAGCCTCTTCCGTCAGGGGAAACACTGCCACAGATCTCAGTAACAGTGCGGAAGCTTTTCCAGGAAGGTATCATCTTTGACATTCCTCACAGCAGGTAAATAGAGATGCTCTAATACAAGCATCTCTTGAGGAGGATGTCCAGCGTCCTGATAACATTTTAGGCACTGTTGCCAGCTCATCTGAATGTGGACCTCTTATCCTCTGTTTCCAGAATCTCCTCTTTCCCCAGGAATTCACAGGCATCCTGAATCTTTTGTTTTGTTTTAAATCAGGAGCATGAGAAACCTCATGGTCTTTTATATACGCTACATATCACTTGCTTTTTGGAACAGCTACCAGTGTGGTTGGTAGCCTACAAAACAATTTACTTTTTAAATATAACGGATGGCAGAGGTCAAAACTCAGCTGATTAGAGTTGTACTGAAAGCGGAAGCTCTGCTAAGCTTACTGTTTTCATTTTCCATCAAGGTCTGCATATTGCACTTGCTACAATTAATTGCAAGATCTTACTACATATGGCTCTATTTCAGTTTTAACATGAATGAAAAATAACGTCCCTGTGATCACACAAATTACAGAACATCTATAGTAAAAAACCAGAAAGTACCTTCCCATTGAAAGCTTCCTATTGCTCTCAAACCCACAAAATATGAAGAAAGTGAAGAGATCCTCAAAGGCAGGGGGAAATGCAATCCATTATGAAGGCTCAAGACTGAAGGGTACCTATCAACCTCGGTACTTCCACCAGGGGCCCATCAATCTTTGCACAAACTGTAGTGTCATGTCCTGTTCTTACACAGTCTTTCACATTACTCATGTAATAGTGTTCTTTCACATTACTCATGAAATGCCACAAATGGTTTATAGAACTTTACATGCACAAAGACTATTCCTTGCACCAAAGTACAGTGAGAAAGAATGGAAAGATCAAACAACACAGAGTTCAATGCTCCTCATTTATATCTCATGCACTTCACAAGATGATGAGCTACTGTTAAAGGAGGGAGTGATGTAGAGGCAGAAAGTGGTAAGAAGAGAGTAATGGAAAAGAAAAATGATCCTATCAGGTTATTTTTGCAGAAAACAGCTGAAGAGAACTGTTGCAGGAAACGACAACGGGCAAAGAATAAGCAAAAGTTGTAGGAAAAGATAAGGGAAAGAAAAGTCAGTAAGCAGTCAAGACAATTTGATGGTGTGGTTTTCACAGGCTTAAAATAAGGAAAAGAAATTAAATGATACTCTGCTTTTGAAATCTAGCTCCTGAGAGCTGCACAGGATGACTTCTTCTGGTTTCATTCTTTTGAAATAGAGAGAAATACAACTAAATGGGCAATCACTATTACCCCTGCTTCTGTCCAATCTTGCGTAACAGGAGGAACGGGACTTTCAGAAAAGCAAGGGAACTGTCATGAAAAATCTTAGTCCGAATGATGCCAGGTAACCAGAAGGTGGGGTGAGATAAGAGGAGGTCTGTGATCTGCTGGGCTTCTTTGTTCACCGTGCCATTGGTCTCGTATGATAACAGAATACCACATTAGCAGCAGGACAGTGAGCACGAGCAGCAGCAACATCAGGTGCAAAGAGGAGAACAGGCTTTTCAAACAAAAAACAAAAAAAGAGAAAAAAAAAACATCCAGGAGGAACAGAAGGGTGAACAGAAGAGAAGTCACAGAAAAAGATAAGGGAGTTGACTGGGATCATGTAACAGAAAAACACAAATTCTGCCAACAGGATTAGGCAGTCGGACTCCAGGTTTGAACTTGTTGCTCCTTTTAAAGTTATATAATCTGCCCAAAAGGGGTTGTTGCAGCACAAGCACTCAGTTATCTAGGAAGCTGACAGCAGCAGATTTTGGAAAGGGCAGGGAACTCCAGAGCAGGATGTTTTAAAAATTCAGCACATCTGGAGGCACAGGGACACTGAGGGATAGAGATGTCCCAGCTTAGGTGACTGCCAAGGTTACATATCCTTTGTAAAAGAGCCAAAGCCTGAAGCTTGCCCCCTCCCACACCATTCTGTAACCAGGAGAGGATAAAAATTTGAATTTTCTGCTGTGCCAGAGCTTGCATGTCCAACTCCAAAGTCTGCCCTGGTCCACTTTGCACAGGAGGGTGCCTACTCAATTCCGTGCCTGGGTTAGAACATGAAAACCATTTTCTTTCTCCTAGTTTAGTTCAAATCTGAGTACAAGAGCCTTGAAATCACATATCAAAAACAATCACAGGACGTATCCATTCATGTAAAAACTGTGAGTCAGAAAGTAGAAGAGTGATTTGGGATTCTAAAGCAGAACTTTTTGAAGGGACTTCATAACTTCTCAAGGCCTCTACCAAGACAGCCTCAATCCCTGGCTTCACAGACCTAATGGGTGCTTAGGTATAAGGAGCAGGTGATTTCAGCAGTATTATTGCAGGGACGGTAGAAGGGGCCACAAGGAAGGCAGAGGGCTCACCAACCTGAAAACGATAGAATGTCCCATCGTCTTTCAGGGTAAGGACATGATCCGAGATCGGAAAGACATAGCCCTGTGCAGCGATCAGACTTCCCAAATGTATTGCTTCCCCTGTGAAAGAGAGAAAACAGCAGGGATGTGTCAGGAGAATATGCACTGCTTTCAGCAGCGGCTCTAATGATGACTCTCACTAAGACCTGGTGCACACATGCCTCTGTAGCCGCACCACATCCTTATGCCTTCCAACCAAACCATGCAAAGCAGGAGAGCAGAAATCAGCCTTACAATACTGATGAAATGCTGCTCAAATGTTTAACCTGCTGGTTTTATGTTTACAAAATGTCACACACCAATTCAGCTCTAGAGTCTAAAATTCAGTTCAAAGCACATTATCCACCACAGATGACAGCTGACAAGAAGCCTGTTCCATCAGTGAACCTCTCTTGTCTCTACCAAATCCAACCAACACCTGTGACACCAGATCATTAGCAGCATGTTTATGCATAAAGACAAACCCTGACACTGTAGCACTGCCATTTGTTAGAAGAAACAGTGAGGGGAGGTAAAGGGGAGCACATATCCCAGCACTGCCAGGACAACCTTCACCAGTGCAGAGGTAAATCTGTGCAGATTTCAAAAGTACATCTGCACAGATTTTCAACCAATGTCAGCTGTCAAAAGCTGTATCAACTTTTTTGGAGTTACAAAATAACATCAGCTGCTCATGCACCCCCCAGGCAGGTAACAAAGCTATTGTCTGCAGCTGAAATACAGACTTGAGACTTCACTGGACTCATGAGAAGGGATGTGTGTATAGGGATGCCCGGGGTGGGACAACAGTACCTCTGTCTCTGCTTTCACATGGTGACAGTAAGCAGCAGAAACAAACCAGGAGGTGAGATGCTAGATTTTTTTTCCTTTCCAGAAAAGCAAAAGAAACTTCTGGACCTGCAGGTCTTTCCTTCCTCTTTTCTCAATAGCTTTTAACTCTGCCACGACTTTGGTTTCTCTGAAGAGTGAACTATCTGAACTGTGCCCATGCATTGATTGCTGTTTATGGAAGATTATCCATTTATCTGTCAGCTGTGATAAATTTGCAGGGACCATCTGATCTCATGATGGTGTCTGTGCCATTCTCGGCCAGTATGTCCAGTCAGTCACAGCTACCTTTCTCCACACCACAAAAACCTGTCACTGCATTTGCCTGTTTAACCACACACATATACCAACTTCCTTTCTAACTTGGCGAACAACTTTAAAATCAAGCAGTCTTTCTTAAGTAGCAAAAATTTCACAGGCAGGCTAAGACTCCTACAAAGTGCTTTCTATGTGTAAGGTATTAGACTTAACTAAGATGTTGATTCTTATCTCATTCCCTCTTCCTTCCCACCAAAAGCTTAAACCAACCTTGTTGTTCTACTGGTATTTCAGACTGCAAGCAAAATAGTATCTACTGTCTAATAGCACGCACAACACAGACCGAGTATGTGTTCCTCCCCAGCTGTGGTCACCTTACCTGGATCCTCAATGCTGAGATTCTTCATAAGCCACTGCACAATATCAGCACCTGCCAAAAAAAAAGAAGTAAAAAAACAAGTGTGAAGAAAGCATTAAACACTGAGACCACCGGGTTTCTGAGAGCCCTAGAAAGAGATAACATTGAGATAGATCCAATACAACTGATATGAATTTTATTCAGTTTTTATTTTTATTTCCACTGAGGTTTCAAAATGTTTTTCTTTCTTGTGCCACACTATAATGATAGAGTTATTGACAAGTACTAAGTCCTAAGAGGCATTCTGTGTGATAGGAGACGTGATATAATTTAAGTCAAATAGTACTCTAATGGTTCCATGTAACTTGTTCTCTCCCAGTTGCGTCTCTCGCTGCATTACAGGGAGCAATGCTTCTGCAAGCAGCAGCGAGTAAGGAGGTGAAGGAGCACTTACTGGTACTTTGCCCTTGTAATGTCAGAGGCATTAATCTAGAAGTGCAGAACTGAGTTATCAGTCAAAAAAACCCCACGAAAGTCATACTTATGTCAAAGACCAGCAACATTTCAGAGAAGAAAGTGGGATTTGCCAACCATATCCTGGGCTGCATCAAAAGCAGCGTGGCCAGCAG
>Ga0181612_124379_pt1 | contig 11686 bp, 6 predicted proteins | sample HoacroProtozoa21_FD_119630 | JGI IMG/M metagenome (GOLD analysis project Ga0181612, IMG submission 119630) | Hoatzin crop microbial communities from Cojedes, Venezuel. Combined Assembly of Gp0051906, Gp0051904, Gp0051908 | reverse complement strand
GGGCGGCGGCGCCCCCGGCGGCGGCCCAACGTGCGGCGCGGGCTGTGCGCCGTGCGGGGAGGAAGTGAGAGCCGGAGCGATCGGAGCCGGCCGAGGGAGGGGGCTGCCTGCCGCCGCCCCGGGGTTGTTTCCTTGGTGGCCCTTTGATGTCTCTTTCAGCGTGTCTGCCGCCGGGTGAGCTCCGCGTTCCCACGCACGAAACACCTCCCCGCCACCCGCCCAAACCCCCCCCCCGGCAGATTTGGTGTCGAGGTGGGTTCCTCGGCTGTGTGGCAGGGGGCTGGCGGGCAGGCTCAGCAAAGCAAGGCTCCGAGGGCACCCGTGAGTCCTCACGGACGCGGTGTCTGCGCCGCAGAACGTCGGTTTACCGGACGCAGAAAGAATCCTGAGCAAAGCGAGGTGAATTCAGTTGATCCTGACGCGGCTCGGAGCGCTGGGTGGCACAGGTGGATTGCTGTGGAAGTTTTTGGCCCAGTATCAGTTTTTGGGCAGGCCAACCAAATATCCAAGGCAACTAATCGCTAGCCTGGCCGTGCCTCTAGGCCAGCGTTTAGCACTTTTATTTAAGGTCCAGCAATTTTGCTTTGTTTAGACATGTAGTGAGAACGTTTGTTTAGAGGATTTTGAATGTTTTTCAGCTGCGCTTTATGAGCTTTTCAGCTCCTAGATGCCTTAACCTGGTGTCCACAACCATTTCCTAAATTGTTATCCTCCTTTGTAACTTCTCTACCCTACCTTGGCTTCCTCTGAATTTTAGAGCTGCTTCCCCTTCCTGTCTGCCAGATAACAGCACCGCATGTAACAAACACTAGCAATTCATTTATTACTTCACCCAAAATTGGCTACAGTGAAAGTTTCCATAATGGTTTGTTTAATCAACATTGTATGTTTGACTACACTGTATTTCCTTCCTTGCAGCAGTTTCTAGCTACACACACAACACTCAGAGTACTTATGTACTTTTTTCCTTATGGAGTGCACTAGGTGTTTCCTGTCCCGAGAGGGAGTAGGGCACTACTCAAATACTGTTTGCTATAGCAGTTGCCCCAAGCAGGAAGCCCAAGCGTTTTTAATTTGTTATTGAATGAAGCAGCATCTATGCTGTAGCAGAACTACCTATCATATCCAACTCTGACTGATCGGGATTTCTGTTCTTCCCAGTGTCCACAATTTCGTCTGTCTCACTGGAGACTGAAAAGCTGTTTTTAAGATTACCTGTGCTTCTCAAAACTTTCTGCATGGCAGCGATCCCAGTGCCTGTGCTAAACCAAAGTTTAACAGCTCTTAGCATCTTATTCTTGCTTCTAGCATCGAACTGTGTGCGTCGTGTTCTTTTGCGAATGTGTCACTCATTCTCACAGTTAACTAGTTTGACAAAAAACTAAAAGCAGAAGTTCCAGCCTATTATCAAGAGCTGGGAAATTGTTTTTTTACAATAGTTATATGTTACCTGTGCTGCTGCTTTGGGGCTTCCTGGTGTTTGGTACTGGAGAGGTCAATTGCTGTTGAACAGGAGGCAGGAAGGCGATTCCTGCAGCCCTTGAATTCACAAGCGTAGGGAACAGGAGTTTCGGACTTAGCACAGTCTCTTTGGTTTGCTTCATCATCAGGAAGCTCAGGCAAGTTCACAGCACCATTAGTAGCTGTTTGGCATAAATACAAGACAGAGATTTATAAATCAGCATTAGCAGTTTGTGTAAACAGTAGGAAGATGCCTGTGATTTTCAGCTCCCTGAAGACAAGGACCCCTGCTTAACCTTCATTTGGAAGATTTTAAGTAGAAAAGACGCAGTATCCAGCTGCACATATAAGCAACCTTGACCTTTAGGAAGTTAAATTCTGCAAATAGCCCCTGTCCCTATAATAGACAAAGCCCAAATGCTATATTTAGCACGCCATGAACTGAGAAATTTGTAAGTGTACCATTTGTATCTACTCGTGTTCCAGTTTACAACTTGAGCATGATTTTATCTGCCTGCTTTGTCCCAAGTAACTCAAAGATACTAAGGCATATATTATTGTGATTATCTGTTACACTGTGATCTATCTGAGACTCAGAGGCTGAGGTTGCCTCTTAGGACACTGCCATTTAGTCCTGTACCTGGAGGCAAAAATGGCAGTTCAAGAAATGAATATTGTCCGAACAGCTGAATGCGACTTTGTGCATTTGTCAGAGATTGATACAAACCTGGCAGCTGGTGCTGCCAGTAGGAATAGGAAGAGGAGGGCTGTGTGTAATAACTGCTCTTTTGGGAGGACAGCAGTGGCTTATGTAGGAGTGGTGTGTAAGGCATGTGTCTGGCTCCCAATTACCACTGAGGCTGGAGTATATCGATCCGCTCTAAACTAATCGTTCAAAGGATGCTCATGCTTAAGTTATGTACGCTTTAAAATGTTGCATAGCAATACTGAGCAGTAACTGTATAGTTACAATTATTATAACATCAATTTAGTTTTTTTAAAATATGCAAAGTTCAAACAGAAATCAAAGTTTTTGATTAAAGAACATTCAGGATCTGGAAAACATTGAAGAAAGAGAAAAATGGCTACTCTTGTCATCCAGTACCTCCATTCTGATTCACTAATATTTTGCACTTATTTTGCAAAATATGGCAGAGATGCTAAACTGTAGGAACTGGGTTAGGAAAAAATCTTTTTTTCATTAAGGCAGTGGTTCAGATTCTCTCACTTCAATAGTGCCTGTTTGTATCTCAGCCAAAATACATCTGTGTGGTCTCTGGCCTTGACTGGCCCTTGCAAAGCCAGTTCCGGAGCTCCAGGTGCTTCTAAACGAAGTGGCTCAGGGCAGACCTGGTCCCTGGTCCTGACTTGGCTCTATGAGACGCTTCCTGAGCTATCAGTCATCTTTAGGGTACAGGATTCTGCCCTACAGCTGTCATGCACTGCTGCTAATTTCTAGATTGTTCAGTCCCACAGCTATGAGGTACATCGATAAGTTGTACGTGAGTTACAGCATGGTTCCTGCCAAGACGGTTCTCAGATTGCCCAGAGCAGGAGTATGGTGAGGGTTTGCTAGAGTTGCCTTCTAGCCTGCAGGGAGAGAAAGAGGGCAATGGCCAAGGATGATGTGTGCCCAGTTTTTATTCCAATATAGGTATAAATGAGGTAATGCAAATATCCGTACCTGGGTGCTACAGTATGGTCCCAAATACCACAAAGTACTCATTAGCCTGTTCCATCAGCTGTGCTCCATTTTAGCTGTGGACAGTCTATAGACTTCTAGTTTAATCTGTCTGAGAAAAAATAGCAGGTACCAAAGACAGCAAGATATTTTTTAACTCTGTTGTTGAGAACATTTAAGAATTACTAATCTCTCAAAGCGACAAGTCAGAAAGCATGCCCTTGGTATGTTTAAATTCAACACTTAAAGGCTATGTCCAAGATTTGTCATCATTTCAATCTGGGCAGAACTCCTCCCAATTCCTGTTCTTGAAAGCCTTTTGACATCTAGGTGTGGTTGGCCCACTTAGCTTCCTTGCAGGTGAGAAGATCTGGGCACTTTTTATTGCCATTGTGCCTTTTGATGTCTTAAGGATGAGAAGTAGTCCATGGCCATGGACTGAGAAACACAGGAACACATGAGAACACATGAGCTCTACCCTGTGCCTATACTCGATCCCACAATGGACACTATCAAGGAAAGGTGTTCCCGTGGATAGAGGCAGCTGTTCAAAAAGACTCATGTTTCATTATTCCAGAAGAATGGATTCTTGAAGGATTTCCCTGTGTCCTTTGTAGAGATGTCAGACATCTGAGCTTGTTAACGATACACATTGCAGATTCCCACCTTTAGACCGGTTTCTGCACATTCACTACATAACACAAAATGGAGCTCAGAATTTGAAAGAAAACTAGCTTATTATGCCACATTGGCCAGCCATACTTACCCCTAATATTTGTTCAAGAATCCATATGAAATTAATTGCACAGTTGTCATTCAGATCCAATGCAAATGCCCCCTTTAAAAAAACCATTGTCATTTATCTTAGTAGTCTTCTCAGACAGGGAATGGAGATTAAACAAGCTATTTATGCCTATCTTTGGATTCTCCAAGGTGAGACACGTAGGAGAAAAGAAATGGCCAGTGTTGCACAGCTGCTGCCAAAGCTAGACCTCAGCAGCATGTCACAATTCTTAAATTAAAACTGCACTTCTAGCAAGGATTCAACTATTTGATTATATAGGAAAAACAAAGCACATATCCTTGAAAATCGCAGCAAATGTTCCAAGAATCTATTAGGATATCCATTAATTAGTTTATAGGTTTGAGGGTTTCATTTTTGGGTTTGAGTTTGGAGTTTTTAAGAAATGTAGGGTGTTCCTAGAGACTATCTTTTAAAGTCTTACCTCTGGGCTGTTATGGTGTCAGGAGCTTTAAATAACAACACATCTTTAAAGATCAAAACTAATGTACAATCTGAAATACTCAAAAGCTGGTTTCAGGATTGTCAAATTCCAGTAAGTGCAGTTGATGGGAATGCCATTTGCACTTACCATGCAGAACAAAATGAAAACACATTCCAACAACCTGAAAGTCCTAGATAATGGCCGCTTCTTGCTTTCACAATATTGCAGTATTATTACGATTTAGTGTCCTTATTTTCTGTAACAGTATCAAAAAATGTAAATATCTTTCATAGTTGTTTACACTGTAATCAAGACACTTCAAAGTGTGATACCAATTTAAAAAATATCAGCAGATGTAGAACAATATTTGTTGTGAAAATGTCTATGAGTCTCACTAAAAAAAAGGATTTGATTTAGCGGAAAGTCTTTAGTTTCAAGTAAGAATCTGTAAAACACTTCACAGATACAACATACAGGAAAACTTTAGGAATATCATAATATTTTTGGATGTTGTATTTACTGTGTTGTATTTGTGCCTTCTGTATGTGTTTCTCAGAAGTAATTACTGCCATTAGAAACAACCTTCTACAACCACCAGTACTGCTGTTTCCTGGTATTTGCATATTTGTTGATGTGTTGGGGGAAGAACATAAAACATTTGGGACTCTTTTCTTAATGCCGTAGCCACGATACTTGGTAACTGTCACCTCTGTCTTACCGATGTGTTTATCTCTAACACTTCGGAAGTAGGTGGCTTGAGCTCTCCAGGATAGTTGTCCCAGAGGAACAGTCCTGCTATTATTGCAGCGGGCTTCTGTAAGAAAATATTGCTATTAAACAAGGAACTTTTAAATGCTAGCCAAATATTGTATGGTTTATATCCAGTACACTTGGAATTAAGAATGAAACACCACAGCTTCAGCAGCAATTTTGCTTTCTTGTTCTTCATTGACGGGTCTTTCATAAAATCCCTAAGAAATAATCTTACCTAGGAGGTCTCTTGAAGGCTGGTTGCTTAATCTTACATTCCTCCCTGAAACACTACAGGCATTGAGGCTGTCTGGCCTTTTACTCAGAAAAGAAAGTGAGGTTGCCAGATACTCATTCTGAAGGTTACACAGCTAATCCTGGGGTAGGTCAAGTGAGGTGAGAAGAAAGGAGAAGATATGTAGTGCTAATGCTCTGACAGCTCTGTCAATATAAATTCATTAGTATGTGTAGAACTATTCTAGTTTTCAAAAAGCAGAATAGTACCTAAGTTGTATTCATAAATTGAAGTGTGCACTGAGGTCACCACAGTAAAAGCAGATGAATCCGGTGCAAACTTTGTGTGAAGTGCAGAACTTTAGGAAGTCCAAAATGCTTTCTGCAGACGATCTTTTAGATCTTGGCAGTATTAGTTGTGGTTTAGTTTTTAATGGCAGTTGGTGTCAGTTGACCAAATCAATTCCCAGGTGTTTCAGATGAACAGAAGGTTGGGATAGGAACAAGCTCCTTAGTGCTACACTCAAAATCTTGCTAGAGGCAGAAGAGAACACCATATATGGAACTAAGAATTTACTCTTAGTCCAGTAAATGTTTTGACACTACAATTGTCCAAATTATTTGGTTAATATGGAAAAAAATCCCACCTTAATTAATAGTGCAATTTAAATTGTTTTGCAGAAAACATTCTAGCACCTATGCCTTATCCCGTAACGTTATGCCCCCCTTCCCAGCATGCCTCTGGGTCCTAAGGTTGACAATTTAAGTCTTCCTCAGGCAGATGGGGGCATATGTGCTATGACAAGGCATTGGCCTCCTGAGGTCTTCACCACACACAGCCTGATGTTCATGGGAGGGGTTGATGTCTCCCTCCTGGATTTTGAGGTTCCCAGCTGAAGTCTTGACAACTGCACAACAGCCTCTCCCAGATGCACTTGACAGTAAGGAGGCTGTTGGTCATGCAGGAACTGCCCAGGGCTGTCAAATCCTTTGCCCCAGCGGCACTCACAGATGCAAGCTCACTTGGGCTTAGCAATAGTCATTCAGGCACTAGGGAAGCAATGGCAATGGCAAAAAATCACATATACCAGGCTAAAATTCTTGTTTTTGATAGATGGTCTGCTAAACATAGGCTAGTCGTTACATGAGTCCAGCAGAGATGCTGCAAAATCTCCTGTGACTTAAGGTTTCTTAACAGGACTGAGTGATGGCTCTTGAAAACAATCTTTTTTTCATATGTGGTCTTGTGTGATGATCACACATAAGGGTCTGAGGGTATAATGGTGTATAACCATTGTATAATCACCAAAGTTAGTATGACAACTGAAATTACACCTGTGGGGTGTAAAGCTAGTTCAGGTTTCTCTAGATTTCAGAGACCATAGTCTTGCTTTTAAGGTAGTGATGTAACTTGTAGCTTTACATTGCACGTGTGCCTGTCACTGGGCGTTTACACACTATGAGGTATTTCACAGTGATTTCTGGATGTACTTGAAGATAACTGAATCCTACATAGATAATGGCACAATCACTGGAGCAATTTCATAATCACATCTTGGTCAAATTCTGATCTAAGCAATTGTTAAAACACTGAAAACTAGTATCATTGCATATGTAGTGCATGTCTTGAGTTGTTTTTCTGGAGTCTGCCTAAAGAGACTGTGCAGAACACCTATCATGTTCAATAATCCATCTTCATAAATGCACATCTCTCATCTCAGAAATGCTATAGCTATAGATCTCCAAAGTTACCCGATTAGCTCTAGTTGAATAATCATGCAAAGTTACGTACTATAAATGTAACATTTTGATACCCTGTCAGTTTACGGACCCCTGATTTCCACCATTCACTACATGTCTTATGTCAATAAATGAAGGTGCAGTCTTCACAATCCCAGTGATACAGAGCTACCCTTATAGGTATGCAATCCGTTGCCATGTGATTGTATTGTATAGAATACGATTCACCTTTTATTCTTAGAGCACTCAAAATTCTGTATTTTATAAATATAGAAAGCTTCATCCAAGACAAACACAAACACACATTCTTGTTAGGAACATAGGCATACATAGGTTAGTAAGAGGTACATATGTCTTCACACAGAGAAACAGGTTTTCTCTTGCTTGGAAATTAATGCCTTAGGTTGTATCCTTTGTCTCTTATTACCCAGGGTCATCTTTTGATCTTGTTTTTAAACCCAGCCGTGGCAATGGAATTAAAAGAAAACTAGTATGGCTCTCACTTTCCCTATATGCATGTATCTTAATAAAAACATGCATTAAAGAAAACAAAGCAATATGCAGCTTACAATGTATGTACATTTGGAAGGGTTTGCTCATACTGTGCTATCTGTGGAAGATAAAATAAGAAAATATTAATAGTTACCTTAGTTATCCAGGCTAAAGCACCTCCCTCAGTATGAGTTTCTGAGGATGTCCAGGTTAATTAGCTGCATTTCTGTTTCCTGAATACCTTGTTTTGAAGTACATAGTAAAGAAACAACTACTTCATTATTACGTAATAAGAAAATTTACTTGATATTGTTAGATAACTTTGGTAATCCTCCATCTGTTTTTGTTTTCGTTCTATCTCTTCTTTCTAACAAACAGCTAAGCATTTATATTCATTCAAATAGCAATCTTTACAATTAAACGTATTTTTTTACCTTCAGTGTTAATTACAATCAGGTATAATACAGGTAATTTTTGATTTTCTGAGTTAATGTGATCCCAATTCCATAAGAATAGTTTAAGGGCTGATGGCTCTCGGTTAGCATTCCTCAGTTTCAGACATCCTTCCTCTTGGATATCTCTCTGAGCCTTTTGTTTATCTGTCAAAATTCTCCCTGGATGTTGGATTCAGTCGCCTAATCCTACTCAAGAAATGGCTGATACCACTGCCCAATCTGATTTTAGTTTAACCAGCCACTCGCTGCAGATATTTCTCACATTCGTGCGATCAGCTTCTGTAGCAGGGCATCGTGCATCAGCAGTCACACTTCTCACAGCAATTCCGGATTCTCCTGCTTGAATATTCAGCTTCTTTGTTAGCACTTCATTCCCTTCCTCTGCTTGCTTAATCAGAATAGCCTTCTGAATTGCACAGATCACAGCCTGTGCCGGGTATTCAGTCTTTTTGCATTATATTATCTTCTCAGGCAACATCCAGGCTCTTCATTTTCCACTTGTCCCTTAGTTCTACGAGGATGGCAGGCCGTCTCCCATGATCATGTTGTACTTTGATGTCTGTAAAGACGAAGTATAACCAATTAATTGCCTTTTTCCTTATGCCAGTCTTCAGTTAGTGATCTGGTTGGGGGCTTGCTGGAAATATTGTCCCAGTACTGCATCTCTTCAACAGTTTGCTGACCTTATTCCCATGTGTGTGTTTGTGCTAGGTCTGACTGTTTTCTCACTGCACTGTTTCCTACCGCTGCATATGTGCATGGACTACTTTTCTGCTTCTTGTTTGTCATCCCGCTTTTGCCACTTTTACCAAAGAAGAATATGTGAGAGCAGATGCTGACAAAAGTAACAGTTTTTACAGCTTCTAAGTCATATACTCCCATGGAATATTTTTTTGTTTGTTTTTCTTGTTTATTATTATTTAGTGTCCCTTAGATCACTTCTTCCTTCGTATGGGTTGCTAGCTCATTCCATACTGTGCCAGTATCTATAGATCCTAAATCTAAATGCATTTTTGTGTCCAGGAAATCCACTACAACTCTTTAAATGCATCCTGATCCTAATTCAAGTCTTGTTCTTCTCTAAAATTTTGAAGAGAGCCTGACAACTTTTTCTGCTTCCAATACATCTTTGCTTCCTTTTGGCTTGGGATCATCTGGATGAGCCAATCTTTCAAATTCTGGTCTTCCTTTTAAAGCTCATACAGTGTTATATATCCACTCAGTGGGCAGTTGCTGCTGCAGGAACTGACTGATTTGCAAGAATCTGTACCTCAAAGACTGAGTCCCTGCTGAATATGCCATTCTCTCAGCTCAGCCATTTCTTCTAGAAAGGAGAGGAGGGTGGATATTTCTAGGAGCGGAGTGGGCATGTCTAGTAAGGGGTTGGATTTAGTGTTCTTCTTCCTTGATTCCCCTGTCTGCCTGATTTTGTCCTTTACAGATAAGCCATTATAAAAACGAAATCTGTACTCAGCTGGTTCACTAGAAAGGAGCTAGACAGAGATCTGTGATCACCTAGGACTATGATCAGAGGCTTTTATAACAGTATCAGCAAACTTTGGGCTTCCACCCAGTGCCCACATATCATCAGCTTGCTTAGACTGCTGTCTGTTTTCTCCTTTCTCTCAGGTTTTCAGCAAACTGTCATCTTCCACCACAGAGACTGCCATTTATCCAGGCAAAGTTTGCCTGGAGTGAGTCACAGCCAGATCATAGAGTGATGTAACTACTGTTTCTCTGCTTTCCTCAGATTCTTAGTGATCCTGAATCTCCTGGCTGTCCACAATTCATTTGTTTTACTGTAAATTAAATACCTGCCAGGACACAGGAATGCACACAAACTGCATTCCTGGTCTTCTATGATGACTGTAGGCTTCCGCTTACAGAAGTTTTTGCAGAAGGTTGGTTGCTCACCAGTACACAGGAAAGGTTCACAGAAGGGTTTGCTCACATTCTCCACCGATTTGTTACACACTCAAAATCTTGCGTACTACACCATATACATAGTGCTAAGAATTTACTTTTAGTCCAGTAAATATTCTAACAGTCCAAATTATTGGATTAATATAGAAAAGCCTCACTTTGCTGACTTTATGGTCACCTTTCCAATGTGCCTCTATGTCCTAAGGTTGGCAGTTTAAGTCTTCCTGATTCAGACACGAGAGGGGGCTTGCTTTATGACAAGTCATCACCTCCTGAGGTCTTCACAAGAACAGTGTTCGTGTGGGGGGGGTTCCGATTCCTCAGTCTTTGGTAAGTTTGGTTTTATTTTTAAACTTTTTCCTTACACCATCTGCTTCCCTCTCATTGATTCCCAGGTAGTTTGAATATTGCACAATATCTTTACTCCAGGGCTCTCAGCAGATCTCTACCATCCTCTACAATTTTATTCCACTATTATACAAATGTTAGCTCTACTAAAATCAGTAGTTTCAGCAGTATAAAAATGTAATTCCTTAGTGGAGAATCCAGGAGACGGGTTAGAGAGCAGTGGTTGATTTTTCAAATTCACAGTAGTTGTGCTGAAATACATAGTCAGCAGAGCTGTATAAAACTGGAGGTCATTGCATCTTTAAGTTCGAATTTGTCATTTAGGTACTCAAGTAAAGCATCTATAAATGGAAGACATCACAAACATTTATAATGTTGCAATGCAAAGGCCCATTTTACAGTCTGCCTGCAATTTAGCAGTTTGTCAATACAGGCTATAAAAGTCCTGAAGTACTGAGTCCAATGTCTCTTCCCATTCGTTTGGTTTTGCAGAATTTGCCAAATTTATGTTAAAATTCTGACACAGGTTATGAAAAGCCTTATATCCATGACCACTGGGGCCATGAGTAAATCAGCTGACTGTGCACTACTCTCTTAGATTTACAATGGTTCTTAGATAAATATGCTGTAGAAATACTTTAATATTCAAAATGCTCTGTCCTGGTGAAAACTTACAAGTATTTTTATGTCTTCTTTTATTCCAGCTCTTTTTCCTCAAAGAATCTGAACCATGAATGATTGTGATGGGATAAATGACAATACATGGAGTAGTAGGTATACTGAGTCTCTGGAACCCCTCTGCCATTTACTTTGTGTCATCATTGACTCTTCTAATAGTGTTCTAGGCAAAATTATTGTTACAGATACATATTTTTGCCCTAATAACAACCTTCTGTAAATTTAACAATTTTTTTATCCATGATACATTTCACTGTCGTTGGTTAGTCAGGTGGGTAGTAGTCGAATACTAGCCATATAAGTAAACTATAAAGAAAGAATCCTTTCAAACATCTTTAATGTCTTACCCCCGTTAAAACTTAGTCTCACAAACCACACTAAGATCCTCTCCTGACATTTTTCAGTTGATCATTATCTGGCTCGTTTACTATTTGGAGTTCAGGCATTAACTTATGCAAATGAAAAGATTTCTTCATTCATAAGATCATTGTCCAAGTTGTTTGTTCTATTCTATCATTTGTTCTATGTCCTTCTGCTGTTTCAGCTGTGCAGATAAAATACAGAATTGCTCTTACTGTTCATGAATTACCTGTTGCTTCTTGACCTATGCACTGCTTCAGCTGTCTCCTCAGTAACTCCTATGTTGTCATCTCTTTCAACACATGCACAAGAAAAACTGACAAAGATTTCCATCCTGG
>Ga0181612_140720_pt1 | contig 11687 bp, 9 predicted proteins | sample HoacroProtozoa21_FD_119630 | JGI IMG/M metagenome (GOLD analysis project Ga0181612, IMG submission 119630) | Hoatzin crop microbial communities from Cojedes, Venezuel. Combined Assembly of Gp0051906, Gp0051904, Gp0051908 | reverse complement strand
CGATCGCTGCGTGAGGGCGTGAAGTTCGTGTTGTTACTTGTGTCTCGCTCCAGCCCTTCCCTGCCAAGGCTATTTGAATACTTCCCTTCCTTAGTTTTTCCAAAGTTTGCAGTACGCCAGTGGTCCTAGTTTTACTTTAAAAACTAATTTGACAGTAATGATGATTAATTGGGGTACTCTGAATTGAAGTGTTGCATCAAACCTACAGATGGGCTTAAAATTCAAGTTTCAGAATATTTAGGGATCGTCAAATATCAACTGGCCTCTGCACTTTGGACTTGAATGTGACTCAGATGAAGAGCGTGTGGAGCTGGCGGTTTGGGCTCGCCTCTCGTTGCAGCACACCGGTGTAGTGCTGTACCCCGTATCAAGGAGTTGCAAGTCCATTGAAGCTGGTGGCAGAAGTCCTGTTGACTTCAGGGGGGTCTGGATTTTCTCCCAGGAATTCACCCCAGAGGACAAGCTTTTAAAGCTAGGGCCCATATGAAAATGTTGGCACCAAGGCTGAGAAACTAAGGGCAAACGCTGCAAACACTGCATGGTGTGGAAACCGCAGGTCTGCTAGCTGAAGGAAACTGCTGTTCTGAAGTAGGAGATGGACTGGAGCCTGGAAAAATCTCTCCAGTTTATAAAAGAGCAGTGCACAGGCGGTACCTAGACCCAGGTGATAATGTAGATAAACATGATGTGATGAAATATCAGTGTGTGAGTGAGGTCTGCATTCACTGGAAGGATGCTCAGCATGTCCCGAACGGGGTTGTGGGTTGTTAAATGGGCCGCAGGAATCCCTCTCAGGGCCGTGACAAAACGGACAAGGAAGGACAGAGAGGTTTTTTTTCTGAGATGTGTCACTGTAGACTAGCTTTTGCAACTATCCCGTACTTCACGTTTGCTAGTGGAATGTTTTGAAGAGCGTGTTACAAAGCCCAGTGGGTTTCATGCCAAATAGTTACTCCCCTCTTTCCTCTTGAGATCGTGATCCAAAAAGTCAGATGATCCCGTTTTTCTTAATATGAGATTGAAAAGTAAATTACAATAACTGAAGAACACTTAAAAGAACTAGAGCTCTTTGTAATTATGTGTAACTCCTGCCAAACACTTGTAAGCAGACAGCATTAATTTTTTTCGGTGGGAGAGTCAGGAAAAAGACATGTGAGAAAGTGGTGTGTTTCCACTTCTGTAGTGAACGCTGGTGTTAGTTGCTGTTATGTTTCGAATTGAAATCTTTCAACAACTGTTGTGAATAAAATCCATGTTGTTTTTTTTTTCCAGGAAGATGTGTTCTAATGTAGCCAGTTTCTTTCGCAGTGTGCATAAGAGATGGTAGCAGCAGCAATAAACACCCCACAGCAAGAGTATAACGCTGTGCAGGGTGAAGTGCTGTACAGTGTGGATCAAGCTGATGGATTTGGGGCTGTATGATATGATGCAGAGTTGAAGTTGTTGTTTCAGGCTTTTTTCTTGATCACTGTCACTGCAGAGCTTCCACAGGAGTTTGTTTAAGGAAGATCTAGGTAAGAAAACGGTTGTTGGCTCTTAATGAATCAGACAGAAAGTAGCTGTGGTGAGTGCTCCCCTGTGGGTCTCTGTAGGCTCTCGAGGAGGTAAAAGGCTGTTCCCTTCTCAGAGGCTGTAAAACGCCTGACTGCCAGGGCAAAGTTAGCGAGCAGCGGAGTTCCTGATTTCTGGCAGGTTTGTGCATCGCCAGACCAACTGTTACCTCTGTGCAGAACGCGCAGTGCCTCCTTCCCCCCCAAGTCCTTCACACGTAACAAAGTGGAAACGCAGAGGCGGGAAGAGAAGCTGCTGCGGTCGCTTTTCCTCGCTGGCAGCAAGGCAGGGGGAAGCAACAGGGTGTATGAAAGGGCTTCAGCGAGCTGAAGAGTAAAGTGCTGGACTATTTTCCTTTCATTTAATCTCTGCCACCTGCCATGAGGCTCTCGTATCTTTGAGCCTGTGAAGGCCCCATTTTGTTCAGTTCAGTTTAATCGCTGCATTTAAATACGTGTGTAAAACAACAACAACAAAACCTCATCTGCATGAAACCAAATTTTATATTCTCTCCCTCTCTTAACGTGATCCCATGAATTTCTTGCATTGTTGCGTCCCATGTACTGAGGGTCCCATGCAGAGAGCAAACAATAAAGCAGCGAGAAGACAGATGCTCTGCTAATGGGAAACCAAGGAGAAGAGAGTCTGTGAGGGATTACAGGCAGCCTGGGGTTGGAGTACATTATTAGCATAGCACCCAATTCAGAAATTAGTTTTCAGAATTAAATGCTTGAAGCATTTTGGCAAAAACTCCTGATCGTCCCTCTCAAAAGCCCTTAAAGCGTAAAAGAATAGGAATCTCGAGGCTGGGCTGGGCAGTCGCACTTGGTGACTTCGCAGTGCTGTAACCCTGAGTTGTAGCTGTTACGGCTGCATACCATGGCCGGGCAGCAGCTGCCACACCTACTGAAATGCAGCCCGCTCGATCTGCTTGCACAAACCTTTCGCAGGTTTTGAACATCCTCATCAAAGACGAAAATGGGCCTGAATGAGATTCCAGGGCCTGTTTCCAGGAGGAAGGTTTTGTTTTGCCGAGCGCGTAACAGCAGGGAGTGCATCAGCCTCTCCTTGGGCACGGCTAGGCATGCAGAGGAGAAGCAGCGACACGTCTTTTCAAAGATCTGCCGTTGCCTAAGGTAGAAACTTTGGGCCCTGAAGCCTTTTTCAGGCGTGCGATTTTCTGAATGTTTTTGCTTTTGAAAATCACGATGAGAACATCAGACTTTAAAGGACCCTGGGCCGACACAGAACAGTGCGGACAGGAGAAATTGTTTCTCATAGTACTCAGTGGGATTATCCTCCATGCATAATTGTTCATTATATGCTCAAAATTCATTGTTAATTTCTTTTGGATGTATGGCACATTAGACAGAAGAGTTGGAAACCCCAAGATTATCACAGGAGGACACTAACAGGGCTAAATATTCAGGACAGAAGGGGACTTGTTTTCCTCTTACATAGAAACAAAGATCCTTGGATAGAATCTTTAAGAGATTTTTTTGCCCATTTGATAATCAAAGTATAGTGGACAGCAAACAAAAGAAAAGTTCAGCCAGCCAAGTCTTCAACTTTATTTTTACTCTTCTATTCTAACATAATTAAAATATTTCTCAAGGTGTATTTAGTTTCCCAGAGTCTTATTTTATATAAGTATCATCGGAGAGCTTGATTACGAAGTCTGGATTCATGCACATAAAGTGATATTTTATTATCCTGGGAGAGAAGCCAAGGACAAGGTAAATATAGGAGAAAACAGTTGGGAACAAACTAAGAAATCAGGAAAAATAATATACCGGCTCTTCAACATGCGCTTGTTTTCTTTGTGTCCTAGTGACTAGCATCTTATTTCCAAGTCACAGAAGTGAGAGTAGGGAGTAACACTTCGTTTTCAGCTTTGAATTTCAGAGCTGTTCTTTTTATAACAACTTCTTTCAATGTTTTTACATATGTTTAGTGAGCATCTATAATGAGTATTTGGGAAAGTTCAAAATTCTCCTTCTTATTTGTCCTGGGTACAGTCTGTCTGTAGACTTCTGGACGTTTCCATCTAGTTTGAGATTGGTCGGTATTTACATCATCTTACTGGTCTGCCAACAACATATTTTTTTTAGAAAAAAAGCTGGCCCATAAGAACCCCTTCCAGAGTAGGGCTAGAACGGAGCCAGCGCTGCCTGCATCCCGACAGAAGCGGTGTGTGTGGAGTACAGTGTGTGCAGGAAGCCTGGCAGGGACCTGGCCTGGCCTCCGGGGTCTTGCCTGTCAGCCCATGGCCCTTCAGCCCGTGGCCCTTCACTCTTCCACTGCGATCTGCTGCTTTTCCCCCCTCCAACTATGTCGGTAATAAAAGAGGCTGCAGAGCACAACCTCCTCTGCTCTTGCATTCCCTAGCTGGCAAGCTCTGGGGGACCAGTGCTTCCACCACCCTGTCGCGCTGGGAGCCCACCGTCAGGGCGGCTCTCGGCCGTGCTGAGGGACAGGGAAGAGGCCGTTCTGCCTTGGCTGCAGTCTGGAGCAAGTCACGGCTGCTCTCTCGTTGCACACACAAGATTTGTGAAGGTTAATAATAATCAAGTGCTTTGAAGGCAGAGGTTGCCTATTTTGATTAGTATTTTAAGACTTTGTTTGTAAGCTCTGCTTCTAAAACCGAAAACTTAGCACAACAGCCCTGTTTGAACTCTCCAAGTTAAGAACAAACGCTGCAAAGCAGAAGTTGACAGGTGAGCTACAAAAACGTAGAGGAAATCATTTATTGTTTACCCTTAAACAGCAGTGTCTGCAGTACTACCGTCAGTGGGAAGCGGTGCTGCTGGGGTCCGAGGCTGTTGGTCTGTTCCAGCACAAAGAGATTTCGGGCACAAGCAGAGCTGGTCTCACTGAATTGGGTCTCCAGCTTGTCTGGGGTCGACACTGTGATCAGAAAAGGGAAGAGTGCGGCGGTGAAGGACAGCTCCCCGAGCCTCTGAGATGTTTTGTTGCTGGCATTGGACTTACTGCCATTTTGCAAAGTTGTCTAAATTGGGTAATCCAGTTCTGGATGTGTTTGAGAAATAACAATTCTCTTGTTAAAAACAAATCATGGTTTTAATTTAATAAGGCTAGTTGTATAAAGAGTGGTTTTGTGTCAGCAAAACCTTCCTCTCTGACAAACAGTGTAATTTATGACAATCTAGTTAGCAGTAAATGGCATTCATCTGACCACGATGCCATTCTCTTCCTGGGGAATAATGTTCCCTCTTCATCAATAGCTGGGTAAGTGCTCCTTTGCATTCCTTATCAAATGACAGCCAGATGGTCCGGGTAAATTCATTCCAGCAGGATTTTAGAATTAGCTGGGTTTGTACTATTGTTAATCCGCTGCTGTCTGCGCGGCTCGGACCTACCCACCTGTTTCCAGTAACGCTCGCGTTCACAGCCGTAGGAAACAGTCTAGCTGATGGTTACCCAGATACAGCGCAGCCAAGCAGCGTCCCAAGCAGCCAGGCCTGTCTTCCGCATCAGGAAGAAGCAGGAAAAAGCAGAAAAATAGCATCTTGCAGAAATAGCCAGCTAGAACTGCGTGCCTTGCCATTTGTTCCTCAACACCTTGGTCTCTTGCGATGAAGTTTCAAAGTTTAAGACTGCATGAGCTGTGTTCTGGGCGTGCAGTAGGTGTGGAGCTGTGAGGGCTGCGCTGCCAGGTTCGGCCGCTGCAGATGCCAGTTTCAGAATTACGCGGCTGGAGTCCGGAGGCAAACGCCTCTTGCCTGTCGGGTAGCTGTTTGGTAGGGCAGTCGCCTGGCCGTGGTGTCTTTTGTATCCCCCTAACCACAGGGCTAAAGACAGGCGTTGGCATCGGAAACACGATCTGCTTTGGGGATGCAAGTACAAAGTTAAGGTCAAAACTGCTGGGGTAGGGAGCACAGAGATTTGCTCCCAGGGGGCACAGTGTCTCCCCGCTGCCGTGCTGCCGGCGCTGAACGCGAGTGGCTCTGCCGCCAGGCCTGCCCGGCCGTCCCTGCTCCCGCTCCAGGCTGGAGCGCGGGCTCACGGCTGGTCTGTGTCCAAGGCACCTTGCTGTTGCCCGCGTTGTGCAGGGAGCCCGAGTTCCTACAGCGGGACTCTTGGGTTCTTCCCTAGACAGAAAGCTTGGCATCCACAAGGCAGCTAAAGCCTCCTCGGGCCCATCTTTGGTTTTGTAGCCTGCACATAGCATGGAGTGAAACGTAGGTCCAAACTCTGAGGCCAGCAAGCATCTGGTTGCTACTCTGAGCAGGAGTCGGGAGGTAAGTCCTATGCTATTTAATTCCCCAACAACAACTACTGAAGGAGTGAATTCAAGCCAATTCCAGCCCATCAAACGCAAACTCGCCAACTAGGTTTCAAAAGTAAAAATCAAACTTAGCATAATACTGTGACATTGGAAATCTCAGTGGAGCTCTTGCAGTGAGTCAGAAGGCCGAGCTGGTAGCTGAGCGTGCTGCAAGACCAGAGCGAAGGCTTCCGAGTCCATGTCTCCCAAACCTACTGTATGGTTTGTTATAATACGCAGCACAGGCTGGAAACCAGCGCAGCGTTCACTGAAAAGGTACTTCTGCAACTAGAGGAGTGGCCACTAATAGTCCTTTCTTTTCTGTCATTTGAACAGTATTCAGGTTTTCAGCAAACAGCGGACAAGTGCTTCGTTTGTGGACACCTCATAATGGAAATGGTAAGAGACCGAAGCTCCTGACCGTGGGGCAGCTCGCGTTGCTCGTACTTTGGGTGGTGCGCTGTGAGACGTTGTGCTTTCTCCCTGGTCAGAATATCATCGTGTCTTCACTGCTGTCAAGGTGATTTTTGAAACTGAGGCAGTAAATAAACAAAGATGCTGCTCTAGGACTGTGAAGTACAGTGAGTTGGGCTGCTTTTCCACCTGAGCTCATGGGAGGCTGTTGTTCTGCCACATGCCAGTTTTAAAAAAAAGGATAAATAAAATTTTAATACTAAAGGGGGAAAATACAGCACAGCTTTTTATGCGAATGTGGCAAAGGAAAGCAGAGGCTGTGCTCTGTAAGACAGCAGAATAGCAGGAGCTCTGTCGAGGGGGCCGAATCTGGGCTAGAGAGGAGAGGGACGTTATCAGTGGTCCTGAGGTTTGTTGTCCGCTCGGTGGCTTACTTGATGTACCTTCTGCCACTTCCTCCACGTCAGTTAAAATGCGTTCTTGCCACTGGGATTTGTAGAGAGACAGTACTCAGAGTTACTTTTATAACAAAAAAAATCAAAGGGCTGTGGGTTGGGCCAGATACTGCTGGCATCGGTTCAGTGGGTAAGGTAGGAAGAATTTAGTCTGTTCTTCCTAAGCAGAAATTCCCAAACAAAATGAAGTGGCTTGCACACTGAAGAAGTGCAGATTGGGTAGCATATCTGTTTTCCTCTTGCCTTAAAGCGTATATGAACCTCAGTGTGCCTAACAGAAGTAGCTGCTGCATTGCAAACACGGAGGTTCAGCAGGAGCTGGAACGGAGCCTTCGCTAATGAGGATTCTGGCTTATATCCTGGCACCACTGGTTGGACAAGGATATTGTTCGGTTTAGCCCACGAGCAAATTTCTAGAGTTGTGTCATGCTGGGAGGGGGAGGGGTATCCTCACTTGTGTGCTCGGAGCTGGCCCTTAATTGCAGAATCCCAGGCAAGAGTCCATAGCATCTTGTCGGTGGAGCTCAGTAGCTGGGAGCTGGCAGGTGCTGGTCTGTCCCTCTCCCATCAGCAGGCGTGCTCCGACAGCAGGAGCCGGCTCTGGGAGCTCCAGGAATTAAGCATTCTTATCTGGCTAATTCCTTCGCGTTCCTCCCTGGGAGCACGCCAGCGACAGCCGTGCCTGTGTCCAGCCGGGAGCCGCGGCCCCGCATCGTGCTGCGCAGCTGCCCAGGCAGCAACACGCACGCAGGCGCGTTGGGTCTGGCTGGGAACGGGCTCGGATGCCACTCGCTCGGCGGAGAGCTATAGGGCTTCATTAGAGGGGAAAAAAGGTTAAATTAAATGGACTTTGTGCATTTTTCTTATGTACCACTTCTTATTTCTTGTCGATTGGATCTTTATTCATAAAATCATCTACAGGGCCATGAGAGCGTGGCCTGGGGAGATTTTTCATCTCCAGCTTGTTAGCAGCTCCAAGCTGAGCACTGCTGCTGGCAAATGCTTTTTGAAATTACCTTCCAAAGGTATTTCTTATCCCTGACGTGTATGCAGTTGGTGCCGTAACCCGCTGGGACCTGTGTGAAGATGGTGCCATGTCCCACTCTTCCCAGAGGCTTGTTCATGGGCTTGGCGTGTCCTGTTTGCCGTCCTGGTGCTGCAGGGAGTGTTGCGTGCAGGGACACCGGGAGGGAGGGGGGATCTGTTCGGTGGTGGCGTAGCTGGGGCTCTGTTGGGCCTTTCCTGGAAGCCTTGGAAGCGCAGCAGGGAAGGTCAGGTGGGAAAAGCCTGGGTGGAGGGATGGCCCTGTGTCCAAACACGTGGGTACAGACGGAATTCTAACAGAAACTGAGGTGCCCTGATGGCTGAGTGGTAACCAGTCGGTAACTGCGGTGGATTAGGACCCTTCATTAATAAAGGAGACCTATTTATTTGCTTGGTTTGTTGCTTTAAGTTTGAGTAATGACTGGTTTGGATTCTGTCTGTCACAGCTTGTTAAGTTTTGCAAATTAACTCTGTATCCCAGTGACTTGCATTTGGCTGCAGCAGATGTCCCAAGAAGTGGTCTCCGAAGCCGGTTTTAATTTCTATTGGCAGTATTGGCCCTGCAGAGCAGAGACTGATGGGCGTTAGCCTGATTTTCACAGTTGTCTCTCGTTATTGGGAGCCCCCTGAAACAAGCCAGTTGATTGTTTTGAAAGGCCGCTTGCTGACAGATCTGCAGAGTGGTAATTTCATCCTGAAGTGCTTTTCTCGCTGTCGTTATTAAGAATCAGACACAGCAGCATACAGGGGGGAATCTCGTAGTCGTGCATCCGCTTATTCTGCTGTTTGGCTTTTAAGATCTTACAGGCCCTTGGAAAGTCCTACCATCCTGGCTGCTTCCGCTGCGTGGTGTGTAACGAGTGTTTGGATGGCGTTCCCTTCACTGTCGATGTGGAGAACAACATTTACTGTGTCAAAGACTACCACACGTAAGTACACAAATCAGTTGCGTCCTTGGAAGAATTTTAGTAGCTAAATTATTGGTACAGTTATAAGCCTTGTAGGAGACAGAGAGTCATATCTATTTGCTCAGATGTCCCTGAAGTGCCGCTCTCACACATTGCCATTGTAAAGTATTTTAAAGTTAAATTAAAGGTCACTTCATGGGCCCAGTGTGGCATACAGTGGGCAGGTGAGGTTGAACATCAAGTCGTGGCAGAGGGTGTACTTCTCTGGTGGCTGTTTCTCTACTTCTTTCAGGACGTTCAGTACTAATTAGAGCAGGCTAATTCTGCAAGTGATGGTAGGTTCTGCCGACTGTTTCTAATTGAGTCGAGGTTCTGTTAGTGGATGGGACTGGTGAATTAAGTTCCATTCACCTAGACTGGACAGCAGACACGTAATTAGCAGCTGGTGCTAGAATGATTCTAGCCTGACCCGACAGAAAGCTTTGTGGTTTGATTGCCTTTGGACTCCTTCCTGCTCCCGCTCAAAGGCACGGTGAATGCTCTTAGCTCCACTCAACAAGTAACTCAGCTTGTGCAGCACGAGTAGGGCCCTGAGCTCAGCCGGGTCGGTACCAAGCTGGCCCTGTGGCAAGAGCAGAGTGCACGTTGGCCCGGCGGTAGTTGTAAAACGCAGCTGTGGGGAGTAAGACCAGTTGATGTACTTCGGATCAAGTAGATCCTAGTTGCGATCAGCCGCTCTCCTGTTTAGCGTAGTTATGTCTTCTGGACATCGGATGGTGGCAGTCCCCAAGCGAGGAGCTGCTTTGCAGCCAGAGCAGCGAGTCTCTGGAAGCATTTCAGTGGCTGTAGGAGTGAGGGGAGGTAAGAGAAAGGGCGTACGTGGGAAGAGGGCTGGAGTCATTACGTCGAGAGGTCAGGAAGACCTAAGCAATAAGGCTGGGCTAGATCAGCCTCTTCCAAATCTCCGTTGCCCTGAATATCATCAAACACTTAGAGGTGTTTCAAATCCTGTGGATCTACACTGTGCTGAAAGCAAGGCATGGTCAGAATAGCTCTCTTGGGTGTACTTTTTGAAGAAGCTTTAAGTATGATTTTAACACTTCTTCTTTCACCCTAGGGTTTTTGCACCAAAATGCGCTTCCTGTAACCAGCCGATCCTGCCAGCACAGGTACGTGTTAACACGCACTGACTCTGCAGAGAAAACAGCTGTTGGCTTACAAACACTTCCTAAAAACACAAGATGCTTTTCCTACCTCTTCCAGAATCTATACTGCGTCAGATAGATAGTAAATTAAACACAGCTCAGCAGTCATGTCACTCCCAAACATTCCCAGAGGTTGTAATAGTCATACTAGTTATGCAGCATAGAACATTGTATCTTTAGGATGCTTTCCAGGTCTTAATTGTGCTGTTATAAATCTCATTTAATTGAAAGCCTTGACTGGGGCTCCAAGAACAACCCGAGAAGTAAAGCCCTGTTTATTTTTAGAATCTCCCATTAGCTCAAGTAGCAATTTCCCCTGTCTGCTACGTTTGCATTTCTGATGTGGGTCTAAGATGCCCAAACTTGGAAAGACATCTGCGGGTTACCCGACCCTGTGAAAAGGCCACACAGTCGGTTGTCCTGGGGTGGCAATGCAGTGAAAGTCCTTAAAGGGGTAGAAAAGGCAGCAGGAAAGTGGGCTGAAAAGGAAGCCGAGTGAATGACCTGCTTGCAGCCGCAGCCCATCCTGACAGTACAGTGCGCACGATGAGCCCTCGGCACGGAGCAGCCCTTTTCTGCCTGCCGCAGTGGTGCTCCCTCGGGCTCCAGTGGGTGCGGGACTCGGCGCCGTACCTCTGGCGTTATTATTGCTGTTAAATGGCCAGATCTCCCACAATTAGAAACCTTACAAAGGCAAAGGCAGAACTGCTTGTCCTGGTGATGGGCTGTGAGGAGAAAACCCCTATGTAAATGTCACTGGATTTGTGTCTTACAAAAAGACATTTAAAAAAAAAGGGGGGGGAGCAGTCCTACTGCTGACTCCTCTGATGGCCAGCAGGGTAGGCTCCGTGTTCTTTCCCATGGAGGTTTCTTAGGTTAGTTCAAGTCTAGCAGTGCAGGTACTAACTTGCCCTCGGCTTCTCACAGACGTAGCCTACGTCAGATCTGATGCTCTAACCACGCCTGGCACTGGAAACAATGCAAGGCAACAAATGGAATGAGCTCTGTCTTCAGCGTGGATCAGGGGAAGAGTCTGTGGGGTTACGAGAAGGGTATGGGCGGCTCTGCAGGGCCTGGGGCTCCGCCAGGAATTACACAACCCCACTGCATCCACCCTCACGCTGAGGTTCTGGCCTGCGCACACCGTTACCTGCCAGCCTGGTGTGTCAGTCCCTGCAGGGTGCATACAGTGACGTGTGCATGTGCAAAGTAGCTGTGCCGCTGGTGGTCTGAGGGGGATACAAGTCCTGGAAAACTCAGGCCAGGATCTCTACAAGGAACAGTTACCCAGTCAGCAGGTCATAGTTTTTGGCTGGTAATTCATTCAGATCCTGGGTGCCCTTGGAAAATTACTGGAAGACTAATTTGTCCCTTGACGACGAAGTTTTGGCTACGCTTCCCAGATGACCTCTGCAGCTTAGAGATGTCAGGCACCCACGCTGCTGCCAAGCAGCAATGCCTCCTCTGCGAAGGAAGAGGGGCTTCCCCAGGGAAGCGGCTCTCCAGAGCAATAGGTTGGGTACTGAAAGCACTGCTCGCAATCCCACCCTTATCTTCACTCTGCTTCCCCAACAGGGCTCCGAGGAGACCATTCGGGTGGTGTCGATGGACAAAGACTACCATGTGGAGTGCTACCACTGCGAGGTGAGCGTCGGGCGGCCTGCCCCCACGGCAGGGCTTGCTGCGAAGTGGCAGCCTTGCGGCGCGTGCCGGGCTCGCACCCCGGGTGCACGTGCCGGCTGTCGCAACCCGGGGCAGGGCGGGCTCGGCCCACGGCTCGGGGGGGGGGGGCGGAGGGCTGGGGGGGGCGGGGGCGGTGGGG
>Ga0181612_135528_pt1 | contig 11687 bp, 4 predicted proteins | sample HoacroProtozoa21_FD_119630 | JGI IMG/M metagenome (GOLD analysis project Ga0181612, IMG submission 119630) | Hoatzin crop microbial communities from Cojedes, Venezuel. Combined Assembly of Gp0051906, Gp0051904, Gp0051908 | reverse complement strand
CTTTGCTTAATCACACAGGGCATATGACTTAACACTGGTGGCAGATGAGTGCAGCTGACGTTCCAGAACACAACTATTCACTCCTACAATGCAAAATAAAAATAAAAAATAAAAATTAAAACAAACTCTGCAAGCCAAAACCACGCAGCATCACCCAAGACGTGGTCCCATACACGAAGTCCAGATAATACTCTGTGGGTATTTGCTGTCCAGTGCCCTCCCATGCACCCAACCATCAGGCATGAAGAAGCTGAGAAGTCGACTAACAGAACCATCTCATAAATCTGTTTTATCAGGTTTTGGTGGTGGCTTTGCTGGGGATGGGAGGATCTTCTGCTGATTTTATTTTTCAGTGTTTACTGATCTTAGAGCTTGATAATCTGACCTTTTGGCTTCTGCAGCTGTTCTGTAATAAATAAAGTGCAAAATCTCTCATGGCAGGCAGTCACTTTGGATATTCCTATATCTATTAGCACTCCAGAATTGCAGAATAGTCTCATACCAGTCAGTTTAGCATATGTTAAGCAAAACCTTCCTTCATCACGTTTTTTGCCTAGCCTATCATTTGTCATCTGCAAATAGAGTAAGAAAGAACCAACTTCCTAAAAACAGCAGCATGTTCTGAATGGAGAGCAGTATTGCTAAAAATACATGGCATTAAGGAAATACAGTATAATCTGGTAGTCTGGGCTGGGAACTCTCCAATTCTAATGCTGCTTTCACCAGCCCCTACCTGCAACCCATGGTTATCTGAGAAATTCTGTGAAAGCCATGAGGAGGCTCACCTGGACAGGGAACCAGCACCTGCCTGCACCCAAGGATGCTGTGCATTTCAACAGGTGCCTCTCCGAGCATGCTCAGGGAGAGACCAACGCGCTCAGCCTTTTGCATGTCCTACTCCCACTTGCTTTAGCTACAAACAGGCTAAGCTGCAGTGCTGAAGAGATGTTGCCAGGGTCCAGAGAGCATGGAGACACCACTGCTCTGGAGTCGTGGGAGGCACCAAAGCAGCACAGAGTCCTTCAGGAGTTCCCCCAAGGACAGTGCACTCCTCCACCGCTTCATGGAGAGCTAAATCTGTTTCTCACAGGCCAGAAGTTTGTCTCCATTCCCAATATGTAAAGTAAGGATAATACTATTTATCCCATGGGGAAGTTCTGAGGGCTTAGGTGATGTGTATACATGGGTTTCGAAATATAATCCACTCCAAGGTCAGCCCTTTGTTCGTCTTGCGGAGCTGCGCTTGCATGTGTGCACACACGTTTCGGAGGGAGCTCCGAGGTCACCCCAGAGGTGGCCGCCCCCTCGCTGAGAGCCACCCTGTTATCAGCTCATCATCGGAAGGGGAAGAGGCAAGCAGATCGGTTACACCGGCGCGATAACGCACACTTGATGAATAGCTGTGTACTGAGCAACACCATCCATCCTAGCCTATTAGAGCACCGAGAAAAGCAGTGAATTAGCTTCGTGCTGAAAATGAATGGTTGGTCCAGGCACCCTGATAAGGTGAGACGCACATCCTGGTGATTAGCTGGGTCGGTACTGAAGAACATTAGGAATTCACTTCTGCTGCTCCGATTGGTAATTAAGTGACTCGTCTGCTGGCCGACAGTCCTGTATGCTTCCCCAGGCAGTTAGTTCTTAGAAAACCACTCCTGACAAAATGAGGTTTGCCCTTGGTACACAGATAATGAGACTCGGCTTGACAGGTGTGGCGCGATTAGCACGCCGCTACACGCGGCTCTTTCTGCTATAGCCACTCCGCAGTAAACACACTCATTACAGCCCGCCGGTCCCTGGAGGCAAAGCATGTTTGACATTATTAATTGGCTTTTCTGTATAAGGAGTCAAATAGATGAAAAGGTTTATCAAGCTGAAATAATTAATTTTGCCTGAATTCGCTGACAGTTCAGTTCTCCCGCAAAAGACCATTTTAAGGGTTTGGTTTCTTTGGTTTTGTTTTTTTTTTTTTTTGAATTTCAAAGTTCAAAAGACATAACAGTGGTAAAAGTGGAGCTTTTTAGTAAATTGTAATTAAAGGGAATTTAATTAATTTAGACCTGAGAAAAGGGTGTGTGCGGGGGGGAGCTCCTATCTTTGTCTATACAGAGGTCTAGATGGTAGAACATATCATGGCTTAATAATGCATTAATTTTAATCTAATCAAAATATAATAAAAGAGGTAATTATGTTTAAAAATTATCATGCTCCAGTATTGGTATATTTAAACACTTAATACCTATAATGCTTCCAGTTAGCAAAAGTTGTAATTGTTGCACTCAAATTTAGCTTATTTAATGATAGGGCTTATATTCATGAGGTTAATTGAATAAATGATTGTAATAACTCATAGTGAAACTATGATTATCTATCAGGTTCTAATTCCACTTTCAAAAGGAGTAAAACCCTCAGAAGTTATTTTTCTTGGTTTCTCTCTCCAAAAGGCAGTAGATATTCTCCTCAAAAAACTTCAAGCTAGCATTTGATTTTAAAAACCCAAAACATACTTCTCACGTAGTTTTCAGATGACACACTGTGAGGTTTATTTAGCCTTTTCAAAGTGTGCCAGCATCACTTAGCAAATGTTTTAAACCTTCTACATTAAAACGTCTAGATAAATATTGTGTAGTTATGTATATTTGGTCTGATTACAAACCCTTCCGTACTAATGAAAACATTCACCTTATAATTGAGAAGACATAAGATTCAAAATTTCAGAAAAGTGCCTGTAGTATGGAAGCAAAAAAAAAAAAAGAAAACCCAGGAAGAGCAAGTGGGTCAGCAGCTGCTTCCAAGTAGCTTTTTTTTATACATCTGCTGATGCACTTATTTGAAGATTTTAAACGGACATCTTCACACCCATCTTTTAAAAATCCTTTTGACCTTTTCTGACAGACATGTGTGCATACCACTGAGCAAAGCAATGAAAAAGTTCTCTAGTAAACCAGTTATTTTTGCTGAAGCCTTGGGGTCCCATCACCATCAGACCATTGCACTTCACATACTGTGTGGACTCTTTCAAAACATTCAAAATGTTTCAAAACAGCAACAAAGGAGTTCTACATTTAAAGCAGACTTTCTACCATCAAATGCTCCAGTGTTTGTTCAACAGTGTTATAATCCATCGACATCAGTTTATTTCTCCCGGTTCAATAGAGAAATTTAGGAAGCCTTGATTATTCATCTAGCAGAGGCCAAGGATCCAGGCACAACACACAAGTGTCAACATGTCAATATATTCTTGTTGTTGTTTGAGAATATTTGTAAATTTTATGGTCTCTCATGTCTATATAGACGTATTTCTGAACAGACTGACAGAAATCTGGGAAACTAGTATTATGTCTGTGAAAGTGAAAGGCAACCCACCAGTCAGTTTTTGCAGAGGAGGATACAAGCCTTGGTGGAGAGAGCAGCAGATGGGCTCCTGGGGGTACTTCGCCGCTCCTGGTGTGACCCACTCATCTTTATGGAACCACATGGGCAGGAGAAGACATAGGGAAAGAGGAGAAAGCAGTGGGTGCCACTTTAAAAGTCAAATCTAGAATAAGAAACCTAGAAGTCCTGTGCAGTAACAAATTGTAATATTTACCAGCAACTTAGCATTTAGTTCCAGAAATGTCATCTCCCAAAAATGCAAACACCTGTGCACCCACACTGGAGTAGTCAGCAAATGCATCAAAGGTATGAGAAAATAAGACTGCTCATTAACAGCATCATTTTCTCCCTTTGCAACACCTAAAGATACTTATCATATTTTATACTTGCATGTACTATATTAAACTTACTAATTGGCTACATGATAAAGCTCAAAGGATATTATGTTTAAGTGACTGGGGAACCGAGAATCGGGAGAGAGGAACAGGAAGGATGAGTATCAGCTGATCTATGCTTTTTAACCAAGTTTTTTGAAGACTTTAGTTGGCATTTTCCATAAGCATGCTTAAATCTTGTGTCTTACAGAAATGAATTCACATGCTAATTCTAAAAGTAATTTATTTGGGATTTGTAATGACTTCTTTCACACTAACAAATCCTGTCTTAAAAAGTCTGTCAAAAACCCCCACACAATTAAGGCAAAGACCCCAAAGCCGTATAACACATTGTTCTGCTACTAGAATAAATAATTCTACATCTTATCATTCTTGTTTTCAGCAATTTTTTTTGATAAAATACTCCCACCTAGAAGGATTCTGTGTCAATGTGGTCAGTAGGAGAATATCCTGGGGGAAAGCACATCTGCCCAGTACCTCCCTTTCATTCATTAACCCACCAGGGGCTAACACTAATTAGATCAGGCTGCTCATTTTAAGCTGATAATTGATTTAAATAGGTTGCTCATTTAAAATAGAATAAAAACCTGCTAAACATTTGGTGCTTGGGTTTTTTTCATCTGCAACTTTCAATTGCTTGTGCAATGTAGCATAAAATGTAGAGGTCTCCCTTTGTTAAAAAGGCCATAAAATTAATTACAATGAGTATGAATTGTGCAGGGTGAGGGGGTGGGGGAAAAAGAGTGCTGGAGTTCACTGGTGATGACTAACTAAGAATCAAAAGTAACAGAGCTTGTTTCTTTTAAGCAGAATTTTTAAACTAACTTGGAGATGTGAACCACTCAGTTTTACAGACTTATTTATCCCATAATAGAAGGGACAATTTAGCACATCCAGAGATACTTCATGCATCTTCTAAACTGCCATTGCTGGCTGCACAAACGTTATCACAGGCTGTTAGAGGTTTCCATTGTCTCTCTTCAATTAATTAATATCTCAGCCTCTGTCCAAACATGTAAACACAAAGTCTTCATTTCATTATTAGGACAGTATCAAGCCTCAGTCTACGTAAAAATATTGACTTGGTGAAGTCGCACATCAAAAACTTTAGTTGCGTGTGTCCATAATTGACAAATTGTTTCTTCCAAATCTAAATAAATCATTATCTTTTCAACCAGCTATAACTATGTTTGTTTGCACAGGGCTCAGACGGCAGCCTAGGCTAACAGCCAGCATTTGCTGGTTATTTAGCCTGCATGAGTGTCTAAATCCACAAGCTCGCATGCCCACGCAAACAAGGCAAAACAAGGAACAGCAGGTACAAGTAGGCTGAAACAGAAACTCCTGACAAAGCTGCAGATATCTTAAAGCAGGATTACCAGTGGACAGAAACGAAAGTGGCTGCGGGCTGCAGAGATTGTCAGCACTGTCATTTTATTTTTAATCCCGCTTAACAGAGTGAAGTCCAAGTCCTGGCCACTCCATCCACTGCTGCGTCCTGGTTTCTCTCCCCATTCGGGGAAGTTGCCTGCGCATCGGTGGCACCGCATTTCCCCACTTACAAATTGCATTCCTTCTCCTGCTTCCAACAAATTCACCCAGAGATTGAGACTTCCCAGTTCAGAGGGGTTCAAGGACTCTCTGCCCTGATAAACTATTCAAGAGCACTCACTAGTGGCTGAAAATTAAAACAGCACCTTAACGGGCCATTACTCGGCCTGTTTCGTTCATGCCCTTTTAAATCACAGGGAAGACAGCAAGAAGACAATAAACACCCTTTCGATAATTCTGTATTCAGGCACCAGATCATTTTCTTAGTTAATGGTAAGCACTATATACCAGCAAGCAGTTTTTCAAGGCAACAAGTTGTGAAATATATTGAAAACAATAGGAGTTTCTCAATCACTATCAAGGAATATTGAAGATCATTCAATTGCTTACATTTTACATGAATGCCTGAATTTCTGCATTCAGTTTTGTACAAAACAAATGTTAATAAAACAAGCTTTTTTTAAAGGAAGATGCTAATTTATTCCCTTGCATTTCAGTTTGTCACTGAGCACACGCTTCTCGTGTTCTACCGTTAGGTGCACTAATATATAAGCATGCAGCACATGAAAATGCATGTGAACAATCAGTTTAATTGACAGTCTGATGTAACAGGAGCACACAAATAGGATGAACTTCATGACCATACCGCGGCAGTGTGCCCAGTTTAGATGCACTGAAGCGTCCCGTGCAAGAAGGCATCTGGAAGTGCATAACCAGCGTAACCGGCTAAAACTTCTGCGGTGCCCAGTGGGGGTGACTTTACAGAGTTTCCCTGTCGCACCTCTCTAGATAGCAGTGACCTGTGGACGTGTGGGAGCACGGGCACCCCGCTATGCCGGGGTCGGGACAGCCACAGGGAGCTGGGCATCGGCACAGTGCAGGCTCCCCGACTGGGGGGGTTGAGGGCGGCAGGCTCCTCTCTGAACCACAGCGCTGCAGAGGAACAGATTGCCGGCTAATATGGAAAGCTGCCTGTTTCCTAGATTAACGATGAGGTAATTTAAAATTTACATATGTGTGGAGAGGGACTGCTTTGATCCCAAGGTAATATATCTGTGGTATAATAATGCCGATGATAGAGAAAAGGTGAAGCAAGGAGGCCAGATAAGAGGGAATCGAAGTGTCTCTGGTGCCGGTGCCAAGGAGGGATCTAACAAAGTGCCGGGCCCGGCTCAGCGTTAAGCAGAGGCGTCGCCGGAACAACAGAGATGCGGCTGAGCTGGGGAAAGGCGAGTGCACAGTGAGGGACGTCTCAAAGGTCAATGAAGCAGTTTGCACGCCTTTTCGCCCGAGTGGGCTCCTCTAGACCCAGGTCCTCGCCCCTGACATTTCAGTAGCTGAAAACCAGGCTTTGCTGCTGCTTTTTCACTTGCCTCAACACCTTCAAGAGCCACTGGGAGCTGAGAGGTTTTAGCAGGATGAGGCTAAATGCACTTGACTCCCCCTTAGCCCTGTATTCAAGAAGCTTTAACATGTTTGCTCCCATAGCAGCCAGTTGGATGTGTTGCCTCAGACCTGAGCCCCAGAGAGGCAAAGGGATTTGCCCGCGGTTACATGAGCAGTTGGCAGCAGAGCAGGGAATCACTGCTGACCGCAGGCAAGTGTTATGAGCAACACAGTGTCCTCCCCAAGTGCAAAACTGGGGCTGGAAACAGAGAAAACAGGCTTGCATTTGTCCACCAAACCCTCAGTGATGAGGCAAGAGCTGATGGCAGAGAAGGGATCAGCTGCACAGTGAAAACACAGCATCATTCCCAAATCATAGTATACAAAAAATGTATCTATTTTTCATACTGGCTCTGCCACTTTGGCCTCTGTTTGATGCATGAGTTTTGGGTGTCAAGGAGGAAGCTTGAAACTACCATAATCTCTATTTTACATTCTTATTAACATTTGTATCATCTATCCCATATGGAGTAGCAAAAATAATTGCACTGCAGAAACACAGTACAAAAAACCACCCCTGTTTGTGTGCACTGCTCATGACCTAAGCAGAGAGATATGCGGGAGTAGCTTAAACCTAAGACACTGGTTCTTCCCCATTCAGAAAATCCTTGCATGGTGAACGTGCCAGCATTAAATGTCATCTGCCACTCTATGTCCAGAGACGTACGTGCAAGTCAAGGCCAGTGTGTTTACACTAATGACAAAAAAAAGGTGGCATTAAACCGAGTGCCAGAATAGCCAGTCATTCAGTCTGTATCTCATCTCCTTTTGTTTCATGCTTTCCCTTGTTTTTAAGGTGTCTACCCTATTTTTGCTGTCTATCTTTTCTCTTTGGTACATTTCAGAAAAAGCTTCTGCCAGGACCATTGCTGTAGTTACTGAGGTTTGGTAAAGAGCACCAGAAATGGAGATTACAACCAAATCCCCAAGGTCACAGGGGGAACGGAGTTTGGAGAAGGTTGCCTTGCTTGCAAGCAGTAATCTCCCTTGCACAGAGGTCTGGTGTCCACTTGAGAAGAGGTAAGAAGATAAAATGAGTGACGGGCAGTTTTACGAACACTGCAGTTTCAGTACACATTAAGGGCTATGAGGATTTTTAAGTGCTTCTCAGTCACGGCTCTTAGACTCAAGAGCACTTAAAGTGAATACCTAAAAGATTTTTCCTTTCCGTTTCCTTTTTCTCAAAAAAAGAAGAGATTATAAGGAGTTCAACTTTCTGTTTGCTTGTTTGTTTTTTACTTCTAGTCCTGGGGGATTTAAATTACCTGTATTTTGGAGGCCAGATCAGCAGAAACACACAACAGGAGCAGTGTGCTTGCAAGCGGATTGTGCAACTGTTTTCTTTTGTGGTGTGTTTTCTTTTGTATCGCTGTAGTCAGTAACTGCTCTGGATCCCGTTCTAGGACACAAGCCAAGAATGAGAAATAAGGCTGCAAGCGAGACAACAATTCACAACCACAGTATTGTTTGACTTCGAGTACTCACCAGGGTAAAGCCTACAACAGGAATACAAGATGCTTTAAGTAGCAGACGCTGATTTTAATCTTTCTGGTAGTTAGGAAGTCCACCTTGCAGAGCTGCACGCAGCCCACGGAGCCACGAGGGACCTGGCAGAGGGATTTATTCCTGGTTATGTCAGCGAGGAAATGACACCAGGAGCAAGTGTTGGTAAGCACCCAAGGCGGAGTAAGTAGGATGCTTATGAATATCTGCTTTGTTAGAGAAAGGGACTGTGCTATCAGTGAAAATAAGAAGCAGCAGATTAAGAAGATGAATGGTCAAAATGGGGAAAAAATACCTGTGTTCTAGTTTGCTAGGAACTTTTAGCCAAAACCACAACTGTCTTTGAACACACACACTGCATGATCAGGAAAAGATAAAGCTGTTTTGCTAAAATTTAGAAACAAAAACACAGGGGCAAAGGAAAATAGGCACTGAGGTTTTGGTTCTGCTTAAAGAGGATGAAAAACATGAAAACTGCAAAATTCCATCATCAGACTGGGATAAGACAGCAACAGATAGTAACCATCACAGTGCTATGACTGTCTTAGAAGCACATATCCTACATTTTAAATTAGTGAATTTAGTATAATACAAAGCAAACTCTTCAAGAAAACTCCTCTAATTTTCTGATAATTGGTAAGGATTATAAGGAAGCATTAAAATGATTTAGGGGAAATTATGGTATGAAAACTGAATTTGGAAGTGTAGCACAAATTACTGTACAGAACAATATAAACTCTCTAATTTCCACAATTGTTTGAGCTGTTCAGAAAATATTAACAACAAATAAATTTTGATGGAATAGAAAACCTGTCTCAAAACTGTTTGTGATTTCCTAATCCAGCCCACGCTCCCAGTTCGCACCTGTCTTTGAGAATGCTCTGGGCGGGATCCAAAGCCTGCGAAAGCAATGGACAGGATCCCACTGGCATTCAGCAGGTGGGACACAAATGCCAAGTCAGCGTCAGGATGTCTCTTGAAAGCCATATCTCTTGCTGCAGATCCCAAATATTAAATCTAGGCCTGAAATAAAGCTCTGTAAAACAAGCTAAAAAGGCTTTGGATATTTTATGGTCAAACTTGCTAGTGCGAACAAAATGGCAAAGAGTAAATTTGTCAGGATGGCAATTACAAAATGAAAATAGCCCAGGCACATTCAAAGGGAAAGTTATGTACTATGCTGTCCAAGTAGGGAATGCAAATTTTACTATTCAGAAAGGCCCAGAACTATCAGCTCAAGCAGAGTTTGTACCCTGCCCCTGCATTAGCTGCAGTTTTACCATGGGAGGGAGGCTGAAGATCTCCAAGCACAGCTCTGCGGGGAGTGCAGATGCTCCCACACCACGCAGCGCATTTGCAGCAGCGTGCCTGCACAGCTCAGCTCTCCACTCAGCTGACAGTAATATCTTTCCAGTTTGCTTCATGTGCAAACTGGAGTGCTCCACCTGCACTGGCTCACTCTACACATGCGTGCTCTTTCCCTTTTACCCCCTGAAATTCAGCATGAAATAAAGTAGGAAGAGCAACAGACAAGATGTTGCAATTGCAAACCTGCTGCCACTGCCCACCAGAGCTAGGAAGGAGAGTGCCACCAATCTATCTGCTCACGTAACCTGTGCAGATAATCCAGGCAGTTATCTGGCACCTTCACAGCCACATTGTTTTCCAGAAGTACCTGGTCCTTTTTCTCAGATGAAAAATGTTTGTGTGAAAAGGACAAAATACAGAAGTTTCAACATCATTAAGATGAACCAAAATGATCTCTAACAGCAATAGAATGCTAAGCACAAGATTTACAGAAAATCATTCTGAAAAACAGTTAAAATTAGCTACTTTTTTCAGTATAAAAGCTTTATAAACAGGATAGGTTCAGGACATGAAATTCTTAGCAAAAACAGAGCAGATCAAAGACCACATTATAGAAAAGCTTCACAGCAGGTGTAATATCAGAAAGATGCAACAGGCATTCCAGGTTTTGAGATTATTCTATTCTTTTATTAGACACAGGAAAAATGCATGCAAAGTGAAAATGCAGCCTGCAGAAAGGGAACAATCTCAGGTTCTGTTACCTTACTCTGTCACTTGTGTTACCTAAAAGGACTGCCAGGAAGGTACTTTCTGACCTTAATATCTCTGATTATAGAAGAAAATCTCCCAGTCAAAACAGCTGGTAAGACTCACAAATTCATTTTATTTGTTTACTGACAATTTCTATCAAAATGAGATGGGTTTTTGACAGAGTGATATTTTTAAAGGGAAAATTGTTACCCTTGCTGAAAGAAACACCAAAGCCCTGCAGATACAAACATTTCAGCCAAAGTGGGTCAAACGGTTTAGTTTCCACCAAAGGCCTCAATTTTTAGTAACTACATTTTTAAACAGCTTTATAACTCATGCCGTGAGGTGTGGACTCAGTCTGAAGAAGGAGGCTGTACCAACCTGCACATCCTGCAGATTCACCTTTAGGTACAACTTCTTGGGCTGTGCCAGAAATAAGCCTGTAAGAGCTCTGTACAGCAGGCGTGGATACCTAGCCAGTGAAAAAAAGACTTCAATACTACGCTGACTTTATACCCTGGGCTTTTTGGTTCATTGACTAAACACCGTCCCACATGTGCAAAGCAGAGATACAAAGAAGAGTGAAATGCCAAGGAGGTGAAAAGTTCCTGTCGTTTTAAAACAGCAGGTGAAATTTCTGGTACTGTTTTCCCACATGGTGACTTCCTAAACTAGATCCAATTTATAGCACTGATTGTCCTCCAGGGAGGGGAAAAAAAGCTTTCCATTTGTTCTTTGTGTTGTTCAGTGTTTCCCTGTGTCTTAACTGACTATGCGGACAGCCACTGGCAGTGCCAGCAATCATCTGATAGTCTGAGGTCAGGGCCAAGGAAAACTTTCAAATGGAGAAAATGCAAATTAATATCATCTACCATCTACCACAGATTTTTAACCAGCCTCTTACATGCTCTAAAGCAAGGCGTCCCTTAAGCTTTGGGTAAAACGAACCGTACAGGTTTTCTGTCTCCTGGTTTGCCTTGAGGTTCAACGGCACCTCTTCTCTCTGGATGAGGTTTTTTTTACCTCGCTGCCCTGTTTGGGTCCTCTGGTGTGCAGCAGCCATTCTCCCTACCGATGCCTTTGTGGGGCTTTTCTTCCCTACCATGCTACATGTTTTCATTGACCTTCACAGGCCAGGGCTCTCGAAGACAGGGGGGTCCAAGAGTGCTGGTCGCTGTTTAAACGTCACTTCCACCGTGCTCGGGAGCGGTGCATCCCCCTGAGAAAGAAATCAAGCGAAGGAGGCAGGAGACCTGCATGGTTGAACAAGGAGCTTCTAGTGGAGATCAGGTGGAAGAGAAAGGTCCATGGAATGTGGAAAGAGGGGCAGGCCACTTGGGAAGAGTACAGAAACGTGGT
>Ga0181612_104229_pt1 | contig 11687 bp, 3 predicted proteins | sample HoacroProtozoa21_FD_119630 | JGI IMG/M metagenome (GOLD analysis project Ga0181612, IMG submission 119630) | Hoatzin crop microbial communities from Cojedes, Venezuel. Combined Assembly of Gp0051906, Gp0051904, Gp0051908 | reverse complement strand
GTTCTCAGTACTGACGGTATCAAAGTTTGAACCACAAAATAAAAGGTGCTCAGAACAGGTGAACCACTAATTTCCCTAGCAGTTTTCAGCTATAAAATTGAAGGGAAGGAGTGGAGGGAAATTACATACTTGAGCTTTTATCCAGTCCCACACTGATTCATTGAATAGCTGTAAATCCTGCAAAGATATGCTTTTGCAACAGGTTGTAATTCCTGTCATTTTGAAAGAGTGCTTCTAAATAAAATGCTAAAATAGTTAGTGCAAACTTAATTACTGAAGCTTTTTCCTTTGAATAATGAGTTAAACCTGAAGACCATTCAAGTATCCCAAAGATCTGTGCTTGGATTCAAAAAAAGAAAAAATATGACTTTGACTTTCTTTGGGCAATTAAAACCAGCAGTTTATATAGCACCCTTAATAACAGATCTGGGTATCTCTGAACTTAACTGAATTTAGCTTTGCAGCCATCTAGAGCCAACGTTGTCTCTGTTATACAGACAGAGAAACTGAAAAGATCTTTGTCTCACAACAATGATATCTGAAACAAAATCAGCAAGCAACCAGCTATTCAGGAGCCCTAGGTCTGCTGCTACTCTTTCTTACATTTATGAGGCAGAGAACTCTACTTGTTGCTTAAAACAGGTTCCAAAAATGACCAGAGTATGAACTACATCACAATGAACCTTAGTAGCACCTGGGACTCCCTGGGGGGCCAAAGGGCAGAGTAAAGCCCCTCCAGAGGTGATTCAGAGGTCAGGCATGCTGAAGCGGGTTTCTCCAGTGATTTGATGGAGATAAGGGGCGACCACAATCTCAGTTTGGATGATTCAGTCAGAGAAACAAATCTGGCTTATTCTGGATTCCCTTTACAACTCATCATTGCATATTCATGTGTGTCTGACAGAAACAGCTTGGGTTTCCTGCCCAGTGCTCCCTTCAGATGACTGCAACTTTCTAGGTACACATATATTAAGGTTTCTGTGAAGAACCATGGATTTTTTTAAGACCACAACCCAATGTCTAAAACCTAGGTTTACCTATACATATAAAAGCTTGACCTTACGCAGGAGAATTAAAACTCATAACAAGCCTGACTGACACGTTGCAATGATTTTTAGATCACATTACCTTTTTCTCCAAGTCAGGCTCCCTGAATGTTAAGAGAAACTTGCGCACGTGCTCAGAGCGTAACCGATCAATACTTCTGGCATCGATGGCACGGCCCAGAAACTCATCCACTTCATCTTCTGGGTTCATACTTTCCTGTGTGTTCCTGAGGATGTCACGTAAAAAGAGCATAAGAGGACAAGACAATTTCCCCCTCTTCATCATATGTTATAATTTCACTGTATAGCAAGCTGGAGGTTAATGGCATTTTGCTTGTGACAGCTTCAAGTTGGAAAATGGATTATGAGCTGAGGGGAAAATTATATCGGCTCTGGAGCTCATTGCCAGTCCTAAGTCCATCAGTGAAAGGATTTGATTTACTTGCCCTTTTTCTATACTACATTCATCTGTTCTCTTGCCTTGCAGACTTGTTACCATCCATCATTCTCTAAAATTGGTCAGTAGTCTCCTTCTACTAGTCCTCTGACTTCTTCCCTGCACTTCCGTGCTGTTGTAGCTGTTAGAGCCCAAACTGGCAAAAGGATTTATGTAACCAGTCATATTTCTTGTTTCCAAATAATAAATTCTGTAAATATTTCTGTGAAAATTTCCAAACTTGAACAATTCTCTGTTTTCGAGAAGAAATTGTTGATAGAATGAACATGTGGGGAAAAAAATGTGGCCTGACGCCCCACTGCCTCCTCTTCATACAATTATTTATGAGTATGAAGCATAAACCAGACAAAATTTTCTGTTTACAAGATATTTACTTAACTCAAGGAAAGGCTGCAAAAGAAAAAGGTAGCAAAAGAAAAAAAAAATTAGATTCTGCTTTCTAAAGAAGAGATTTCTAAATTGCTTATAATGTTTAGTATCAATGTGTTTCTGATGCTCAGCTACAGCTTCAGAAAAATGAGTATGATTTTCAAAAACTGTTGAAAAAAAGTAACAGTGAAAACTTGATCGCCCTGAGGCATTTTGCACCGAGGATCAGGAAACCTGAAACACCTCCCCAAACTCTCTAGTTATTTTAAAAATCTAAGAAGATTTTAATGGCTTGAAGCTGTCACTTTAATGGCCTGCCTTAAAACTAGCTATAGGCAGAAATTAAAAGCTAATCCTGAAGTGCTGTTTTTCTTCTCTGCCTGCATGATTGCCAAGGTTATCCACGGGACATGCCAATAGTTATCCCCTGGAATACGCCCCCCACTTGCACTGGGGCGTATTCCAGTGGATAACTATTTCTATGCGCAAACCCCATGATGGCAGAGCAACTTATGGCTCTTGTGCGACCTTCACCTTAGGCACTCTGGAGATAAACCCTGAGGTCTGACAAGCATGATGAAAAGCAACACTGCTTTATTTTCTCATTTTTGTTTGTACTGCACAAGAGTGCATAATGCACACTGTGTTGCAGCCAGCAGGCCCCTACAGGTATGATTGTGCTGGAAGCAGAGATTGCTCAAAGCAGCTTACAAACCAGAATGTGACTCTTTTAAAACAGTTAAAGGTCTCTTTCCAAAAGAAAGGCTCTTCCAGAGCTTTTTGCAAAACTGGCCCTCTGTATCCCAACTCTACCATGTACCTCTTGCCAACAGAAAAATAAATCAGGTCCATCTACTTTTTTCTATTCCACTTCCCTTTGCCCCAGCCAGCGAGTTGAATGTGTCTACACCTCAGCTGGGTCATGACGAGACACCAGTAGCATCTATTTAGTGACCATATGGCAACTGCAAATCTAGTTTGTCCCAAGGTCTTGTCTCTAGTTTAGCCAATCTTAATATTTCAGTCGGGTTGGGAAAAAGGGTTTTTCAGTTTTGGACTATAGAGTTAATTCCTTCAACTTCATATATTCCACTTTGAAATTAAAAGTGGTTTTGACCCTAGAAGTACAGGATATTCAATTTACTTCTGGATGCTTCCTCAGAGGAAGCACTTCTGCTTAAGCATTCAAGACGACGCTGCTTATTTCCATTCAGTCCTCACAATTGTGTCTCCTGGACTCATAAAAATGAGCAAGGAAATCATTAGGCTTCATATTTGCAGAATGTCTTCCAAGATCCTGCAAGTTATTTACACATTTGGGTCATTCACATTTAGTCATTTCATACCACATACGAGAGATGCAATACATTTTCCCCTAGAACCAGAGGGAAAGAGTCGGCGCAGCATCTTGGTGAACCTCAGTTAAATTTCAAGTTCCAGTCGAAAAGCGTCACTCAGGAAGACGCGAAGAGAAGAAACCTTCTGCTCGGGCTTTGGCCTTGGCTGCCTCCAGCTTTGTGGTAGGTCATCACCCTGCTGAGGGGATCTCTAATGCTACAAGAACTTCTGTGTTTGCAGGTTGTGCAGAAACACCCCTGCAGACTTTAAAGCACTTCACCAGCATATTTGCAGTGAGGCAGCAGCATTCACTTAGACTGCAGGGAAGCTTGGTCACCTTGCATATACCTACCCGCTCGGGTGACTTTTGCCGCCAGTTGTACCCAAACTAATTACTGTACAGCAAATCTGGGCACACTGCATAGATGTAAGCTTTAAACTGAAATAGAAAATTTCCCCATAATAAGGAGTGCCCTGGAGGCAATACTTGTAAGTCAGAGCTGAGGTACTGCCATAGACTAATGAAATTAATGCGTGGAAATGCTTATTGATATATTGATAGTGTGGTGGGAGGTGGAACCCAAGGATTTCAAGCCACCATGAAACTTCCAGAAACACCTCTTCAAAGCACTGCCGAAATTTCTCTAAATGCAGCCAACAGAAAATTAGTGCAAGGGACAGGAACAGCACAACCAGAGCTTGGAGCAACTTCTGCACTCTGCTTGCAAATGTGAAAGCCAGCAATTAACCCAGAGACGCTGGCTTCAGAGTAATCCACAAATGTTCTGCTGATTTAATTACTTTCTGCAAATGAAGAGTGTGACCACTGCCAAAACTACATGTATGCCATAATTTTAAATGCTTTGTGCCTTGATTCAGTAACTAAATCTGCTTTTAGGCATGTAAGTGTGGGGTCCTGTTTTCATAGATGCGTGGTGCCTACGTCTTCCTTCAATGTCACAGAGAAGTATTGACGCTCAGTGTTTCTCCACCTGAAGGCACTGGACTGAGTGCTTGACATGGTTTAAGTATCTGATTTTAACAAATGTCACCCTGAACATTTTCTGCTAGAGATTTTTTTTGGCCAAATCTTGGTCCTTGAATTAAACAGATTTCTGGATCATGAGAATCTGAGGCAAGCAGTAGCTTCTTTTGGTGCTGAGCAGAAAAGCAAAGATTCTGCAATCTGTACAATAGAATGGGGTCACACTGAATCAGCGCTGGTAAATACACAGTTATCCTTGCCAGCACTTACCCTGTTGGCCATAACAGTGCAAATAACCTTTTCAAACTATGGGACGGAGGAGAGACATTACGGTCCCTGGAGCAACAGTGGAGACACTGTTCCTCACCAGCTGGGTGACTCTGTTGTGGACCAACACTGAGGCAGATGAACTTCCGTTCTGTTGCACAAATTCTAAGGAGTGATCCTGTTTCCTGAGGGATACTTAAAAGGTCTGTATTCCTAAGAATTATTTTTTTGTAATCTGTTAGATCTTTTCTGTCCAAAGTATATCTAATATCAGCTGAGTTCCCTACAGCCATGGATGCAACAAGAGATCCTGGTGGCTCCCCCTAGACACCTTGTACCACTGGCAAAACATCCCAGGGTGCACAGAGATAATGTTACAAAAAGTGAGTTTGCAGTGAAGGGCAAGGGAAGGAGAGGATGATCCTTAATATTGCCACGTTCAAACTTATCACATCCTTTTGCTTTTAGGGAGTCGCTGTCAGTGCTCAGCCACCATAATGTGAATTTTCCCAAAGCTGGATGCTCAGGGCCCACAGAAGCATTTAGCTGCCCCAGCTCACAGAGCTCCACTTAGTCCTGACCAGCAGCCTGTGAAACATGATAAGGAACAACAGCATTGTATTTTAGGCATCAGTCTCCTCTGCTGTCACCTGTCTCACTCTGAGCAAGCTTTCAATTAATGCCACTTGGTAGGACTGAATGTGAAATTATCAGCCACACCTTCAATACAGGAAATGCTTTTGTTGTTTCCAGCTGTAGAAATTTGTTTTTTTCCTCCAAAAGCAATTTTTCAAAATATCGCTCTTGCTAAATTCTTATTGGAACAATTTTTTTTAAAGTTCTATATGAAGAAAAATGAGAATGCTGCTTTAATGTGGCTGTATTTTAAAGCATGGAAGTTTGAATTTACTTTTTCAAAGACGTGGTCATTTCTGAGTTCATTTTTATATGTAGAAATAAGTAATACATAATAATGAGTAATATAAAATATATATAAATAAAGAAACTATATATGTATTTAAATACATACATAAATTTTTCTTTTCTGAGAAACAGTGTTCAACACTTAGACACACTTTACAGGCAGATTTTGTTCTTGGGATATTTTCAAAGCAGCAAATAGCAAAGAATATTGGGGCAAGAGGAAGAGCAGCAAAATCATTTTAAACACAAAAGCAAGTTAGAACCACACAAATGAATAAATGTTTTGAGGGCAGCGGCAGTTCTGAACCCGTATCAGTCAAACCCGTGCCCTCGACTGGCTGTCCCTCCAGGAGAAACCTCCTGGGAGTCCAGACATTATTCTTGGCTGCTGGGCATTAATTTTTGTCTTTTTTTAAATATGAGAAAAAAAAAATCCCTAATTCACAAACTTAATAGTGTATGACAGAAGTAAATTTGCTTACTTGTCCTTGGGGTCCTCAAAACCCTGAAAGAAAGGAAAAGGACACAGGGGTTAGGAAACAGGCTGACCTTGAGAACACAAAGTATCCTGAGAACGGCACTTTGAAAGGAGTTTTCAGGGCGCTCATTTGTTAGGTGTGGACGGAGAGCCGTACCGACCCACGGCAATATTTTGTGCTGCTGTGTCATCAGGCAGACAGAGCAGTTTTAGAAAAACACATGGCGTCAGATATAAATTTATGGAAGTGAAGATAAGGGAAATGCTTCAGCTGACTTCTGGCACGCTTTATTTCAGGTGTCTTCTTTTTTTCAGTCACCATTACAAATGATAGAATGGAAACTATGCTGATATTATGACTGAGAATGTATTTTACTTGAAACATCATTCAGAATGATAACACAGGTCAACCACTGCATACAACAAGGTTGCACCTCTTAATGTCAGGGCTTGGCTAAGGGAGGTGGATGCATTTTGGTCTTCATCTCTTCAGGAGGAATCTCAAGGGCTCTCCTGCCTTCTTCCCTCACTGCATTCACACACAAAACATGTTTTCTTGAATAAGATTTCACGAATTATTTATAATATTTGTAATAGCCAAAATGCTCACCATTCCTTCAGGGCCACCTGAACTGAGTAAATATATATATTTACAGGTCATTCATAGTTTAAGTGGATAGAAAGCCTCAGTGAAAAATATGTATGGAGGCATAACTTAAGATATTTGGCATTAATATACCTAATAGACCAATCTGCATCAAAATAGCCATTTTACATGGGCTGAGACAAACTCTGTCCTCTGACATCTTGGCTTAAATTTAACTGAAGTCAAGAAAAGTTGTATATTTGACAAGCAGGGTCAAATACTCAGGCAGAGTTTGTACCCTGTGTTCCAAAACATAAAACAAATGCAGCTGTGAGATAGGAAGAATTCCTTTTGTTTTCCTCCCAGAGACCTCAGGCCACAAACGTTCAGAGCACCTGAGGATATTCCAGCTGCAGGACCTGCAACTGCTACCAGGTTGAGGGCAGCAAACCGAGATCCATACTAACTGTAAAAAAATTAAACATATTTGGGCAAAAGTCTTCCCACAGCCACCTTGTCTGACACTATTAGAAACAAAAACGTTGACCAGATAATACATGGGAACGGATTTTGCCCTTGCAATGAGTTAGCAGTATGGTGATACGGTGAGGGGCAGAAGTAAAGCCAACACAGTCTCTCTGAACAGCATCAGCTTTGCAAGAAGGAAAAAGTGGATTTTGTCACTCAGGTCAACAGCCAGGACTGTGATTCACTGCGAGCGCAATTTCCATTTTTACATACCCTGTTTCAGACTAAAACCACACTTCAAAATAGAAACTGCACCTCCAACTTCACCCATCAGAAATTCCGATAAAGGAAGTCTCTCAGTCCCATGCAATAACCACCAGTAGATTCATATGCAGTGGGAAGAAGGAAACAGTAATGTTGATTCGAAGTTAGCACGTCCAGTTATCCAAGCCAAAAAAAACATGTACTTTTTCATTTCACATTAAAGAGTGATGAAGTGATCATTCAATTTTTTGTTGTATGGCTTACCCCCCTTCCCCCCCCGCCCTTTGCTTAATCATTTTACAGTTGTCAGGAATATTTGATTGATTTATTTATTTATCCTCTAAGCAATGCTACAACACAGTGCCAAAACTGAAAGCTCACTGATTAATCATGGAGACAAAATGCTCACTAATTTGTCTGGTGTCATAGTCAGTTAGGCTGAAAAAAAAAAAGAAAATCAGCTGAACATGAATAGCTACCAGCCAAGAAATAAGGGGAAGGAACCAAAGAGAAAACAGCCTGTACTTGCTTATTAGATAGACATCAAGTTCACATTTTCAAGCTTAGCCACATGGGAACTGCATGACTGACTGCAGTGGGAGAGTCCCCTAAAATGGTCTGATTTTCACAGACAGCTGCGTAACCATTCATCGCACTGAAATCCTGAAACTAAACACACATCTCCTACTCCTGCCTTCGAGGTGTACAAGTTTGAGGATACAGGCCAATCAGATCAAGTTAGCAAAAAACCTCAGCAAGCATATCCTCAAAAAATTCCTCAATATTTCAAGCATGGATAACCATGTAGGCTGCACGTTTAACTGGTCATTTAAATGGGCAGTCACTTGATCCACATGGAATTCAATTCTCTCCTGCTTCTCTCCCCCAGCAAAACTGTTATAAGGAAAGTCACTAAAAGAATACGGAATTAATTGGTCTAGCTTTTCAGTTTAAAATACTAAACTGTGCTTGAAACCCTGGAAATTATTCATGCTGGTAGCTCATATTAAATTAAAAACCTCAAAAACTGCATTATTTCAGGTAAAGCAAAAAAGGAAAAGATTATTACACTTTCTTTTCTGGATCTTCATTTAACGAGGCTAAATATTTAAGAGTGACTTGAACTTTAATTAGAGAGAATGAGCTCAAAATTAAACATGGTAGGAACCTCTTTAAGTTAAGCAAATTAAATGATTCACTTCAAATGTTCCCATTTCATACGAAAGACTCTTCAAGCAGAATTGCCAAAAATGGTATTGTTATGGAGAAAGGTCTGCAGGATTATTTTAGGAAAAAACCCCTCAAACACAGCTTCTTAAAAACTGGTTGTTTATTACAGGAGATCTTTCCTATTTGCACTGAAAGACTTTGCCAGGATACAGAGCAAATACACCTCTAGGATCTGGCTGTGACCAGAGATTTTCTCCCCTGTCCGCTAAAGCATCGCTGTCTCTATCACATAACAAGAAGCCTGTTAAGTGGAGGAGATGATCGCACACACAGGGTCATGCTGCTCACCCAACGATTTTGGGTTGGGAAGGAAATTTCTCCCCGGGTTTTGGTTAATGTGTTTTCACCTCCTCCTACTTTGTGAGCATGCTTGGTCCATTGAAGAATCTGCACTTAAATTATTTCCTTCCCCTTGCATGAGGCTTGGGCACTAACGACACACTGGTCTTTTTTCTTCTCTGCGGCTGGCAAATAGTTTAGTTTCTTTAGGGCTCAGATGCTTTGCTCCAATTAAAGCCCTTTGGCTCAGCATAAGGCTGTGCCCATGAATTGCAATGGTCTGTGTTACACACAGGATAAACACTAAGCACGATCAGTCCTCCGGAAATAAGGTCCACCTTGATTTGCCTTCATTCCTGAAGGACTAACACACTCCCGGTCTAGTAGACAAATTTCCGAGCTTAAGCAGGCAAGTGAAATAATGGGGGCTGCTGCTGCGAGCATGTCTCTAAAGCCACTCTCCAGCATCCCTGATCTCACCCGTCCGTGCTCGCCACTGCAGCCCGGGTAGCTGGGCTGGGGCTGTACCCAGCCTGTTCAGGTGCAGAGCAGGTTTTGAGCTGCACAAAGATACCTCGAGACTGGCACTTCTGCATGCACATATACAGAAATCTGACTGCCCAGAAAAAATAGCTGACAAAAATCAGGTGCCTATCGTTTAGGAGAGGGGGGTAAGGGGATTGCAAGAGTAACAGCCATTTCCTGGAGTTAAGCATATAAATCCCCTCTTGACTGCTTATGGATTTGTGCCCAGCAGATTGAAGCAGTGCCGATGGTTTTCTAGGGTGGTATGGAGAAAAGGCTGGGAATTTTCAGCAGGGACAAAAATGGCAAAATTGGTGATGGCTACAAGAATCACCCAGATAGGAGTTCACAGGAGTTCAAGAATAGCTCCATAATCATGATGATGAAGTAGCCCTTGTTAAGGTCAAAATTCTTTTTCTCTAGAAGGGAACATAAGGCATGAGACAGGTCTTCTCACAGTGCACTACTAATGGACTGCTGCATATAAGACCTCATGCAATTTTTATTTAGCTTCATTTTAAATATTCCTGATACTGGAGTTTTGCACCTTCCCCCAGGAGGCTGCATTATTCTGCCATCAGATTGCAAATGCAAAGGTAATAGCATTTAATAATTGCTCTGAGACTAAGACAGTTCTCTCTCTGACTTCAGGAATATTAACCCAAACTTAGCTGAATCAGCTCCCTGAAAGGCAATAGCACACAACAAAGAACAGTCCTGCTTTTTTCCTACGTGAGATTCTTAAAAAAACATACTTTTTATGGCAGGTCAGGTGGCTCTGAATTTACAAGCACTTACTTTTAACGACCATCCTCAGTGAGAGTGGACATGTGCAGGAGGAAAAAAAGAGCGAATGTTATATTACCGAATCTGTCCCTAAGGCTTACTATTTTATGGGGGATATTTTATGAATATCTATTGTGCTAAAAGCTCATATGACTGCCATCTCTCTGCTTGACTTCTAAATTAACTAAGCCCTTTTCTTTGAAGATTAAAACCGCTTCCTTAAATAGAATGATAAAGTGTTTGTCAAAGCCATGACAAGCTGACTGCTCTACCATAATGCTTCAAATCAAGAACCATTAGAAATAATAATTCTAACTTCAAGAACATTAGCTGCAAATATTAACATATTGTAAATATGCAAAGGAAAGTGGAATAGACTTTACATCTTTTTAACTTTTCATTTAGCTCCAAAAATAAGGCAATAGAGGGGCTGATGAGCTCTGTGACCTTCTTAATGGCAATGTGGCTGGGAAGCGTGGATTCCACCTTACAAACTTTGCTGGCAATTTCAGCAAAGATCGTAAGAGCAAAAAATGACAGAGAAACTAATTTTTCTTGACCTTCTTTCATCTCTAGAACAAAATCGAAATGGGACTTACATGATGTTAAAGCAGAAATCGAAAGAACTTTAGACTTAGGGCCAAGGAGATTAGGGACAAAATGAGCTTTGTAAGAAGTCAGGCCAACTTGCCAAGCAAAGTGCTTCACAGAGACAGTGAGCATGGAAAAACAGAAAAGGAGAGTGACAGGCTGAGAGTGGATGTAGTTAAAAACAAACCTGGTATGGCCTCACTGCAAACCCAATTATTCACATCTGTTTTCAGCTGTGTTATACATTCTATCTTTGTCCCTGTGGTCAACAAGGCAAGGCTACAAAGACAAATCCTGTCAGGTGTAAGAGCAGAAACAAAACTGAAGGACTCCAAAGCACTCAAGCCAGAAATAACGCAGTTTCTGTACCAGAGTCCAGAAGAACTGGCACAGAAAATACTAAGCCTGATCGGAAGGATATTTAACAAGCATCTAAGTGCAGAACAACAAACTGGCAGAAAACCAGTTTATGAAACAGATTATATGATGAGTGTGTCTGCTATAGCTGGAACACAGACTAATGAGCTCCAAAAAGGAGAGCTGAAGTGCTCCCTTTCTGCAACCCATCCCACTTGATAAATAGACTTTCATTCCTCTGCACAGCTCACAGATGGTGAAACTCTCTACTTTGTTCTACTCAAAATGATTTCAAAAGTAGCCCCTGGTTGTTAGACAGACCTGGCCAAACCCCTGAATTTACTTGGCCCATCAGATTTATATCTATATAACATAAGTGGTTGTGTTTGAAATAGGTTTCCTCCTCTTACTTCTAATTAAGTTCTGGCTGTGAAATCACACCTCTGACAAGTGCAGGTTGCTTACACTTCCCAGTTTTCTGAGACCTCTGGATCCAAATTTCTTCAGTTCAGAGGTCACGTTTTCAAGTGAAATGCTATGTGGTCCTGTGCCTCACTTATGAACAGTTACCAGAACTTGCAAAACAGAAAAAGACATACAAATAGGTAGTCCTAGAAATGCTCTGAATCAGTTCCTGGCTCCCTAATCTTTGTCCTTTCATCTCTACACTCCAAACACAACAAATTTCTACAGAAACTACTGTTAAAAAGCCTTCTAATCAGATCATAGAATCATAG
>Ga0181612_179677_pt1 | contig 11688 bp, 9 predicted proteins | sample HoacroProtozoa21_FD_119630 | JGI IMG/M metagenome (GOLD analysis project Ga0181612, IMG submission 119630) | Hoatzin crop microbial communities from Cojedes, Venezuel. Combined Assembly of Gp0051906, Gp0051904, Gp0051908 | reverse complement strand
TGTTTTCTTAGTCACTTGGTGGCTTGGAAGATGCCCACATTTAGAACTGAGCTGACAATTGGAAGCAAATAGTTTAGTGGCTTAAATCAACATTTTCCTAATTATTTATTTGCAATCTCATGAAAATTTCCTTCCATACTATAATTATCCAGAACAAATCCCATTGTATCAGTGTACACATGTGTGGGATTATGGATTTATTAAGAGGTGTATAGCACAATATTCGATGTCTGTAAGTGACAAATGATTATACAAGTAACATGGTTCTGTCTCATTCCCCTCACTGGCTGAATGTAGCTATTGACATCAGGACTTGAAGAAGGTAGTGCAGGGCTGAACACCCCAGAGGGGCGTGGTGTTTTAGGGATAAATTGTAGCTAATAGAGATAAGAGCTACTTGAATGCCTTATAAATTCATCCTTTCCAAACTACGTAAGACATCACTTAGGCAGGATCTTAAAAAATCCACAACCTCCTACACTGTTGGTATAAGTGCAGAATTTGAACTTAATTTTGGCTCACACTGCTCACACAAATGAATCATCTGTGGAAATGCTTGGCACGCTGGCAAAAATTATCAAAATTTGATACTTCTTCTTTGGGTCTGGAAGGTTTGACAGATCTAATATCAGCTATGGTCATGGCATTTCTAAACTTCCCACTGCCACATTTGAGGTCATCAATGTCTCCTAAGCAATAGCAGGGAAGCACTTAATCTAGGGTATGACACAGAGTAAGTGTCTGCTATGCTCAGTTACTGCATGCTTTTTTTAGTGTTGTTGTTTATGCAGTTGATTAGAATCAGTCTTATGTAGGAACATAACTGGAACTCCAAGGATAGGGTTGTGAAGCAATCACACAAAGCTGGACAGAAGCAAGGAGCTAGCCTCATTACCTCCTCCAGATGGTCCCTGCCTCTTGCACTGTGCTGCCAAGGGTTAAAGTCAAAGTTAATATAATTTGGCAGTACTTACATAGCGTCATCTCTGCCTCCATTCTCTTTTGCAGATGGATTGTTCAAATACACTCCACACATAATGTAAGTTTATCTCTCATTTTTTGGCAGGATATTGTGACCTTTGAACTGAAATATCCACAGCCTGCTATCATAACAGAGCTGCTGACATATCAGTATAACCCAGTTTGGCAAGCATCCCTGCAAATACTATAAAAAGTTTTATTGCTTAAAAAGTGCGGCTATTCCCTACCTTGCACTATTTTAAGGGAGCAGGGCTCACATATACCATGGGAAAAGGAACTGCTGTGAGCATGAGGAGGCTGTTGAGGCTGTACTTTTGAGGCTACAGCTCATTGTTCTTTCCTAATGACCAAGAGAAGGGGGAAGTGACATGGAATGGCTCCAGGTAAAGTAAATGGACAGAGAAATGGTGAGACACTCAACCAAACTTATAGCAGGACCGGTCACCAATGATGTTAAAGAAGATAACATGGGACCTGTGCAGTACTTCCTAGGGGAGAGGTACCAATGTGTAAGAAATGAAGACAAATCAGGAAGAGAGGATATTGCCTGGAAAGATCATCCAGGTGACTATGAGGTCCACATGTGAAATCAAAGGAGGGGTAAGGAATGGTTTTTGTTAGAGTGTGTCAGTGTTACAAGGAAAAGATGATGGGAGCTAACATAGGCATACATGAGTTAGCTGTAAATTAACTAATCCATGTCCTGAGAACAGTGGATTTAATCCGTAATTACAGTAGTCTAGAGTCCAGGGCAAGATTTATAATCTGTGCTGAATGCCATGTTTCTGCAGTTAAGTATTGTTGATATGTACACCAGCTGGTACTTAACCTACATAGCTTGGATAACCCATATATATTGAATATTTAACTTAAGTATTGCAAATATTTTTTCTATTTATAAGGAGCCAGGGTCTGGTAGCTAACATGTCCATGTCATGGACAGTCTTCCAGCAAAGATGCACACTAAACGTCACCTCTTGATTTCCAGGTTTATGTCTTCGCTGTAGTAGCAAATATCTTAGGGATTTCAAAAGGGCACGACTGCTAAAACGTGAAAAAGGTACATTTCTAAGTACTAGGACCGAGTCAGTTGCAAAGTATTGTGAGTTATGATGACAGGGAACAGGTTAGGAAGGCTCTTGAATACTTTGGTCAGCCATTCACTGTGACTTGGCAAGTCATTGCTAAAACAGGTGTCTGCATGCTCTTTGCAGCCTTTGAGTGTCTCAACTACAGATTAATCAGCCTTGGGTCACACTGGGTCTACAGGTCCTCACTGAAACCCTGCAGCTCAACCACTCCTGTACTGACTGTGTTTCAAACTGTCTTTTTAGTAGCTCTGGCTTCTAGTTTCTGGTGGATCTAAGTGGTCTTGGTCTCTGGAGGTATTATCTTTTTAAAGCTACCAGCAGCAGCTGCTAACGGTGATCTAGAACAACCTTCTAAAGCACAGTTTAGTACTTTTTCTCCTGCAAGTTTAACTGGATGAGGGACACAGTTAAACTAGCACTGAAGTTTACCCACACCTGAGCTATTTTTCTAGGTTTTATTACATTTTAGTTAGGTTAGGCACCTACGACATTTTGACTGAGATGGAGATAATCTCCTACAGTCACTGCCTTGCTGTTGTCCCACATTGCCTTCTCCCTGGTTTCTTTGCTCTCTGCTTCTTCTCTCTAGGAAGATTTTTAAACAGATACACGTCCTTTGATCTCAAGCAGCAGAAGTGGGACAATAAGCTTGTTAACCTTTGCAAGAACCAGGCAGGTAGGCATTTTCAGATTAATAGCCTACCCATTGTTCTCTGAAGGACTCTTGGTATTTCCTCTGGAGATATCTCTATCACTGAGCAAGCAGGAAATGAAACATAGATTCATAAAGTTTAAGACCAGAAGGGACCATTAGAAGAGCTATTCTTATCTTATATATATCAGAGGCCCTCTAATTTCACCCATTTATCCTTGTAGTGAATTCAATAACTTCTATTTGACTAAAGCAAGTGTTACTCCTAACAGATGCTCCAGATTTAAATTCATGCACTCAAACAGAGAATTATCAAGCACATAAACTGAGACAGGTAAAACAGCCATCGGAAAGCAATACAGGGGTCTCCCTCATTCTCTGTAACCCTGTGTTTTGGTGCCGACCCGACATGTTCTGGTATGTCTGCAAGAGTCACTCTAAAATTCACCCACCCCCATTATAAGAGATCCTGAAAATTAAGAGGTATGTAGCACACAGATTAGGCACCATTACACACTTGTTAGGTAGGTTGCAAACCATAGTATATTGATATCAATACAAAAGTAGCATAATACTCTATGCAGTGCTATGAATGTCATCTGTTCGTAAGTCTAGATCGACAAACCATAGAGAGGGTTGCGCCGACAACACACCTTTTATTTGTTAGCTCACTCCCCAGCTCAGTTTTTGCTCACACCAACTCTCTTTGTCCAAGACACTTACTGTTGGGGAGTCTTACACTGAGCATTGCTGATGCAAGACAGTCTTACATAATCACAGTGTGAGAGCTCAATCAGCTCCTGGCTCTCTTTTATTTAGCTGTGGAGACATTGTCAGTCAGTCTAGGTAGCGTACAAAGAAGAGCTGTGGCCAGCAAGGAAGACACTACAGTAAGTGCAAAAGAATAATGTACTCTACGATGCTTTGCAGCAGAGCAGAGAACACTCCAAATCTTCATTAACCAAATTAACCAAACCAACTAGCAAAACTGATCTTATTATCAAACATAAAACAATTCAATACAGTAACATCTTTGGACATTTGTAAAATACGCTGCAATGAGGAAGAGTATTTTGTCTCCGTGTATTGCAATTGTGCACCCTCCAGAATGCGTGATCATACCAGCACTCCATCATGTTTATAAGCAGTCATTGAAAATGGGGAGATTTTGCATAATAACATATACCCCGGTGGGGTACCATCTCAAGGAAGTTAATAAGGAATGTAAATGTGGTTATAACATTCCTTTCTCTAAAGACATTGCAACATCTAAAGTTGGCTTCAGTCCAAGAGATTGAAAAAGTTTGTATTTACATACCACTATTCACTTGAAAGTTTTTATATAAATATTGGCTTCCAAAAGGTATGAACAAAGTTCTGTCCAGGTCAGACAATTTCAGGACCATGTTATTTAGATTTATGTTCTGGTAGAGGTAATCTGCAGTATACTGAATCATACAACATTTCAGGCTGGACCATACTTGAACATGTAAGTCCGAAACGCCAAAACTGAGGAGATTTTGAGCAGTCTCCATGACCTTCTGCATTTGAAAATATACCCGTATGAAATAATTCAGTGAAGTCTGGTTTCTTGCCTTCAGCATATTCTATATCTCTGTCTCTGGAAGCCAAGACAGGATATGCTATTATTCCTGTGAAATCTCTGCACTTCTCATTACTACCTAAATAAAATTACACAACCCACAATGCTGTGAGGGAATGCAGTTAAGACAAAATAATGCATGTGTCCATCGAGGGAGAATGTTTTGCTGACATGGATCACAATTTTGTGACAAGACTGGTCTAACAAAAGTTTTACTTCACCTGTACCAATGCAACTTTTGGGAGAGGATTCTGCAAAGTCTTTCGACTAATTTGTGGGACAAAACTAGGGAAGAACATGCCTAAAAATGGAAGGTAAATGAGGAGACTGTAAAATTCGGTCTATCTTCTGTGGGATTCCTTGAATATCAGAAATTTAACTCCATTAAGTTCTCATTTAAAAATTGACTAATCAATTAATTAGAACCACAAGATTTTACCAGAATGCATATAGTTTGATTTCAGGACTGTAGATTAACACAAAGAAATAATTTGAAGGACTTTGAACAACGTTCACCCTGATAAACAGAGATTCCTGTGACGTCTCTAATTTCCAGCATCCCATCCAGGATTAAATCAGATTTTAGTTTACGGTTTCTATTTTATGATTTGTTTTAGAATAGTTCCTGCTGACAAGAATGTGCACTAATCTATGTCAGCAACCAGTTTATTGGTATTAACAACTATCAACAGACTAATTAATGTGTGCCTGCTGTGTGTATTTTAACAATATAAATGTCTTGCTATGCAAAACGTGCCAGAAAGGGAGATAATTTTTATAAGTGGGCTCTGTGTCTTGGTCATCACAGAAAGCTGAAATATCTTATGACCTTAGTGTAGTTCAGGAATCAGAAGAATATTTTCAACATTTAATTCTGAATGTAGCCTATAATTTTCAAAAAGGTAACTGACTTTCTCGTTTATCTTTATATGTATATTGTTCTCCTTAACTCCAGAACATATTGATAATATGTTTGATGTGCAAGCAAGAGGTCTCATTCTTTTCTGGCTAGTTTTATGCTGAAATAGGCTCAATAAATGTGGTTTCTGCCATTGTGGCTGAGAATAGGACGAGGTCCAGTGACAAAATAAAAAAGCATAGGGAACTAAATTTCCATTCTGCAGCCATCATAATAGACAGTCCAGTCATTTAGAGAATATCATCTTCTCCATGATAGCTTCTTTACTATGCAAACAAAGAACAATTGAAACTTTCCCCTCATTATCAGTGTTTGCATAGAAGTGCAAATTCATGTTTTCCTATAAATACAAGAAATCAGTGGGGTAATGCCAGGCCTCCATTTGCCTTGCTACATGTGGTTTTTGTCCTTATTGCTTATTTAACGTCATCATATTCAACAATAAATGTCATAACGTCTTCAGCACCACTGCTCCTGCTAGTCACGTGTGAGGAGTTGGAATAGGTTTTGAGAGAACACTATTATGCATATATACCAAACACAATCGAGTCATTAAAGTTGTGTCTTATTCTCCTGTAATGTTCTCACTGTAGTATCCAATACCAATAAGCATTACTGAGTCATTTTAACTGATAAGAAGAGAAAGATTTTCTTATTAAGTGTGTGGGTACTTGGAGGCTCCTCCAGGTTTGGAAAACACTGTACACTTTTTCTTTCACCAATTATGTGATAGATGTTTACAGAAATCATTTAGGTTCCCAGTACTCCTTTGAAAATCTAAACTTTTTAATTGATGTAATTTGCTGGGCTTATTAAGAGCAGTAAATGCTGTAATGATCTTCACTGGTAAGCAAACTGCCTAAAGGGGGAATGTGTGTGCTGTTTGCCACTATCATTATGCTCCTGCCTCCATAGAGACCCCAGCAGTCTTCTGACAAGAAGCAGATAAGCCAGCCTTTGCAGACAATGTACCTCTCGCTAAACATTTTCTGCAACAGCAGACTCTCTGAAGAAAGGGAGCCCTGCCATCACAGTTGGACCATAACGATGGTTTGTTCAGCACAGCCATCACCAAGACTGCGAGTCTCAGCTCACTGAGAGCTCCGCACTCCTCCGTCCTGAAGCCCAGGAGGCTGAGTGATGCCTATCCCAGGAGCCAGGGCCTGGGTATGGAGCTGGCAGGCTGTGAAGCTGCAGGGAGCTGCAGGGAGCCAGCAGTGGCCACAGCAGAGAGACGGGGCTGCATGAGGAGGACCTTTGCTGCATGCAGGGCACCGCCCTGAGCAAGTTAGGGAGTTAGGGATGGTCTTTGCAGGAGCAGCACTGGTGGCTGGGAAAGGTGGGTGAGATGCCTGTCATGCTGGGAAGGTGACCTGGGGCGACATGCGCAGTGGGAGCTGTGCTGCCAGCACCGAGCAGCTGCTGTCAAGGTCCCCGCTGTGATGCTGAGAAGAGTCAGTTCTGTACATGTAATTGATGATTTTGAAATGTGACACATATATTGATGCCCTGAGACCCTACAGCCTCTGAGGATGTTCGTAGTTTACCTAATAATATCCTGAGCTGCTAAGACAGATGTGGTTGCTGCCAACAACACCGAAAGAAATGGAGCCAATGAAGAACATAACAACCCTTCCCCACATTGGAGAAAGGCAGCTGCTATGCACTGCAGAGCAGCATTTTTTTTTCCTAAAGGATCGAATGCGTACTTGCTGTATGTTGTGGGTTTCCTGATGCTTTATTAAAAAACTGAAGTCTCCTGTTGCCAAGTTTCTAACAGGCTGGTAGCATCCTTACCATCTATTTTAAACAGACTTTGTGGCAGATTTGCATTATGATAACCGGCTTGAGAGAAAGATACTGTCTGAACTTGGACCCCACTTAGCTTTTCCTCATAGTGTACTCATCAGTAGATCAGTCTGACTATGGCACCTGTGTGAGACCGATAGTATCTGCATTGACTTATCTAATGTGTATTATGCCCCTGTGGCAGCATGGTGTTTGCCATGATGGTTGTTTCCCTATAGAGCTCTTCAAAAGTTTGACCATTTTTCAATAGCAGTAATTCATACTGGGTGTGATTAATTAATCCAATGTTCAGTGATGTTGCCTTGACTTCATTAATATGCTCTGCTGTACTTCACTTCATTCTATATTTGCAAGCAGTGCTTGCAGTGAGCTCTCCTCCTGCCTGGCAATGAGCTGCGTGGCCTCTCTTTGTTTCTGCTGGTTTACCTGCACTAGAGCTAGCAAGGCCTCTTTCGCAACAGCATATTTTTCTTTCAAGTAAACACTGGTGTTAAAAAGTTTCTGTGACACAAAGTTTTGCTTACAAAGAATTAGATACACACCTTTAAAATCCTGGCTACAATTGCATTTAAATGCATTTTAAGCATCTCTGCCTGACAGCAGTGGAGCATTGCACAATGTTTGTCTGCTCAAAACCAATAGGCACCATGCGGCTAACCTAAAAACTTCCCAGGCACTGAAGTTAGGCATTGTACGTGCTAACGTGAAAACTCAGAGAAGCTGCTATCAGTGCACAACTTATGCACAATAGTCTTGCAGTTGGAGCAATCATCCAGAGGCGAGGGACTAGAAACACTGGGCATGTTGTTTGAACAGAAATCTTGCGGTTATTCTCTGTCTTGCCTGATTTTCTTCTAACTGTGTGGATCTTGCATGTCAAGCTGAGGTATGGCCAGGCAAATACTCTATGTCTTCCCTCCCTCCTACCACACTCTACAGGAAGCGTCTGTGATGCGCTTTACAGAGCAGCCTCGGGGAATGCAGGTCCTCTCCATCTGAAGGAGGTTTCAAACGTAGAACACCCCCTTCTTGGTTCAGTGCTTGAATATCATTGATCTACCACAAAAAAACAGCATAAACACAGCCGTCCGGCAGCCTTTAAAAGGCAGGAGTTCAGCCTACCTGGGCAGCTGTGTGGAAAGGCAAAGCATTTTCAGCCTGGATCAGAAACTGAAGTTTCAGAGAGGGTAGGAAAGTTTCCAGTCTCTGCAGGTTTTCTGACTGTCCGCATCCGACATCCTGTTCAGGGGCAATGTCTCTCTCTACAAACCTCTAAATGATCTAGACATCTAAAGTGTGTTTTGTGGGCCATCCTTTGCTCTGCTAAAAACTCAGACACTCAAGGTCAACCATCTTGCGCATTTCTTTCCTTACATTCATTTCCCCTCTACCTCCAGAGCACTGTCTGCCAGGCACAGAGGGACAGAGGGAGGTTAGTGCTCAAGTGGATGCCACCATGTTTTCTTGAGAATTCTGCATGGGAGTGAATGGACGATAATTGTCCTGACAGCAACTCTGACCAAATGAATTCTATTTCAGATCAAATTTTAGTTTCAATTTAGTGTTAAATGTCTTAGAGGATACTAAATTCCTTACCACAGCCAGGCTTTCAACTTCTGAATGCTGTGGCTTCAAAGGCAATTTCATCAGGTTTTTTAAAGATTCCAAATACATTAACAGTAACTGGAGCTTAATCTTCTGTAGTGATGCTTTCATTTGCCTAAAATTAAAAAACAGCAAGAAGTCCTTATTAAACAAAGTTACATACTGCTTTGTACCAATAATGTCAGCCCTTTGCTTCACTGAAGCAAACAAGATGACTATCCACCCCATCACAGTGATGGATACACAGTATAAACTGCCATAAAAACCTTTTCTTAAACAGTTTTTGAAGCATGAGTGAAATTTTACCATTTTTAGATGTAGTTAGAAATAAGTTTGCTTCTAACTGAAATTTGATCCAACTTTCTCCGTCTCCTGGTGAGTTCATGGAAGATTTTCAGAAATTTATAGAACTCAAATGATTGTGCAATTATTATTTTTGTTTCATTTATAAGGAAGGGATTGGCATTGTTCCTGACACTCCAAGGAGAAGTTTTGGCTCTGATAATTTTATGGTGGTCAGATTGTGATTCTATGATATTATCCTGTAAAAATGTCACCCACTATAAATAAGATTCAGCTCCAGACTCCTAGTGTTATAGTCTGGTTTGATGACCATTTGACTATTTATAGATTTCTGTGGCCATTTGGAATGCTCTGAGATGTAGCAGCTGGCCTCCATCTGCAGTTCCAGAGGGCACTTGTCTTCTCCATGTTCTCTGCCATAGCCTCCAGCTCTTTGTGAATCTTGGATGCACAAGGCTGTTTCATATTGCAAAAGATGCTATGAGCTATGTGTATAAGCTCCTGTCGTAGCCTAGAGAACTGTTAATCTCACTAACAGGTAGACACATTCATTCAGTCAGCTGAATACCTTTTCAAATTCCTCTGACTCTCACCCCAAATAATTTCTTTTAAATGTAACTGTAATCTTGCAGATTATCCTCACAAAAACAATTAGTGATGACAGAGATGAAATGAAGAAAACTGCCATGCATGCCTAAAAAATTCAAGTTCTGTCTATCTTAAGCTGGTAAATCTGGTGCATATGCATGGTTACACATCCTACAGCTTTGTAGCATTCATAGAGAGCAAACACATCTGGGAGCTAAGAGAAGGTGCTTCCAAGAACATCTTTTCATTCAGCATGTAACAAGCTGTAAGTTTCTACTGTTTACTTTTCAGTCTCTTATATATGTCTTACCTTCTGACAACGTAACTGTTTATTGCAAAAATAGTGATACCCCTCTTTAAGGATGGTGTGGTGGTTTCTGATCAGACTCTTCTGGAACACCTGGTTTCCCATTCTTTGCAACCCTTAATACATGAAAAAACACTTCTGACTTTCTGATACTTTGTATAACATTTAAAATTTTGTATCTAACTGTCCATATAGTCTTTATTAATCCAGGACATCATAGACTGAAAAGGCAAAACCAGTAATACAGCCTTCTGGAAAATAACCTGAAAATTGTGAGTTGCAAATCTATCACTCATATGTATTTTGCTCTTCCTTGTGACAACTGATAAATCATATCATAGTACAATTTCAAGACTTGTCATAGGACACCTCAGAAAATGTTTCCCTTGTTTGCAAGGGGGTCTGAAAATACTGTGGGTGGGTATACAACGGATGAAATCAGGATCAAAGACAAAGGGTAAAGACTTTTCGCTTGACAGCAAAGGTCCCACTGTTGTCAGTGGGGAAAGGATTTTGTTCCAAGGAGTCGTATGTTCTTAAACAGCGTAGTACCTAAGTGACTCTGCTGCTGGTAAGTGCCTATTGAAAGAGACTGCTTGGAAGGATGAGAAATGTGTACTTGGTGAAAAAATAAAGAGCCATAGCAACTGCCTAAACACACCCACTACACAAATGAAACTGCCTCAGTGGTATGCTCCCATCATTCAGTCTCTGCTTGATAAAGCCAAGGGACATTTCCACATTACTGGAGGAAGAACATGGGAGAAGTCAGTGCCAAACACAGTAAATTTACTTGCCACCTAGCCATCAAATTCCTCTAATTCTACTGAAAATCACTGTGCAAAATATTGCTATCCTTGGCAGCAGTCATCCCTGAGAGCAAACCACACAGTTCACGGCTGACAATTCTGACTCTAAGTACACCAGTGGGAATTTGCTCTTCAACTCACCTGGAAAATGCCTAAACCTAGCTTTAGCATATAACAACGTTTCCCTGTGACAGTGAGATCTACCTGCAAATACATATTTACACAGATGTAAGTATTAGACATTTGACACTAAATTGAAACTAAAATTTGATCTGAAATAGAATTCATTTGGTCAGAGTTGCTGTCAGGACAATTGACTTCCATGCAGAATTCTCAAGAAAACGTGGTGGTATCCACATGAGCACTAACCTCCCTCTGTCCCTCTGTGTCTGGCAGACAGTGCTCTGGAGGTACTACTTTTGCCTATGTTTATGGGTTTCTACTGTTTTAAAAAATATAAAATTAAAAATAAAACAGAAGTTGGCTTTTTTTCAATTACAACAGACAGTATTAGAGAGGTAATTAATAACCTTTAGCTTAGGAGGTGAGATTTTCCTTTTAGTCGGTTGGAAATATTTTATAAAGGAAGCTTTCAGAAGAACTACCCTTGCTTGATAAATCAGAAAAGTGAAGCATAAAAAGGGGAAAGCATCTGGCTGTGACAATGGTATTTCAGGTCACTGAAAGAGCTGGAAACCGAATCTTCCAAGTTTTAGCCCGGCATCAGGTCATCTGGATCATGATTCTCTCCAAGTAGGCAGGTGTAAGGACTGATCTGAACAGCTCTACTCACCACCTGTCGCCCCTACAAAACCAATCCGATATGGAGATAGAAAAGCTTTCAGTGGCTTTCCATGATTGTCAATTTGGTGCTCTCAGAAACCTTTGTTGTGCTTCTATTAGTCCTCTCTGCTTCCTTTTAGCTCCATTTCTTATATTTCACAGAATCACAGAATCACAGAATAGTAGGGGTTGGAAGGGACCTCTGTGGGTCATCTAGTCCAACCCCCCTGCCGAAGCA
>Ga0181612_149984_pt1 | contig 11688 bp, 5 predicted proteins | sample HoacroProtozoa21_FD_119630 | JGI IMG/M metagenome (GOLD analysis project Ga0181612, IMG submission 119630) | Hoatzin crop microbial communities from Cojedes, Venezuel. Combined Assembly of Gp0051906, Gp0051904, Gp0051908 | reverse complement strand
TGCAGCCTGCTGTAGGTGACCCTGCTTCGGCAGGAGGGTTGGACTAGATGACCCACAGAGGTCCCTTCCAACCCCTACCATTCTGTGATTCTGTGATTCCTTTTCTGTTGCCCATGGCGGCGGAAGAAACAGAATCAGAGTGCTTCCATCAGCTGCTGGATCCACAGAGAAAAACTGTCATATTAACGAAGCAAAGCCCTAATGAAATTAAAAAGTGAATGGAAATGTTCATCTTATCCAGAAAAAATACCATTATTATTATATCATTTTGGAAAAGACCAAAACATTTCTAGAATTCTGTAAGCATTGCTTTGACAATGTCATCTATAATAACACTGCATCACCCAATATACACAAGGTTTATCTTTTCAAAGAAAACATGGTTAATCTCCAGTCTCTCAAAAATAGTTCTCAGTATAATATCAACTTGTGTGCATGTTTCTGGAAAAGCTTGCACCCCAGATCTGTTTCAGCCTTCGCAAAACAATGTAAACATTCATGTTGCTCAGTGATATCCAATACCATTATTTATGATAGCTTTCAAAACCTCACCTTCAGTGAGGTCATGCTAATTAATGCATAATCGGGCACATATAATTTTTCTGTGATACTACACTTTAAGTCTAATTTTCAAATATTTTCCATCAATGGCACTATCAACAACGAGACTTACAATCATTAAAAAAACCTAAATAGGCTGTGTGCACAACAAGAGAACTCTGCATAGCTTTGATGTAACAGGAAGAAGACAAGCACTAAACTTAATTTTCAGGTATCTGCCATCAAATCCTAACCTACTGTGCACATTAATATTTACAACTGCATTCCTAATTCCTTCTAGTTTCAATGGTTGTTTCATAAACCTGTCTTTCTTTCACTTGCTACTTCAAAGATTAGCCCAAATACCTTTCTCTTATTCTTGTATTTTCTCTTAATGGAGGAAAAAAAACACAAACAAACAACATATCACCACCAACAGAAAACTATTTCACAGTTGCTTCAAATGACAGTGCATCGCCTCTACACCAACTTGCCTTCCTGGAGTGCATGAGTCCCATAGAATTTGGCAGTCAACAATGCACACCGATTCTTCTAATCTGCATCACATATAGCAGGCTCCGAGTACTGCCCTGATGAAGAAGTATAGAAAGGAGAGTACTGAAAAGGAAAACAGGAATGTTGGACTACCTTGCATGGATTCTTCCATCCAAGGCTCTCCACACACTGGGAACAGCAAAAGCAGGAAGGATGGGACACCCACCTTCTTTTTTGGAAGCTCGACATGGAAAGAGCAGTTATACAAACATTTCACATCAGGGTGCCCCATATATGATACAGAGTTATAACTGAAATGTGAGACTAATTCAACATAACCCATACAACCATCAGACAAGGTGCCTCCTAACATCTTTTTCTTATTTGACTTTCTTTCGCACCTACTAAGCATCTTTTAGGTGTACTATCTAAATACTTCTCAATACTGATACAGAGGAAACTACCAGTTACTTTCCTTTTACTCCAGTATTTTGTTGCTTGTCAGATGCAGACATACTATTTGTAGATCTTTAATGTTTCTCATACTTAAAAAAACATCCCAGCATTCTAACATTCAGTTTCTACTGTGTATTTTAAATGTATTTTGCATTCTCTCTTCCATTTTATCAAAAGTTGCAGGTTCTTTTACAGAGAATTACTGTGCTTTAGTTCTCATTTGTCTTCAGCAATTTACTACTCATCCACATTTATGCCAATCTTCAGATGCACCCAATAGCATCTTTTCTTCTGAGTCAGCTTCAGGTTCCTCTTTGTATTTTGGCCGAGTCTCCTGTGCTTTATCTTTTCCCAATTAGAAATGTCACCATTTTTCACTCAGCTCATTCTTCATTTTAGTACCCTTTCCCCCCCCCAAGTTTTGTTCATCTAGCTGGACTACAGGGTATTCATATACGTATCTTGCCACAGGCTCAAAAACAGAGTCAATGCATTCATGAACTTTATCTCACAGAATTTCAGAGAAAACAGCTGAAATGGCTCAACACGTTACAGAAACACTTCAGAATCTCTGTATACCCACTTCCTCACAAAATGCATCAGAAGTCCATTATGCTAATTTCAGTCCAAGTGCTTGCCATCTTACTCATGCAGACTATCAACTCTTGCCTAGAAATTACCGCCTATAAACAGTTTCAATTTCATCTAGTAGTTACAAGGTCTTCTATTACGCAAGATTTCAAGGTAACATCATCATTTTAAAATGCTAACATTTAAAAAATATTAAATACTGATATTATGATTTAACCTGCTGCGTGAACTTTAACTACAGTAACGTAAGGTAAAGTTCCAGTCTGCCAGTAACTCTTGGGAAATAAGATTCACGATAAAGCAATATTCAGCAAACCATAAACATTGATCTGAGAATGCAAAATTTTCTAAATTCACAGAAATATCAGCTTTGTCATCTATGAGCTTCTTCAGCATGACAGAAGGCAAGCCACAGAACATTCCTTGGGAGGCTACCCTGAGAAAAAGAAGCACATGTATCTAATTCAGTGGTATGCCAACTACAGATGAGAAGGGTATTCATAAAGGGGTAAAATGTTATTGCTGCTTGTGAGTTGTTATTAAAATTAAGCACAGTGGTTGCTATATTCTTCACAGCTTGAGGGTGTGAGGGGGAAGTAGGTGGGAAGTCTAGTGAACGCTCTATAAATATCATAACTTGCCTGGCCACTGCAGCACCACAGACATGACAGAAAAAAAAAATCTCATCATTTGAGACAGGTGGGTTTAAAGTACAGAATTACTTCTTTTTAATCAAAAGTGTACCAAGAAACACCTGGGAAATGGGACAAAATTAAAAAAAAATCAACAGATTATGCTGTCAATTCTAGATATGATCATGTGCTTCAGAGATAAAACCTTATTCTGCATGACAGCTGAACAGATGGAACTTCTCATTTTCTGCTAACTGGACCAGTATTTCAAATATAATTCAAATTAAGATGAAAGCTACTCCCTTCTAAGAAGCAGGTGCACCATCCCAAAAACAATGAACTGGATGTCGCAGAGATTTAACTGACATTATTGTATCACATTATACATTTATGCAATACTTCAAACTAAAAGCTGAAGAAACAATAAGCATTAATGCACAGTGCATTATTAATGAGAAAAAAATTCACATTCCATATTTGGTGGAATAAAAAAAAACCCCACTCTGCAGGGTAAGAGTGTCCTACATCTCAAATGCATATACCATTTTGTTCTCTTCTCCTCCTCTAAATTAATTTATTGCTTCAAACAGCAGTTATAAATAGGCTAAACCCTGAATACCAATCACCTTCCAACATTTAAGCTCCCACTAAGAAGTGCTTTTTCTGCCTTTTCAGTCTCTCTAAATCTGTTTCTTTCTAACTACATCCACTATAAAGGAAAATATCTGATTTGATCCAAGTCTTTGTCCTCTCTCACCTTATGCCCAATGTTTATTTGCATGGTCTTTCATGATACCTCTTTTATATAGTCTGTCAACAATACTGCCTTCAAAAAAAACCCCACCATAATCATTCTTGCTACAGTTACATTTTCTCTCTTGCACTACTTCATTGGCTTCCAGCTTTTTCTGATGTGTCAGCATTTTGAACTGCAAGACAAGCTCAAAAGCTCCAGTGTGCTACAGGATTTGCAGCAGTTGTTCTAACAGCTGCTCTCAGAAATATGTAACTAATAATTACCTTGCAATACTTAAGGCTATTGCCTCATGGCACTGGCTGTCCTTAATCCATTTTTTTATTTCTGTATTTCACCTCAGGAGACACTGCACTCTTTGCAACACAAACACCCTTCAGACAAATGTTTGTAGTACAGGATGCCATAACATGCCAACACCAATGCCAACAATGCCAATCTCTCGCACTGATTGTTTCCAATGCAAATTACTGCTAAGCACTCTCAATAGTTGTTTTGAGTTTACTATCAGAGTTCACTCACCTGATATGCAAAACCAAATTCTGCTATGAATTTCAACAATTCCTTCTACCTTAAGATCTATTTCTCTCTGAGACCTTCAGACAGATGCCTGATCTTTATACTAAAACCAGCATGTCTAAACCAGATCTAACTCTCCTTCCTTTCCACACAATCATGATGAAGAATGACATCACTTTTCTCCTTTCTTTCTGGTATTGTTTTAGAATGGGAGCTCTCTTGTCTCTATACTCAGGATATCTCTCCAACATACAGGTTCTTTCTGCATAAGATGTTTCCCGTAAAACTTTCCTGATTTTCCATACTGCTAAATCTGTCATCCAGGCTCAATTACCATGATATAATTTTCTCTTGACTTGGCATGTGCATCCTACCCTACTCATGAATTTATAATACTGCTGCAAAGATTGCTTTTCTAGTGAGAAACTGGGAGCACTTCTATCCTCTCTTTCGACCCTCCACAAGATCTCTATTTTTCACTTTGGCTACAAGCTAATTCGTTTTGAAACTCCTCTGCAAACTGTCCCCTTCTCCTCTGTCTTTCTATAGCCTGAGGCAGGTGGACTTCTATCACACACAGATCTGTATCAACCAACCCAAACTTCTTTGCCCCCATCCTTGGCTAGACAATAGAATTCCATGAATATCTACAACTAATTTAAAAACTTTCCTTTACCTTCTATTTTGCCATGAAGTATAAAACAAAAACTTCAGTTAGTCAAGCTGCAGGTGGGTTACATTTTTGCTAATGAGGATGATGATTACTACCCATTTTTATCCAGAATACCTTTTCTTATGCCCCAACTTTAAACACTTTGGATAAAGACTATCTCTTCTGTCTCAATGACCAAGCAGGTACTCAGAGGTGCAAGACAATGGTTTGTGGCTCATAAGCATAATACACTTACATATAAAATGAGTAATACCTGTAAATAAATTTAAACTACATGGATGGGAGAAACAGTGCTGTCACAGCCAGCAAGATAACGTAAAACTACAGAAATGGCTCTTGCTCTTCGCCCAGTAGTAAAGCAAATTCTGAAGCTGTTCTGTAGCAAGGTGTTTTCCTACTATAAGGTCAGTAATTTGAAATAACTGTATATAAACACATTTCACCACGCAGCAACCAAACTTCATTCTTCTCCTAACATAATCCTTTTGTATTCTTCCAGTTTCAGAAAGAGGTGCTCTTTTTCAGATTTATTTGGCAGAATTTAGGAGAAAGAAAACAGGTATATACACATACTGAAACTGCAGTAAGGAGGAAATTAAATATTTGAAATTTCCTAATTTTTCTTCTGAAACACTTCAGGGAGCAAGATACACTAAAGGATGCTGCCAGAAACAATGACCAGGAATCATCGCTCCTATTGCATTACACTAAGCAATGTCAGTGTAAGAGTAAAGATCCCTATAATCCACTTAGCAGCCTATATAAATCCACACCTGATCAATATGCAGAACGTATGACCTGGTAGCTGTAATTTTAGCATTAAGTAATGCCTAACAAAATTTTATCTAGACTGTTTAATACATTTATTCCACCTAGCCAGCCATGAAGCCAGCCACTGAAGCCATACCTGGTCTCAGGACATGCGTTTCAACAGAAGAAATACAAACAAAATTATTTTTAAAGAAAAGCAGGTAAAATTTATTTCCTTCCCTTGCCCATCTATAAAGAGGGCCTGCATTTGCACTTTATACATCTGAACAGAACAAAGCATCACATCGGGTTCCACTATGCAACTATCATAGATTATCACTTTCTTCTCTTCTGGCTCATACAATTTATTTCCACTTAATTCCCCATTTAAATTTAGATAGTTGTAATCCTGCTTCATGTTAGGCCATACCTTTCTACTACAGAAAGTTTTCCTTCATGAACGCTGCACCCAGGGTAATAGATCTATGGGGATCCAAGAACACTTGAGGAAGAAAACACAATTCCTTTTGGCTCAAAAGAGCCCACAGTCTGCAAGTTGATGTATTTTAATCACCAGTTCTTCTTGACTACCAGAGGTAATGTAGCTTTGTACCACCGACTGTATTACACCCCCTTTTAAAGAGCAGCAACCAAGCTGTAAAAATTTGCCCCAAGCCAGATTACTAAATGTGTTCATCTTGCATAGTAAGTAAAGTATATGGATGTTGGTAAGCAGTCTGAAACAATCAGTTAATAAATAAGATTCTTGTTATTCCAAACTTTTAAGTGAGGACAATTCAAATCAACTTTTTCAAGCTGCAGCAGACTTTAGAAACATTCTGAGCCAAAAGAAGCATTCAACATAACAGTTTTTCCATCAGAGCAGATGCATAAATTCTCGCAAGGAATAACTAACACAAACCCCTGATGACCAGTTTCCACCTCCACTCACCATCCGATTCATTCTTCTCCTTCTCTGAGAGGGTGGCAAGGTGGGAAATTCAGGAAAGTTCAGCTGTGTCTTCCTACTGTTCTTCATGGTAAAGTCCAGGATCCATCGCAGCAAGATTTTCATAGCAGCAGGAGTCCAGGTCAAAAACTCAGATCATTCTTTAGAAGTGGACATCCAACACAATAGCATCTTACACATCTCCATTTTCCCTTGGGAAGTACAACATGGGTGTTTTGCCCTTCTCCATCCCTCACCCAAAATTACACTGGTTGTGGTAAGGTGACCCCCATCGTAAACTAAAAATTTTTATAGGTATGCAACCATGAGCTAAAACTCAACACGGAGTCTTTTTTAGGTCATGAGACAGTACCTCACACTAAAAGTCCTGATTTCTTATGTATTTTAATAATTTACAAAGGCATTACTACAAGTTACTCTGATGACTAGTCTTCATACAAAAGGTTATTACACATAAGCTTAATAGATGCTTAGCGACATACAAACAGAGTCACAATTCATAAAGAACAGCCAGCCAGCGCACAGCTGTCACTCAGGAGAGTGTCACTTATTTCTCTTTTACAGTCCTATCCTATATTCCTGTTTCGGAGGACAGAGTCGGTGACACTTGGGAATACTGTGGCTGCTGCAAAAGTCTAAAAATTAATATGACCTCCAAAGAAATTAGGCCTTCGTACCTCCTTCCCCCTTGCAGAGGAAAGCCCTGGCTGGGCACTGACAAGGAGCTCCTCAGAAGCATTACTTTACGATGGTACAGGATATGCACAGATCATACAGACCTTTGTTCCAGCTGACGGCATGTCATATATTAGTAGAGATTATAGAATGTTTCTGTCAGTGGAAAGTCTGTTAAAATCCTCAATTTGGCAATCTTCTTTTCTGGTGACAGGGTTAAATGGCTTCTTCCAAGACTGGAAAAATGTCTAACATACCTGCCAAAAATCTGCAATCATAACAACAAATCACACTAAACTTTGTATTTCAGGAAATACTACCATTTTATTCCCTTTTAAGAGATCCATGTTTTGTTCTAACAATAATCAGAATGTCATAGGTAACCCTAGAAAAATATGGAAGGTTACAGAAGGTGGGATGTGTTCCCCTGCCAAGTCTCTTGGGTTCCCTTGCCCATATTCACCAACCTCGCAACCATTTCTAGCTCCCAGGTTCCACATTCCTCCTTCATACCAGGGTCATAGCTCATGGGACCACTTGCTCACTTTTTTCTACTACTTTGAGTCAAACTGGAGCAGCAAAAGGTCTCATGAGTGCCACTGCCAGCTTGAGGGAGAGACAGTAATGAAAGAACAAGATCTCTCCATTTCAGCAACAGCAAACTTGCGTGAATCAACTGAGTCAACCACACTTCACCTTCAGGTTCACAAGAGACCCTGGCTCCAGTTTTCTGGACTTTATCCCATACTATTATATACCTGGGTCAGACCCAAATGCAGGAGCTGCCTATTTTCCAGCTCTGGCTCAGAAACTGCTTACACATCATGTCTTTTCGATCCCAGATGACAGAAACTTCACAAAAACAGATGATTTCATAAACGACCTGTCATTTTCTCACTAAATTATTATTTCAAGAACAACCTAGGAAATTTTGGTGCATCACACTGAAGCAATGCCATGCTTTGCTTGTGGATATTGTATTCTTGGTTCGCAAATCAGGAATGGGCTAAGCAAACTTTTATTTGTTTTAAAATCAGGAAATATCCATACAACAGTATCAAGTATGTTTACATAGCAGAGACAAACATCTCCATGTCATCGTTAGAAATTTTTACAAAGATACAAAACTATTACACTGAGTTAAAAAAAAAAATTATCCCAGACAGATAAGAGAATAACCACAACTATTTCTAAAACTACGCATTTGTTTATAATACTTACACTAGATTTAATTCAGAATTTTGCTTCGTATTATAACAGGGCAAAATTTTACAAATATGAGCTAAGAAAAAGGAAATTCCAGTAATTTGCAAATCACCACTGGTTATTTACAGTTAGGCAAAAATAAACAGTACAGCCCTTGATTCTCTGGAATTATTATAATTACTGAACGGTGAACCTGGATTAGCAGTTCAACTAGAATTTCAAGTTAGAAGAGCCACTGAACGTAGCAGACCTGCCTTGTTCTTATCCCTCAGTGCTTCTTCTCCCTTACACAGCTTGTGCCATGAAGCACACCAGGTAACTACTCTTGCTGAAAAAAGGAAGTGCACTAGGTTAGACAGATAACAGACCCATCATAAGGCTGCACAAACACTTCTTATGAGAAAGAGGGAAAGGAAAGGCCAGCACTAGAAGGTAGACATGAGCAGTCAGATGAAGGAAAATGACTGCTCTGCCTTTTTTTGACAAAAATACTAGCTTCTACTAACTCTCAGCTCAGATATTTACTTTATGATGGAAATAAACCTGGATGTTAATTTTACTATAGCGAAGTAGTTTTGCACAAAATGGAACCATGAACAGTCTTCTTTTTTTGGCAATTTTAGAGTCCAGTGCTGTCAGCATATTGCTTAGATCAAGTATATGCAGCTTGTGTTTTTAAACCAGTTTCAACTCCAACATGTACCATATAAATTATTTTTAATAGACATTCACATACAGAACTCTCTCAGTAGGTATTTTGCAAGAATGGTCAAAAGAGGTGAAATTCTGGAAGACAACAGACATTCTGTCATTGACTTCAACAGAACCAGTTTATTCTCATTTCTTGAGGAAAAAAACTCAAAGTCTGTTTTTTAAAAGTCTGATGTAGTAAAAGAGCATAACAGACATGTCTGGCCATAATCAAGTCATCATTTGCAAACTAACATCTCTTGACAGACTAAAAATAGAAAAAGATATGTTACATGTGCTTATGATAGTCATATCACTAACCGAAAGAGTCATAGTCCCACAATTAGAGAGGGACAAACTTTTTTAAAGCTTCTAGAAGATCAGTTCATCTGAAATTTAAAATAATATTTGGTTGTTTCAATATTGTCATGGCTATACCAATCAGCATTCAACATCTCAATTTCTAGCTAGTGTATTAGAAAAAGTCACCACTTCTCCAGTAGAAGTAGGCAAGATTTGAGAGCTAAACAGACAACCGTAACATTTTTTTCACCCATAATTTTGACACAATCTTTGGACAGTGTCCGGGTAATAAGCAACTCTGAGTCTTCTCTTGCTTGGCCTGAACCCTTCACAGCTCTCATATAGCATGAATCGCTTTGTCACTAAATTTATTTTTTTTGCTCATTTCTTTCAACACAGAATGAACCAGAAAAGCTGCTAGATACAAACAACCTAAGCTAACACTGGACTCACTGTGCCCTGCCCCTGTACTTGTCTCAAAAAGTAGTAGCAAGGACCACCTTGAGTAAGAGCACAGGACCCCCAATGACAAAACACCTGATACAAGACAACCTAAAATGAAGTAGTGATCCAGAGACCAAGCAAACAGAACCATGGCATGACACGTTCACAAGGACTACAACAAATGTGGCCTATCTTCAACATCTATCCTTGAAGCTCTTACAAATCGCAAAGCCTTTTTAAATTACACGTTTTTCTCCACACACACTGCTACTGTAAGCTGTGCCTTCCAAATTTCTTGCTATTTATTAAAAAAAAAATTAAATGTTTTGTGATCAGTTTTGTCAAAGGAGCAAAACAAGTGTTGCTTTAGTACCTTGTTGCTGGATGCATCTGCTTGAGATAACCGTGTTCAATCCTACTGGAAGGCACAGATTTCTGACACTCTGTATGACTGGGAACTTTATTTCCGCCCCTGCTCAATTCCTAATCACCTAGCCTGCAGAAGTAGCCAGCAGGCTACAAAAGGAAGTCTTCTCTGAAAGCCAATTTATTGTACTGATGATGCTGAATTAAAAAGATGTTCAGTTCTTCTCTTCTGCTCCATACATTCAGAGAAACAATACCAACAATTCAGCTCACTGAAAAGTGCAGTAGTAAATTTCATTATCAACTTATGTGATTAACCTTTATACTCATCAAATATGAACTATGCTCCTGAATGAATTCCTCCCCTGCTTCAGGCAGAACCTCACCTTGGCTGCCAACAGCCTTTGGGGTGGTGCATCCTGATTCAGACAGCACAACATGATACATATTTCTGACCAAATGCGGGTGGGAGATACATTTAATTTTCTATCCAACAAAATATAAAGGAGCAACTGAGCTCAATTAATTTATATTCATTTTTTCACTACACAGTATCTTCCTGTTACAACCGTTAAATTTGAGCATTCTTGACCGTATTAATGAGTCACTGCTACACACCAAGCATAAAAGAGAAAAAATATGAATACTGTATACAGACAAGGCTTGAAAAAGGAGGGGGCAGGATTGTGAGTCTGGGAAACACTGGTAGTATTCTGCCATTCTAAGATGCCTTGTTAGATCACCTTAATTTAAGATTCCCCAGCAGAAAAGAAACAATTACTCTACAGCACTGGAAGAAAAGCCTCAATTTACATACTGGAACTTTTTGTCTTCTTCTTAAAATGACACAAAGAAATGACTTACGGGAATATATAGTTATTATTAATGGTGTGGGAAGTCTAAGTTGCTTGGAAAACTATGGTGTTTGTAAACTCTGCATTATAGGAAGTTCTGCAGCAAGACTAAAACAAAACTCCAGCCAATGTAGACAACCTACTAGATGTATAAGCAACTATTTGCCAAACAGGCATTTTCTTCCAATATGATTCCAAACAACACCCCTGTACAGATACTGATAACTTGCAAGCAATGGACTCTTCTATAATGATGCTCCCCCATTCTCTCTAACAACAATAACATTTATGGCTGTGATGCCACTGTCCCGGACATTCATTTTCACTTTCTCACTGGATATCAGTGACTGGAAGTGACCCCCTTTGAAGGACATTAGTTCTGCCAGATTAAACTCTGCTGTGGCTAGTATCTTGAGGGTACTCCTTGGGCATTGCAGTGGTCATCCCGCTGCATTGTGCTATATATCTTCCTGTGGTGGGTTGACCCTGGCTGGATGCCAGATGCCCAGCAAAGTTGCTTTATCACTCCCCTCCTCAACTGGACAGGGGAGAGACAACAGAACGAAAGGCTCCTGGGTTAAGATAAGGACAGGGAGAGATCGGTCATCAGTTACCGTCATGGGCAAAACCTGACTTGGGAAAATTAGTTTATCGCCAATCAAATCAGAGTAGGGTAACGAGAAATAAAACCAAGTGGTAAAACACCTTCTCAATTCCCTCCCTTCTTCCTGGGCTCAACTTCACTCCTGATTTCCCCTACTTCCTCACTC
>Ga0181612_181762_pt1 | contig 11690 bp, 6 predicted proteins | sample HoacroProtozoa21_FD_119630 | JGI IMG/M metagenome (GOLD analysis project Ga0181612, IMG submission 119630) | Hoatzin crop microbial communities from Cojedes, Venezuel. Combined Assembly of Gp0051906, Gp0051904, Gp0051908 | reverse complement strand
TGATAGTATCATGGGCATTGAACTGGAAAGAAATGAAGAGAGTAGCAGCACATTCTCTGTGGCAGTCTTGTGAACTGCCATCCAGCTTGGCTGCACACTGTACGATCTCCTCTAGTGAGTAGTGTCTTTGGTTTTGTCTTTTTGCTTTATCCATATCTCTGAAAATTAGCTGTCTCAGTGATCTGCAAAGTCCTGACCCAACTCCTACTGTTCATAGTACTCTTGCATATTCAAAGGCATCTGGCCTGATCTTTTGCATTAAAAGAATTAAAACATGACTTGTTAGAATAAAAGAAATTAAATCAATGATCTGTAGGACTGGTTACACATCCTGGAGGCCTGTAATTGCCAAAATGGATTGAGTAAAGAGGAAAATGATAAGCATTAACTGCCTAATGGTCTTTGAATTAACAAAGTCTTGACAAGAGTATTAAAAATAAACCCTAACTTTTAAAAATATATACTCTTGATGATCCTCAATTTTTATACCTCAAAGCTCTCTAGAATGAAATTGAAAGCCTTCATCCCCTTTTAAAGATTGAGGAAAGGGTAAGAAGAGACTGAGGACAAAAAATGATGCAATTTGGTGAGATTTTAAAAAGTAGAATTGTTTATGATCTGCTATAATAACATCTTTATTAATTGTGTTACATTCATAAATAGATGAACCTAAATTCTATATGAAAATCCCTCTTTCTTTGTAATCTGGATATTTTTTATTTGGTTGAGTACTTGCTTGGTTCATTTTATATGTGTTTAGCAGTACTTAGATAGGGTCTTAAAAATGCTTTTTTTTTTTTTTTTCTTTCTCTAAACACCAAATTGAGCTTTGAATAAACAATTCAAATTATTTCTATAAAGCCTTGTTTGCTTGCCTGGGGTCTTGCTTATTCTTTAGTCATCAAAGTTAATGTTGCTGCACCTTCATCACTCCCAGCTGCTCTTTATGTATGTCAAAAGGCACTTTTGATGAGATGAAGCTTTATGATAGCTATAATAACTCTCCATAAAAAGGAGATCTATTCTGACTAACTTCAACATCTGACTTCCTTTTAAATAGTTGGCATCTTGGGTGAGATTCATTTAATCTCTGGAATGTCACATTAGAATCTTCCCTAGCCAACAGAAGGAAAAACTGTCTCAGGACGGCAATTTATCTCAGTCCAAATGAATACCTTAAATAGATCAGATGAAGTAGCCTCTGGAGAGGACTATAAAGCAATTCCATGATGATATTTGAGATCACAGATTTAGACATCTATGTTTCAGAGCTAGCTGTCTTTTAGATGTTTGAGCTTTGTTGCTACAACTTTCACGTCTATTTTTCCCTTTTAGTAAGTGCTTAAAATGTGACAGTGTCTTCACGCTGAAGGTCTTCAGAAGTACTCATTTTCATTGACTATACAGGCAATGCAGGCTCTTACTTTCAGAAGATGCTTTTGTTCTACCTGATATAGTTGTCTCTCAAGAATATATGCATAATTTTTCTTCTGTGCATGCACACATATGTGTATTTTTGCATATGTGTTTGAAGAGAAAGTGACTAATACATTCAGTGTTGCACCTTAAATAACAGGTAGGAAGAATCAATAACAGCAAAATATAACTATTAATTTTCACTAAATATGGAAGCCCTACATAATCACTATTTTTTAATAAGTTTACAGAAGTCAAATATATCATTAAGAGTAACTTATAAGATTATCAGTGAAATAAATAGTGTAAATTCCTATGACTATATATGACAGTACTTCACAGCTCTTCTGTTTGTCTTCCCCTAATACCTAAGGCATGTAGAAAAACTAATTATCAGCCTACCACTTTTCATTAAGCCAAGTCAGGAGGGGGAAAGAGAGAAAAGTATATGTTGACGTAGAGTCTGATATACATTGCAAATGATAGTTAAAGAAAGCAAGTAGTTTCAAGTACATTGAAAGATACTGTGACTTGCCAAGATAGTTTGTACATGAATACACAAAGGAGGAGAAAGACTTAGGAATCTGGAAAGAGAATCTGCAATATCATAATAATAATAAAAAGACTTATTTCAGACATTATTGAATTCAGGGATAAGCCAAATACATTTTGATGAAGTAATTCAATTCAAAATTCTTTCCTCCTCTTATAATCTTGAAACCTCTACTCTGAAATTTAGTTGATTTCTTTTGTATAATTATTGAAACTTAACATTTTCCAACAGCATCTTAAATGTTACTGAATGTTTGGTCTAAATCAAGAGAAACTGAGTATGCTATGTCATGAATACAGAATTATTTTGATAAGGACCTTAACATTTATGTTAAACGACTGTAAGAATGAATAATGAAAATAAAAGATAAAATACATTTGCTACAAATAACATAATTCATAATTTATTTATACTTTGCAGCACCAATATCACATTACTCATGTTAGCTGAATATGGCACATCTGGAGACCATAAAGTCGAAAAGTACTAATATTTCATTTTTACTAAAGGAAAACTAAAGATTCAGAGAGACTGCTATGCCCCATGCAATGCTCCAGATCAAATGAATAGTACATTCATAAAAGTCGCACAGCAGACTGGCACATATTCAGTACATTTTGTAACTGGTAGCGTAAGACATATAAGATAATATGTATAATTGCTGGTCTAGTATTTTGATCAAGTTGCTAACATAAAAAACAGGGGTGTCTCTTCCATCTCCAGTTACATATTTGAACAAAAATAATTTTGACTGTTGGACTATTTACTGAACTCAATAAAGTCACATTAATTATAAGCACCAAGGCTATTTCTAGCAAAAAGACTCGAGGTCAGAGATCCTGAATCCAAATAGCCATAAAGAAGTGATGAATGCCGATCTGCTCACCTCTCCCAGAGCACTGGCAGCTGTTGGTCTTCCTTAGCACTTCAGAAATAACGTACTTCTCATAACGCAGTTAATGTGGGATGAACTCCATATTCAGATACCATATTTAAGTGTCTATTTGGTGAGTTAGCTGTAATCTCACAGTGCAGCCAGTGAAGATATTTGCAAACAATAAAACCAAAGGAGTTCAGAAATTGATTGTTGTTATGATAAATCACACAACTAAAATTTGTCAGCTGGCTAGCTCTCTAGTCTCCACCTGCTGCAAAAACTAGTCTCAGTTGACTAGAGAAGGAGCGTAAACTGTAGTATTAGACACAATACACATTGCAGATATGTGGTTAGATTTATCTTTTTATAAGCATCTAATATAACTTAAACCACTGTGGGAAAACTTGTCTGGCTTCCAGATTTTAGCCAAAAAGACACTGATAACCATAAATCTGGTGAATATGCCTACACAAAGTTTGTAGGCATCCTAGGACACATGAACAGTGCTAGGTTACTGTACTGAGATAGCTAAATCTCACGAATAGTGTTGGAATGTAAGTATGGATTTCAGCCCCACCAGAAACACGTACGGTTGTTGGTTTTTTTTTGAGAAAAAAACAGTGGAGCCTGTATCACTCTTCAGCATGATAAAAATTTAGATATTGATCCCCTGGATTTAGGATATTATATTATGCTTAAATTATCACTGGCTTTCACCAGAATTTTTTTTCTGATTCCAACTTCAGAGTCTTACTTTACTGTTGTAATTTCTAATCCAGGTTGCCAGCTGCCGTGGTGAGCACTGTGTGACTGAAGTCCCTTTTGTCTACATAAGGCTTGAATATGGTCTCTGAAAGACAAGACATTTGTGCCTTCTTGGACCTCCAGTGCTTTGGATGAACAATGCCGTAAAACTGTATTTAGTAGGTCTATTGTCTTTATCTTAGAGTCACTATTTGTTGCTTCTTTATTGTTACCTACAGCATCATGTGATGAGAATTATGTACACTGAAGCACACCTGTTTATTGTATTAGATTATTGGCAGTCTTTGTTTTTCAGAAAAAAATCACATATTTGAAGAAACACTATGACATTCTACATTTTTGTTTTATAGGATATAAAGATGTTCTGCTCCCTTCTTATGGTAGTTGACTGTGAACATTACAGATTGAAAAAATCTGTTTTTAGAAAGAATTGCCAAAAGTGTTTGAGAAAGGGAAGGTAAGTGAATAAGCCTTATTCATATTGTGCTGAAACATATAATTTATTAGTAAGTATTTTCAGTATTGGCTGCTCTGGCAGTTCAAATGATTCTTTAAATTCTGAAAAATGTAATTTTCTTTTTACTGTCCAACTACAGCATTCTGTCTACAAACTTGTAAAACATGAAGCTTATATCATGTCAGCTTTTTGGGCAGGCATATAAATACTACTGAAATCAATTGGCATTTTATGGAAAAATCAGTTATATGACAATGGAAGATAGTGAACATTAAATGCACTGTATGATGTTATATGACAATGTCTGCTTTTCACTGATTATCTATAGATCTTCTTTGAAATTGGAATAAGCTAACTCTCACAAAAGCATATGCCAAAGCACATGCCAAAGTCCGTGTTCACAAAAAGCATTATTTAGGTAGATTCCATGTTCATTTAGGTTCCTAAATGTGCTTCAGGTTTGTAAATGAGTTTCTAGGCCGTGATAAAATCTACACAGTAGCTTAATGTCTGCATACAGCTTCAGTAGCATGGCCTTGAGATTCCACGTTTGGTCCACACAGTGGGTTCACGATTCTCTTCCCATGGACTTCATTTAGTTTGAAGTAGCATGCAATTTGAACAGCATAGAAGTAAGAACATTTATCCTGTGATTAAACACGTATAATACACCATAAGAAAAAAGCAGATCCATATTAAAGAGTAAAGATTTTAATACTGAAAATGTCAGCATAGTCACTTTCTAAAACTTTGTTTAGAAGTAACAGTCAAAACATGGAAGCTGTAACTGACTGTGGGAAGCTTAGCAGAATAAAACTGAACTCCTTTTGGCTCTTAAATCTCATACATTTAAATTTACGCTGAAAAGGGTTAGGATATTTAGGACAGCTGTTTAGCTCAGCTAAACTGACAGCCATTAAGTGTCATGATTCAGCCATAGCAGATTATGTGGAGACTCCAAATGACTGTCCAGACAAAGCAAAAGGGGATTTAAATCACTGAGAAGCAAAAGCAGACTCCTCAGGCAGGGAAGGATTGATTTCACCTGAGATGTAGCAGCTGCTTCTTTTTGGGGTTCATTTGCTATCTCTCAGCTGTTTAGTTTAAGAGTATGCTGCTGCTTCTCTCTTCTTATGAAAATACAGGTGGCTTAATCTAAATTTTTCAGCTGCTCACAGGAAGGGAATGGGGGAGAGTTACTCATGCAATCAGCAAAATAGTCAGGAAAAAACGTGAATACTGCTGTGTCAGAGTTAAGACAAAATTGGTAGTGCAGAGACTAAATGGATTCAAATACCAAAATGCTTGAATCACAGAAATATTCACGATTTTGCTAATTACGTGAGTTTCTTGTCCCTTGAGGGATGATTACTCTTTCCAGGAGGAAAGTCAAGCCGCTCAGCGTAGCCACCACAGTTGCACAGTGCACCATCCTGGGGCTGGGCCATGGCACCCTCTGGATGTCACTTCAGTGCCCTCTTCTCCAGCGCTGTCTGTTCTGTCTCAGATCCTCTCCCACCACCCCTGGAGTCTGCTGTCTTCAAAGTCTCTCTTCATCTGTATGTCTCCAACAGTACCTCTCAGAGCTACTTCCCATCTGTCTCCGCAAGACCCTCTCCCCCAAATGCCTCCCCAAGAGTCTTTGATTACGTGATTTTCTTTATCCCTGGAATAAAATCCAATCTCACATGAGTCAGAGTCCTCAATTCAAATCTTAATTTCACTCTGCTGAGTTGTAATGTTCTGCTTTATTACCAACTATTTCTTCCACAGCTTCAGGTACCTGTCATCCTCTGTGACATTTAAAATTATCTTCTTTATTCAGAGCTGGATAGAAAACTGAGAGTCAAATCTAATTACAAGCTGCTATGGCAGCCCAGTGTTCTTTGAGAATTCAGTCTAATTTTCTACTTTTAACATGTTGATTATTTTTTACCATCTAATTGCATTTGTTCAAATAATTTTTGAAATCAAAAAATAGTTCAACATTTCAACTCTACCAAATAACAGAAGAGGAATAAATGGTAGTTGCCATTGATAGTATATTTTAAAATAAATTTCATAATCTAAATGAAAATTATTACAATGTCTCTTATTCCATAACTACCACTGTTTAATTCATCTTCAAACTGTATTCTTCATTACAATGTGACTTGTTGCAAACAAGAGAAAGATTAGAAGTTGTGGATTTTTTTTTCTATACTGTCTAAAACCTTTTCTTGGATTTATACCTTACAAACTTCAGAATTTCTTCAAAAGTCAGAAGATACGGCAAGAATTTTGGAATCTGAAATGAATTTAGTATCAAGACAATTATATGAATGATTGAACAGATGTGTCTTCTGATATACTTTTTCTTTTTTGTCAAAGCACTGTATACTAGATTATGTTCAGATGTAATTTTAAAAGAGAGAGGAAATATAAACATGGTTGATTCACAGGAGTTTTTCTTAAGCTGCTATATTTCATGAGGTCTATTTGGAACAATTTGAATCTGATCCTGATTTAGATTTTTGTAATATTTTGACATTAACGTATACACCCATCCTTCTCTTGGGAACACTACTATTCCTTTCCATCCACTGAGAAGAGATAGCGGTCTTTTTCTAGGGAAAGTAATAATTACAGTAATTTGAGTGCTTACTCCTTGCCCCAAAAGATGGGAATGGAGTTGTATTTGTTCAGCTGCATGGATTAGGCCTTCTAGAAACCTTTTTCCTTTTCCAGAAATAAAGTATTTCTTATTTTTCATTTATAGAAGTGACAATATTTTTTTGTATTAGTGCTATTATTGGTAGTAGTGGGGGCTTCCGATCACAATACAAAACTCTTTCTGCACTCCTTCAGAAATCATTTTATTCCAGTTAGAAGAAAAAAATTTTAATGAAAACAATTTAATAATTCTTCTCTTTGGGATCACATCAAGTTTCTATGAAAACTAATTTCTTATTCTGTATTTATATTGTTTCAAATAAAATATAATTAATGAAGATTCACCAGTATCCTCAACACGCCATTATTATTCAAATGATGGGAAAAAAGGTGTTTATATAAGCAAAACTTTAATGCTTATGTGGAATAACTTTCATCGTTTCATAATATGTCTCATACTGTAAACATACCAAACACTTATTTATAGCTGATACAAAATGTTGTCAGTGTTATATGAAATAGGTTGGAAAATGGCTGTCCCGTGATCGTTGTTTGCAGTTCACTAACCAAAGGGTGCAGATATTTTGCAGTTCTTGGACATGTGATTAGAAGCTTCAGATGAAAACATTTTGCTAACGTCCCTCTTAATTGTTGGGGAAATAAAAAATCTATCTTCTTAAGCTTTCCCATGCCTCAGGCTTTCATAAACATTATCAGTCATTCATAAGGAATTGTCTGTAGCTTGGTTCAATCTTTTTTTTTTTATAAACTGCAGAAGGGTTATGAAATGTGAATGTTCTTTTATGAATGTACATCATAAATTTCATGTAATATTATCTATGTTTATGTTTATAGAAAAATAAGCTTCCAGTGCCAAGACTTCAGAAAAATGTCATTCAGTCTTACTGATTTCTTCTTCTTGACTTGATTTCAGTTCGCTGTTGTTCTCAGTAATAACTCCAGCTTCTGATTACCTGTTTTTACATGTATCAAGGAAGCTGACTGTCAATCCCTACGTAAAGAAAACACGGTTTTCAGAAAAAAAAAATGAGCTAATCAGTAAATAACTGTATGGAAAATGACCAGAGATACATTAGAAGCATTATATTTGGATATTTATAACTGTAGGGATTTTGTTACAAAGCTAGCTATCGATTTTTCCTGAAGGCAAGTACACCAATCTTCAGGGCTATTTCATGAGATGCACACATATATTTATTAAAGAGCAGCTTGCTTAAATAGACATACCATAAGGGAGGTTTTCCTCATCTAACATTTATTGACTTTAAATTATTGCCTTAAAATCAGGCATCTAATTCACACTGTTCATCTAGGTCTGCATCTGTAGTCAGTGTACAGAGTCTAACATTTAATTTATTTTTTAAAAAATGTCTGTACAACGGTTTTCAAGACTCTAATTAAGTCACTTCAAATTTAGACGTTTGTTAATTTGCATTACTTTTTCTGAATACAGGATTTGCTCTTGTTAGTCTTAAGGAAACTGTCTAGTCTACGCTTTAATCAAGAAATCCTCAGAATGCTACCAGCCTAAATCCCCTCTTTGTCTCCATTGATGGAATTAACAAAATCAGTCACAGGATTTTATAATGATAAAGTTCTTGTGTATAGTAATGCAACTATTTCATCATAAATAAGTAATCATTGAGGTGGAAAAGAAGAAACTTCCTAAAATAGCTTAGCAGTGCTGTCACTTTATGAAGAGAAATGGAAAGAATAGTCACTACTGATCCAAGCCTACTTAGAACACACAGAGAAGATAAATTCTTCTCTAATATGGATAATTTTTGACAAATATAATTTTTTTTTCTTCTTATAATTGCAGATTAGAGTTTTATGTTATTCACAGGATTGTTGAAGCATGTTGGGTTGTTTGATTTTTGTCTTAATTCTACTTAAATTCTTGCCTGTAGGTAAACCCAAAAATTCACATTCTGATCTACAATGACACACACAGAAGTACTGTTTTGACAACAGCAAAGAGTTAACTGGTAAGAATTTCCTGGATATATTTGTTATAAGACACAAATCTGCCATGAGTAATGCAGATATCAAATAATTTCCCTGAATATTTTTGTGAATACATGATTTGATAACCCAAGAGATACTATTTCATGTATTATTAATGTATATGATAGTATTGTCAGCCATCCTACATTAATTTCAACATTCTACACCATGATAAATGTGTATGTGTGTGCGCACACACGCTGTTTTTCATCATCCAGTATTTCTCCTTTCAGTAATATTTGAAACAGTGTACAAAATATTGCATTCAGAATCAGTTAGGTTCAAAACAGTGAGGATTCTGTCAAAAACAGAGCTTTTTTTTTGACAAAACAAAACAAATCATAGATGAAAAGGATACTGAAATAAAATCTATGCTTCTTTCCCAAAGGGTGATATAGAAAAAAACTGTCAAACTTGCTTAGTCACTTGAAAATACTTTAGACCCTAAAACTGAAGATCATGAGCATGTATGTATTTACAACTGCATATGTCTAGATAAAATGCAAAACAAATGCAAAACAGAACTAATGTATTCAGTGTGCTTAGAACAAGCTGTACTTTGCATTTCTTAAGTCTGTGCTGTGTTATTTCAGTTACTTCACGTAAAATCAAAGGCTTTTGAATAAATTTTCAAGGAAAACATTTTCTGAGAGACCAAGAGACCTGGAATTAAATTTCCGCTGTTGCATTCCTCACATCCCAGGAGATTACCACAGTCACCAAATCACCAGATATTTTGTTTGAAAATATGTCCTCTGTATCTCCCACTGAAACCAGGTATTGTTCAGCTAGGAGTGACAGAGACGTGGCACCAGAGGTAGAGCAGATTGTAGAAGAGCTGATTACATTTAATTTTGTAGCCAAAACAGTGGCCTGTTTTATACATAAGGTAGGAGAAGACTAAACAAGATGAAATTAATAATTGTTTGTCTTACACCTAGACATAAGTAAAATAAAAGAGTACATTAAGCATTTTATGACACTGTAACACAATCTGTAGCATTTTGTGAGATACGTAATATCAACAGTATGTAAAATGTTACTGCAGAGGACCACAAACTTGCAGCATAGGTCCACAATCAAGGCTCAGGAAAATATATGCAAGCGGCAAAATCTGTGAGAGAAGAGCAAAGAATGTGGAGTAAGCAGAAATGGTATTTGGCAAAATGATAGCAACTTCAGGTCCCAGAATAAGATAATCCTTGTTCTTATCAGATAAGATCACCTCTTTACTCTTGAAGAGAGAACTGGAGAACACAAAACCTCAGTGAGAGAGGCAAGATGGCACAGAATGAAGATTCCCAATTTATTTCCAGCTTCCCTTGTTGAAGAGTTCTCAGTCATGGCCATCTTAACCTCAGGGACTAAGAAAATTAAGGGCCGTAGCTGTCAATTATAACTACGCAGTATCAGCTCCATGTTGTTGCACTAACAGGTTAGAAATGGAACAGGCTGCGCAGAGAAGTTGTGGCTGCCCCCTGCATGGAAGGGTCCAAGGCCAGGTTGGATGGCGCTTTGAGCAACGTGGTATAGTGGAAGGTGGCCCTGCCCATCGCAGAGGGGTTGGAACTAGAGGATCTATAAGGTCCCTTCCAACCCAAACCACTCTATGATTCTGTGATCCTATGATTCTAAGGTTTAAGTTTGAAGTGTTAAGGACTGTTTTGCATAAATAGCAATAACAACTGGTGATGAGTAAGAACTACAACTGGCAATGTTTATTGCTAATGAATAGCAACCCAATAAATTATTACCCTGAAGTTTAAAACAGGCCTCATCTATGAATCATTTCCATGACAGAGATTTCTAATTTCCTAACTGAATGTATATATTATGCGACTACATATGCATACACATTTATTGCATGTACAGATTGCACATTTACAACATATATACAGCTGCAACAATTTCCTTATCATTTCAGAAACCATGTAGGGGAGAATCCAAGTTCTAGTACAGTCCTTTTTGTATATAGCTTTAAAGTTGCAACAGGTGAGTGCAGACATGGTCACCTCCATTTATTTACACTCATCACTGCGTTAGGTGGTGTCCATTTACATCACAAAACTAGGGTCTTAGAAAATAACTGCAGTTGCCCTGCTTTCTGTGTTCCACACGGCTGAAGGTGAAGATCTAAAATTGTCTCAGCAAAGATATGGATGTTGCTGTAGTGCAACTTTAGGTATCCAAATAAACTTGTGTTTGAAATCTCAGGTCCTCAGGTGTGTTTTATGTTTCATTACTCTCAAAATACTGTCATGGGCAAAAGGGAACACATCATTAATATGCCGAATTGACTGTTAGTCCAATTAGTCTTATAACAGTGTTTAGTCCAAATTACTCAGTAAATTTAGGAAAACCTCACAAACATCAATATAGTTAAAATTGTTACACAGAAAAAAACTTCTTTGCATCTACCCCTTCTCTCTGATGTTATGTTCACCTTTCCAGTGCCCCTTTGGTTCCACAGCTTTCCTGAGGAAGATGTGGGGGGAGGATTAAGACAAGATGTCAGCATCCAGAGTTCTTTCCTGGGAGGAACAAGATGGTCACAGTAAACTCTTCCTCATCAGTAGAGGCTTCTGCTAGTTGCCCTTTTTGTGTAATTTTTTTTCTTTGGTCTGTTGTTTTTCTTTAACTACAGTCTGCTTTCCTCCTGTGCTCCCAGCTAAGGTTTGATGGTTATGCTTCACCTCTTTCACCTCAGCTGACTTACTGGGCTACGGATCATCACACCTCAGGGTGTGTCAGACCTTTATCAGATTTGTTATTCCTGGATGCTCAGCTACAATAATTTCTGGTTTAGCTTAAGTAACAGTACTGCTGTTATATACAGAGCTTTGCTGGTCTTTCATCATACCTTGCAGCACCTTTTCACAGAATCATAGAATCACAGAATCACAGAATCACAGAATGTTGGGGGATGGAGGGGACCTCTAAGG
>Ga0181612_166211_pt1 | contig 11691 bp, 7 predicted proteins | sample HoacroProtozoa21_FD_119630 | JGI IMG/M metagenome (GOLD analysis project Ga0181612, IMG submission 119630) | Hoatzin crop microbial communities from Cojedes, Venezuel. Combined Assembly of Gp0051906, Gp0051904, Gp0051908 | reverse complement strand
GGCCAGGCTGCACGGGGCTCTGAGCAACCTGATCTGGTTGAAGATGTCCCTGCTCACTGCAGGGGTGTTGGGCTAGATGACCTCTAGGAGTCCCTTGCAACCCAAACTATTCTATGCTTCTACAAAATAAGCAAACCCTTTCTGTAATATTTAAATCAAGCAGTATTTCATAAGAAACCAAACACAGGAAAACAAGAATGTAAAAATTCACTACTAATTTTGTTCTTTCTGCCTTTACTGCACATTTCCTTCCTGCTTGAATTGACTTATCACTATTTAACAAGATATTGATTTTGTTGAAGAAAGTTGGAAGAATTTTCATGTGCTTTGTTGGTGGGAAAAAAAAAAAGACTGTACTGTGAAAGGACAGTTACAAATTCAGCTTCAACAACTGTATTACATGTATAAATATAATACACATATTGCTCAAACAAATCTGCAAGAATCCTATATTGCAATTCTTTGCCAATCTTTCGAGTAGTTAAAATTACATGTAGTTGTAATGTGGACAGAATTTAAGGACAACCAAAGAATCTCACATCCAACAACCAGATTAGAAATTAAAGAAAAAAAAAAATCATTCTTCCTTTGGAAACAAATTTTAGATTATGTATCATTCTAGGCAGAGCACTCCACACATGTTCCCACGAGACAAATACTTCAGAGTTTGTGATCAACAAATAATTCTGTTTAATCCCATGCTTTTCAGCTATAATATTCAGGGGTTGGTTGATTTTGCTTTTTTAGATATGTGTGGCTACCAACAACTGAAAAATTGCAACATATCTCTTTCCAGTTTTTCTTTCAGAAATATTTTTAATCCAAAATTAGAAAAAACCCCACCACTTTCTACACAGACATACATTATGTATTTATTATTTATTCCTGTGCTGGAATCAAATATTACAAACATTAACAAACTGACTGAGAGGACATGTAACCTTTGTAATTTGGTTTGATATGACTCACTGGGAACAAAATTGTAAGAAATCAGTGAACAGCATTACGGAAAATATCCTTCCACTTACAGCCAAGGCACACTAAGTACATTGTTTTGCTTTTCCCTTGCTCAAAAACAAACACTACATTCAGAAAGCTGTGTTCATGTAAGAGACATGCCTCTGATGATTCTTATATGCAAGAATAGTATTGCAAGTAGCATCTTTGAACATAGCAGAAGTGTTGACATTAGAGTTAGAAGATACAAAAGAACAAATTACTGAAAAGAGTTAAGATCCTTTGTCATTACTATTCTCCATGCTTATTTTCCTAATTAAGCTCAAAACAGATCCACAAAACTTCTTGGGAAAAAACTACTTTCCTAACGGTACAAGAGTAAGCCATTACTCCCTGTCCATGCTCTTTGCATGAGACATAAAACCTAAACAAAGAAGCAAGCAAACTACCCCTGGACACAAAATGGAAGGACATGAGTTGCAACAATATGCTCTCAAACTGGAAAGTTTCCTTATGCCTATGTTGTGCTTGCCCTGTTTTTTCTGAATGAAAAAAAGATTTCTTAAACAAACAAACAATATCATCATTCGTGGCACACTGAAAATAAGCTGTACTCCAAGCAACCTTCTACCTGCAGTATCTGCTAACAGACGCCAGGTATTGGCATAATACTTTGCAGAGAACATTGTCCTGTGAAAGCTGCAGTACTGAAAAAAAAAATCATTTAGCAAATCTGAGAGGAGTTTCATTTTGGAAACATTTTCTAAAAGAACTAAAAGTTCAGGAAATGTTGACTTCCTGAGAACACAGAGTGCATTTACCATGAATCACCAGCTCTCACTTGAGAGCATCATTAGTTTCATAAAAGCAGAATTATAGAACAAAACATTTTGGCAACAACTTACCAATCAAGCAATTTGCTAATACAATCACATGTAATTTGGGAAAAAACCTGGTCCTTAGCCAGACAAACAATAAGGAGGCGAGTACTTTAAATGACGTACGTCTCTTGGTAAAGAAGGTGCTCAGAACAAAATTTTCAACCATATTTAATATTTACTGTTATGTTCTAAAAGGTTAACATTTCCAAACTAGTATTACTTTCAAATACATACAAAGGAATACAAAGTTGAGGGACATGCTTAAGCAGATACTTTTTAACCCTTGGTAACCTGTGGTACAAGACATTAATGAAAGTCTGACGTGTGTTGGCTTGATAAATAGATGACATTAAAAATCTAAACTCTCAATGTTAGTTTTTGAAGAAGTTCATTCAGCAGCTTCACAGTCCTTTGGTTTTCTTCTCCATTATGGCTAATTCTGAATGCAGTACGGCTAAGAAGGCTACAAACTTCTTTGCATGTATCAGTTGTCTCAGTAATCTGAAGAGAAACAGACAAGATGGGAAATAATGCCGTTATGCTGCTAAGTACTAAGAATGTTCCATTAATATTTGTGACAAAACCACAGATTTTTCCCTCATCACTGAACACATGAGACGCTTTGAGTTCAAAAGCAACTTCAGCCCAAAGTGGCTCTTTTCATGTAACTTGGCAGAACTGAGCAACTGTGAGATTTCTACTGTTCTCTCAAATTTAAGTGAAACAAATCAAGACATGAGAAAGTTTTTAAAGGAAACACAAATGGACAGACAGTGAAACCATTCAGAAGTCATCTCCTTAGAAAACAACTAAAAGCACATGAAAGTTTTGTGTGGGCTTGGGGACAGGATTCAATTCTCTAAAGCTTTCAAAAGTAACAATAAATCCATCCTTGAAAAGACGACAAAGTAACAGGAAAAGACCCTAAATTGCAATTTTTGCAAATCAGGAGAGACTTTACTGGACCTTACCTGCTGTGTTAATCCCAAAGTTTACTATGCTAGCCAAAACCACTGTCATGCATCCCAATTTGGTTCCACACCATTCTGCTTTTCATATATTGTCTTCAGGCCTTTTCAAATCACATGGAGAGCCTAGCTACACATTAATGATTACACAGATACAGTCAAAATTAATCAGACCAACATACTCTGGCCTACAACAGCTCATGACCACCCGGCACTGGGGAATACTCAGAGTTTTGAAGTTAGTTATGGTGCTTTCTATAAAGAAACAAGCTGCCTTTAATCTTCCTGAAGAACTGTAAAGCAGCAGACTAGTGTATTAGGCATCACTGCTCAACAGCCATACCTGAAATATACCTGAAATATACCTGAAGGCTTTCATCAACAATAGCAAGATATTGAGGCATGCTTGCAACATTTTACTCCTCTTCAAGCTTTTGTCACACGCCAAGTGACACTCTCTCAGGACTTCGTTCTTTTTTTCTCTCAATTATTACACCATTTTCCTCTCTGGCTTTGTTAAAGCACCAAGCTTCTGCCTCATCGATGCTAATGCTTAACAACTGGCTGGTTTACACAATGGAAAACAGAGAGAAGACAGTTCCATCATCTCTGCAGCAGATGGATAATTAAGGGAGTGATTTATAACTGGAAAAGGAAAATGTTTGCACATGCTGCCTATGCCAGGTGTAAAAGAACTGGAGGTATCCCTTAACTGCAGACTAATACTCCAACTACTTCTGCAGCTGTATAGTCAGGACAGTAACCTTTTCAGTGAGATCTTGTCAAGAAGTAAAGTATTTTGACTATAGCTGAAATAGATATGTAGTAGGTTACGTATAGTTGCTCTAGTCATGATCTTCTTTAATTCTCTGTTATGTATTTTCACACACTTACATGGTAAATAAATTTCTGGGCAATCGTATGTCCACCAGAAGAAAAGAGCAAAAAGTTGGTAAGAAGATGTGTTATAAGATGCTGGTTACAACATTGCTCTGCATCCGTTATACTGTACACAGCAGCCTCCAGATCTTTGACAGAAAGGACTCTACAGCTGAAGAGCATCATTAGGTGATTGTAGACTGCTTGAGCTTCTACCTGTAGGAAACAATTTCAAAGGATGCAGGATCAGAGCAGAGTAAAGGTCATACCTATGGTATTTTTCCTTTGGATTTATTCACTAACAGGAAACTGAATCCTTGGCAGAAACTATCCAAACATGAAAAGAGTTTGAATTTAAGCAGCAGGGAGAACAGGGAAGGAAGGGCTGCACACATTTCTTTTGTACTGATTCACACACACAAAGGTGGACAGAATAGATATTTTAACTTTCTTTGGTCTTGCAAACTAAGCAGGCAGGGCATCAAGCCAGGGTTTGGCCTTTTTTAATAATAAAAGGAAACAGAGAAAGTCTGTCAGCAGAACATGATCAGATTTTTGCATTGTGAGAAAAAGAACAGAGGCTCCTCAAGGGCTCATTTCAGTATTGCGGCTACAAATCAATTAAATCCCCACGCAACCTGACCTTGCTGATAAAATGTTCTAGTAAGAATGAAGTTTCTTCCTTCTTCCTGTGTTGTTTGGAACTTATGGTTTTACCTTTTGAGTTAGCCAATAAAAACTCATTTTTACTGGGAGTAGAAAACAGAAGATTTTGGCACACACATAATGGAAAAAACTATAAGTAATTATTGCAAAAAATCCTAACAATAATTCTGTTCACTGTATTAAAAATAAACCAAACAAACTGGTAGAAAATACCCAAATGAGTAAGTGCAGGAACAATGGAAAAATATACCACTGCAGACCCAAAGGAAAAGGACACCCGTTTCTCAACCATGTGCATGAGGACAATTTGTTTCAGTCATTTACCTGACCTTGCTTTTTTCATCCCTGCCTGATTAACAATTCCACATAAAAGAGTCTGAAAAAAGCTGCTATTCTTGAATTATGTCCACAGTTACATGTGAGGCAACAAACAGTATTAGAACCTGAAGAACAGTAACTGAAATTCTTCAAGACTCTCTATCCCTCTGTGCATCCCACTCTTGGTGTGCCTCCATCCCATATGCCAGAGACTAGAGACTGATGGTGGCAGGCTCTGCTCCATGAGCTCACGTACCCTAGCAGACTCAGTGCCGAAGTTACTACAGCTAGCCTCCAAGTTGTTCCTTCAATGGTTCAGAGTCTAAAGGTATGAAAGGACTCCAACAAATGAGTAAGTATTGAGGAGCAGAATATTCAATCCTGCACACGAGTGAGGTCTAGTGAATGGCAAAAGTAGCCTTTTTCTTCTTTAAACCATTTTAACCCTATGTATTCCACACTTGCTGATATATAATGTGTTACTTAAAGTAGCAGCAAGACAAAATCTTAAGTCATGAGTGCATGTCTTTCCACACAAAAATATGACGAATGAAAAGTCCTCCAGCTTGGCATCTGCCAGAAGTTTCCATCCCATCTTAAACTGGTGAAAGGCGCAGGGGCTGAGGAGGAAACCGCTCCATCTGAAAGGGCTGAGAGCTAACATGACAAAGGACAAATCAAAAGAAAAGGCAAATATCTAACTGAAGGCAGAAGCTTTACACAAACTGTGGGAATGCTTCTGAAGTAGCCTGACCTGTGGAAAAAAAAAATGTCTTACTTGAAGTAACTAAAGAAAAGAATCGTAATGAACTGAAATATTAGACCTCTGGGAACAGATGAGTAACTGCGTGGGCTGTCAGTGGAAAAGTTTCTTTCTCACTAAAGTTTGTCATACATTATGACAGAATAACAAACTGATATAATACGGGACACACAGGGAGATGATTTTATATATGGGACAATGTGATTTCATTCTGTGGTGTTAGAGTTAGAACAATGTTCCATACACAGATCTGCACCTATAGTCTTTCAGTTTCATTTACTCACATTTCTTGCTTGGGTATTGCCTTCTTTCCCAAAACTGCATTCTAAAACAAACCCTGATTTCTGTACTTCACAGTAGCTCTAACCTAACCCTGCTCATCCAGCATTCCACCACTGCTCCTAAACTATAAGAAATTCAAGAGGAAAAAAAAATAAAAAGTGATTGGGATGTGAGTTTGAGTCTGTAGTACCATCTGGGTGGTGGGAAGGGAAGGGAAGGAAATAAAATATTACAGAACATACTGTAGTACCTGGACCGTTACATCTAAAATGAAAGCATGATGGTTTACTAGTGTGGTATACTGACCTACATTTTAAAATTAAACAAAATCGGTTTTCAAATTAAGGAAAACTAGAGATGTTACAGCCAGATTTTGAACCTGGGCTTTGTAGATCAGATTGCTTGGGCTAGTTCAAACTTGCATAATAGGTCTACATTAAAGGCTTTTGTGTGTTTGCATGCATACTCAAAGGCACAGCACTCTTCATGCAGTAACAGGCGTGTGGGAATGTAACACACTTGTTACAATCTCATACATGCCCCAAATCAGTAAAGATATATAGGAGAAATCAGAATAGATAGGCAAGGTTAGGATTCAGGGCAGTGTCCGATAAGTACTTTACTGCTTTGACTGCTGTTGTGATTTCTCTTGTGTTTCCTTCTCAGAAGATGCCATAACACAGGAATGCTGAATTCTGCCATGCAGTGATTTAAAAAAATACCATTCCTAGAGTAGTTCTACTTGTGATTAAAAGCATCCAAGCTATCCAAAAGAAAGTCAAGAAGGTGCTAATCTACGTAATTAAGAGGGAAAATGTTTTCTAAATGTCATGAAGAAAATCCACAAAAATTATCTTTGAACTTCTCCACTGCAACACAATTCCCAGGAGACCATGTAAAGCCAAAACCTTCTCCAGTGCAGACCTTTCATTTTTGTGGTGTGCACTATTTCCTTTATAGCAGTAAGATATAAGCAGGCTATTGACTGCTTATTGCTGCTTAGTATCGCTACATTACCCACCATTGTTTGAGTCCTTTGTTGATTTTCATTCTGAGGACAGTAATAAAATGCCAGCAGCCACAGCAAAGCATCTGGTTCTACAGCAGCCTTGAATAATTGTTCTGCCGCAATATCCAGCCATTCTCCAAAACGAGCAATCAAAAACCAGATTTCAAAAAGGTCAGCAAGAGAACTGGAAAGTAACAGAGATACAATTAAGTATTTCTTGCTATTTAACATTTTTAAATGTCTTAAGTTAACTGCAAAGAGTGCTGGCATGAAAATAAAAATCATTACACAACTCTTCAACAAATAATGCCTTACCTGCTAAGAATACAGCCACATACTACTCTATTATCTTCAGTCACAATCAAATGAGACATATAACCAGTGCTACTAACAGATTAACTTTGTCAGTAGAACAGACTATCCATAACACCCAGTTTCTAATAAATTGTGACAAAACATACATCATAAAATTAAAACATACATCATAAAATTAAGCCTTCTTGTTTATAATCTCCAGCTGAAGGATTTTCAAAACTTTAAATTGTATCTCAAGGGTTGTATTCCAACATCCTGTTGTCTTCCAGTTTCTCTGTGTTGCTTTCCAGGGTTATTTTCTGGTTTCTGGTAATTCACAAGGCACAAGTTTTTTTCTGAGGAATTACGTTTAGATGGACTAAATATAAAGTTTTTAAGGACATTCATCTCCTGACTCTTAAAATTCAGGTCCTTTTTAATGAAAATTTTGAAAGTATTTACAACTGGGTTACTGCAGTAAGAAAAAGAAAGGTGAGAATTAACCACAGGTTATCTCTACACTTTCTCACATGTGCTCTTCTAAAGTTCAGACTAAAGAAAAGAGAAATAATGGGGAGATGCAAACTAATGGTAGGTGTCTCCAAATCAAAAGTCAAACTGAGTGTGGAAGGAAGGACAGACGGAAGGACAGACAGAAGGACAGCTGGAAAGAGATTAAGAACCAGGAACAATTATTTCTATTAAGTTTGGCAAAAGTTTGAAGAATTAGAATTTTTTTCTTATGTTTTATTCCTGGGGACTCCAAAAGCTGCTGTGCCACCCTTCCCAGGAAACTCCAACAGATCCCAGAAATTTCAGGAGTTGATGAAGTTGTCTGATAACATCACGTCACCTAGGGAACGTGACAAGTTCATAGTTGCAATGAACTGCTTTACCTTTAAGACTTCCTAAAGAGGTGGGAGGTACAATTTTATGGATGAAGGTGTGATGTGTGCAGATAGTATTCTATGTCTGGAGTATACTGGTGACTGATGTTTTCTGCAGGTGTCCCAGAAATTACGGATCCTGTAAATGATATTGACTATGTGCCACAGAATCTCAGGGTCTCAAAATCCTATTCCTAGGACAGAAATCCACCACACTTTTTCTGTGCCTTCCCCTCGCAAAATGTGCATCAGTTGATTTCTGGTTTAAAATGTCACCTAATATTTACTGTTCACTGAGATGACTACATATAATAATAAATAATGGCACAGAAGCAATCCGTTGATTAGAAGTAGGCAGAAAGCACCTTGCTGTAAGACTTATATTTGGTGTAAAATAAAACCACTGAAAAATAAACTATATAAAAAGAGAGCCCAGACTATAAGAAGCAAGATGCTGTACAGTAGTATTTTTTGCTGCTCTGTGAATCTTATTAAGTACAAAGGATGCAGAATCAGGAATAAAGCAATAAAAGAAAACTGAATACCATTTCCTCATGTACATTAGTATTTAAAAATTTAAGCCAGATCCATTTTCTTTGTTAACTGAGAGGGGTTTAGTAGAAAACACAATTGTTGCATGAGTTCTAAAGGAAGTAAGAGGATATTCTGGCAAACACAATAGTATTCAAACTGGTGTATTATCAAAGGAAACGGGCAAAAAGACAATATAAGCCAAGAAAGGGCTAGGCAACAAAAGGAGAACAGACATGCTCTAACTGTAACACATTATGATGGATGATATTTGTTTTATTTGTTTGTTCTATGGTTGAGTTGTGTGTTTCTTTCAGAAGCCAGAGTCAGCTAGTGGTCACAATCCAAGGGCAGAAAGGTTTGACAAGACTTCAGGGATGAACAGGCAAGACACAGCACTGAACTGCAGCTCATACAGAAAGGGAGAAGCTGCCAGCAGACAGCGTGGCCTCAGAGGGAACAGCAAAAAGCTTTTTTGCTGCCACTCAACAACTAAAATAAAAGCCTCCATGAATCATCTGAAACCAAGCGTGGATGCAAGTATCTGCCTTGCAAGACACAGGGGGACAGCTGGGTATCTTGTTTTGCAAAACTGTCTGGCCTATGTGTTCCATGTTTATGTTGAAATTCTTCAGGTTTTAAAACAAAATGAAATTGTTTCTTTGAATTTAAAACCTGTTCAATATTATTTGAAAGCTCACTCTCAGAGCAGATTTAAGCAGACTCTTATCCAAGCCGTAGGTGAGTCAGGTCTCATTACACACCTGATAAAAAAGAATTACAGGGCAGCAACAGATAGAGACGTATCTTTTTTCATTCTTTTTATATAGTCCTAGAGCATGTACTACCAAAGTAGAATTCATGTAGACAAACACTACCATTCATTATAGCAACTATTTGGACAAAAAAAGCTAAGGGCAACAGGTAAGAAACATGGAGTGTCAGCTCAAAAAGTAATATAACAAACAATGATACTGCAGTCTAGTGGTTGTATCTTCATGAAAAAAAAATCAGGAAGTTCAACATTTGGATGTTTGCACAAGCCTGCAGAAAGCCAGTACAATCTCATTCATCAAACACTACCACTCATAACAGGCTCTTTCCAATACTACCTGCTTTTCTGGTTGGAAGAGTTCTCTTATTCTTCAATCCAGAACCAGTTTTAAAAGTTTGGGGAGAGAAATGGGAAAGTACGCAAGTAATAATTTCTGTTACACAGCTAGTTATTTGCTGAAATGAAAAGAACAACACGATTTCATTTACTCAGAGGCTTATGGTCAGGTCTACAGGTGCTACAAAGTTCAGGCTCAGTAAGTAATATAAATCCTATTCTTTAAAACAAAGCTCTATTTAGAGAATAATAAGAAAATGATGAAATGTAGCCACTAAATACTTCAGATGACATGACCTTTCACACAGTAACATATACAAAGGACAAAAAGTTGGAAAATATAGTACTGCTTACCTAATGTCTGTATCTTCTACTAATGCTTTAAGCATATCCGAAACGTGCTTCAAGTTTTGAGACGAGTGTGTAGCTGGCAGTTCTGAGGAGGGAGGATGAAAAGAAAACTCTTAAAAGTCTAGTCTGTCCAACTAGAACAGAACAGTGAAATTAACTATATCAAGCTAGCATTAAGATTTGTGCAACTTGATTCAGCCATCACAAAGGATTTATGACTTCATTTTAAAATATCCCAATTTTCAACAATATCTATTAGTGTGCTTCTTAGAACAACTCATTGACAAAGTCACATGAAGAAGTACAGCTAGGAATATTCCAATGAGGCTGATGTACCCTTGTGCAAATACTACCTTAAAACTAATATATAATCAGTGGAGTAAAGTTCTCACAGGCTCTTGTACTGAGCTGAAATTATTGCTCATGAAAAACTGTATCATATTGAGCAGTGGTTTCTGATCTAGAAAACAGGAAACCTGAAAAAAAGTATTAGGGTTGCAATCTAAAAGATCAGCAGAATTCAAGCTTCAGAGACAAATGGCAAGACTATTTCTTGTAATACACATATGTAAATCTTCATAATGACAATTACTAATATTATAAGCTATTATATTAATATTTATTATTTTTACAGTCTCAATAACTTGTCTTCATTCCTTTCTGTGTTATTCACTTGTGACTGAATGTTTTTTTTAAAGTTACATCTGTAATATTGTTACTTAAGAATTAGATGTTCCTGCAAAAAAATACATGAAAATAATATTATCAAAATTGCTAAGTCAACACATCCTGTTTAGGAAATGGCAAAATTTTGCCTTCATCCTTTTTAATTTGAAGACATATACATATCATGCAGGTTGGCTAACACTGCAAATATTTCATGAAGAAACTTACCAAAAGGACGTCTGACTAAAGCTGTTACAAGAGGCTGGAGATGGTAAGGGAAGTAGGCCTTCAGTGGAAATTTATGCTAAGATACAAAATCATTATTTTAAGAGCTTTCTGGTCAGTTTTCAAAACAAATTCACAGTGAATAATCTCATCTAAACTAGTAATTAGCAATACAGACTGAAGCAAGAGAACACAAAAGTAACTCTACACTTAATTTTAGGATTTTGCATAAAGAAAGAAGGGAGATATTTAGGAAAAGCTTACATAGAAAAAGTAATTATTTATGGATTTTTAAAATACATGCATTAATAAAAAGATTCAGAATATGAAGAAAATTACATCTTAATATTCTTAGGCTTTGCCCCTGTAATCACAAAAACCTTCATCCCTAATATGCGAGGTTAAAAGAGCTAATTAGTTTAATTTCATTTTCCAGAGTAAACAGGTTCAGGGATCATATTAAACTAAGAACTAGTAACATCTAACAAAATCTGAGGGTGGTGTGATGTAGATTATTGTCTTATGTTAAAAAATGGAAGCCTAAAATCCTTAGGATCTGATTCAGCACAAGGCGGGGTAGTCACAGATAACAGATGTCCTCTATTTGTCTGGATGTATGTGATTTGTATACTGTCAACATTGCCACCTGGGTAACTGAGACTAGCAGCAGCACCTTCCATCTTTTTCGTTCTGTAAACGTCTGCTACAGGCATGCCTAATGTGTAGCATGCGTGTGCAAGTGCAATATGAACTCCCTTTCAGGTGGACTGAAAACCGGCTGAATGGCCAGGTCCAGAGGGTGGTAATGATTGACACAAAGTCTAGCTGGAGTCCGGTAACTAGCGGTGTACCCCTGGAGTCAATAATGGGTCCAGTCCTGTTTAACATCTTCATTAACGATCT
>Ga0181612_121524_pt1 | contig 11691 bp, 8 predicted proteins | sample HoacroProtozoa21_FD_119630 | JGI IMG/M metagenome (GOLD analysis project Ga0181612, IMG submission 119630) | Hoatzin crop microbial communities from Cojedes, Venezuel. Combined Assembly of Gp0051906, Gp0051904, Gp0051908 | reverse complement strand
GGCAGTGTTCAAGGCCAGGTTGGATGGAGCTCTGAGCAACCTGGTCTGGTGGAAGATGTACCTGCTCATGGCAGGGGGGTTGGACCAGGTGATCTTTAAACGTCTCTTCCAACCCAAATCAATCTGTGATTCAAGGATTCTAAGATGGGAGACAAAAAACACTGCTATGCAAAATGCGGCCCCCCAGCAGCTGGGTGAGGCAGAGGAGCGTTGTGCAGAGGTAGGAGGGGGCTAATGGCTTGCTCAAGGCTTGGGCTGGCTGTGTCACACTCTCCAGCCTGACAGGTACGGCTGCTGAGCAAGACTCGCCCCATGACCAAACGGCAAGCAGACCTCAGCGACCACAAGCGTGCGGCGCCTGTCCGGGGCGCAGCTGGGCTCCTGCCCTGCTTGCAGGCTGGTCGCTGCCATCTCCGCTGTTAGTTTGAAGTGTTTCTCCAGTGTTCCCCATGGGGACCAAAGATGCAAAAGATTTCATAAAAAAGGAAGGGAGGGAGGTAAAGGAGCGAAGGGTAAAACTCACCCTGGCTGGCCAATTCAACCGTGCAGTGGAGACCTGCCCTGAAAAAGGAACGAGGGAACATCACCAGCTAAACACAACCGATGAAAGTTGTGAGATCCTACATTCAGGCTGAAACTTTGCTTTTTGTGTGTTTGCCGGGGTGCTTGGGGGGAAGAGGAACAAGGAGAGTTGCTGGAGCTGCAGCTGCCTGGTTCTCAGAGGACGACACTGATCTAAACATTTTCTGTCTTCAGTGCAGTTTGTTTGTATTTTCCCTAATGTGACCATATTATATATGCAAGGATATACACTGTCTTTTAAGGAAGCATATCTCTCAGGAGAATTGAAAAAGCATTTACGTAACAAATCATGTCTGCTTCTCAAGTAAATCTGATATAAGGCAAGGAACCACACATATTTAAACTTCAGAGTTGTTTTTCTATGTATGATTAACACAGATTTCTAACGTATATGATGTTGCTTCTCCTGCTTGCTGCATGCTGCTTCATAACTTGTACGGGAAATTTCATTGCTGTCTACTGAAGTGTGACAGAGACAAAGGAAATTTTAGAGGACAAATGAAGGATGCTCTTGAAAACCGGGGATGTTAATTGGTACTCTGCTCTGTATTGATCTCACTCTTCTGCTGCTGAATTTGACTGAGGTTCTGCAGCCCCAACCCAGGCAGATTGTCGTTAAAGAGTTTTTCGTCTGCATTAACCCAGCAATGTTAAATCCTCTGTGGTTCTGATATCCACTTTCCTTTCCTTTCACTTTTTCCACCAGAGATGCCCATCTAGCAGATTTTCTGTCATCCCATCCCCTGCCCTAAAATTACAGGAATTTGCCCATCCAACTGCTCTATTAAAAATTGTCCAGCAGTCCCTGAAAAAGCCCACATGGCTTGCAAAGCATCGCTTAGTCTTTTTTGCACTTTTAGGTTTCACTCTGCGGAATTGCTGCTAGCTTTGTAGCTTCAAGTTTCTCCACATTAATTGCAATGATATTTTTCAGTCTTTTCCTGCCAACCAAGCTGCTGGCTTTCAATCAGAAATCACATGTGTGCTAGAAAGAAGCAGCTGTCAGCTGCCTCCCGTCTGTTTTGCCTTGGAGAGAAGGGTGAGGTGCACAACACGGGGCTTCTGCAGCTGGGGAGAGAAAAGACGTAAGATACACAAGGTATATGGAAGTAAGTGGTAAATAAGGACTCAAAACCCTGACAACCAAACCCAGGGGCCCCTGTTTATACAATATTGGACTTTAATGGAGTAGAAATCATTTCTGTCGCTGGACTCGCTGCTGAGCTGAGACTGCCCACAGATTGCCCACCTACCTGCACCTCAGTGTCTCTGCATGTGAACTGGAGATAAGGACACCCGGCTCCTTTATAAAGTGCTTTGGGACCGGCAGATGAAAAGCAGTGGGCATTCTGTGAACACGAAACACCTTGTTTGTCGTGATGTGGCATCTTACGCAATCAACCCTATGGGCACATTAAAAATTATTTTTACAGCCTGAAAAAGCACGAATATATATGTAATACATAGGTGAAGAACCAGTCAGAGAGAAGTGAGTAAGAACACGGCTCCCACCAGCTTGGCTGAAAAGAGGCATCCCATTCAGGCTGCTGGAGCACAGCCTGCACACCAGATGAATTACGGCTACGGGGACATGCAGCGGGGCCATTCAGCAGGGACGGCCAAGCCTTTCTGCAGATGGGGGAAGACCCATGCTGAGGGTTGTCATGTTTCTCCCTAGGAGATGCTGGGCACAAAGATGCCCACGTGTGCAACGTAATGCCTCCTCGGTAGCCCCCAGGTTTCTGGAAAGCCGTGAGTGCCTTGTGTGTGTGTCGTACAGATGGTGTTTGTGTGCTGAGTACAAACAGTGCCATCAGCAAGCGTCAGACCCAGCACGGCCGCGCAGCAATGCTGTGCCCACGCATGGCAAGGGCTGCGCTTAGCAAGCACCCAGCGCATGTCTGCTCAGCTCCTGCGCTCCAGGGAAGCCCAAAATTTCCAGATATTGCTCGATGAAGAAACACCAACTGGTCTGCCAGATGACCTGGCAAGATGGTCCTGGATAAAAGTAAAAAGCTCCCTCAAACGCTGATTTGGCACAATGTCCATGCAAAGGCAACAGGAGACATCCAGGCACCGCATGTGTGCCCCAGCCGTGGCTTCTCTTCTCCTCCTGCACTTATCTGGTTGTTGGTACCCTCGGGCTTACTCTGCCAACGTGGAAAACACACTGTTTCCGGCTTCACAGCCAAGGGAAGTTCTGATGGGATTTTGCCACATGTTGCAAAGAGCTGGGTTTTGATTTCAGTGTGCGGGGAGGAGAGCGGTCACCAGGTGTGAGGTTATCTCCAGCTCCTTCACTCTTCCCCATAGGCCGGTGCTGAGGGGAGCTCGTTGCAGATCAAAGGGAGAGGAATGCTTCAAGGAGGGGAGGTTACCAAAATGCTCTGCAGTCCAGCCTACTGGCAGCAAACATTAAACTCACCTCTTTCCTAGGGGAACTGCAGGGAGTCCAGCTTGTTTGGAAGGGAGGTTTGACAGAACTTGTGTGATGGATAACGTGAAAAATTTCCAGCAAGCAATTAAAAAGAGGCAGGTGTGGAGGGGGCAGAGGACCCTTCTAGCATTTTTCCACGCCCATCCGGGTAACTGGCAGAGCTACTTGTGAAGCTCTGAAGCAACAGTGAATTCCTGGAGAGAGACAGGATGCCCCAAACACTTTGTTTCTGACAAAAACTGTTGTGAGTTTTGCTCCCTGCAAACAGAAAGTGAGCAAATGCCAGACCACTCATCTGAGTGTCTCTGCAGTTCAGCGCTTGTTTTATGCCGACTCTTTTGGGGACCTCTTGTAAACAGAGTTTTTTCCAAGTTCCTGACTTTTCCTGTCTTACCTGACATTTCTTTTGAACATCTTCCTTTTCTAAGGCAGAAAAGTCTGCTTTTCTATTCTCTCTTGTCTCTCCCTTTCCTGTGTGTCTTCTGTGAAGCACAGAAATTTCCTCCACATCCTGACTGGGCGTCCCTGCCTGGGTAATTTCTGGTTTGTCTCCAGCAGTCCAGCAGGCCTGGGTGATAAAAAGGGAATGACTGGACATGGCACACATCTCTCCTTCTACTGAGGAGATTTTTCTATACCAGTATATTGGGCACAGCAAAGCTCTCCCAACCTTGCAGATGAACTGAATGTTTAAAAAATTTATCCATTTGAACCAGGCTTTAAGAAGTCAGTTGAAGGAGCATTAAACAGTCACAGGCACAGAAACCGGCAGGATCACATTTTGCTGTGCAAGCTGCAGTTTGATTAATGTGGCAGTTATTTGACGGGAAATTAGGAGAGAGTTTTGAGAGTCGTGAAAGGAAATTAGGCCATCTTATTCTCTTAAAACTCTTTAAAACTCAGTGGTGCTTCTCCTCCCCTGGAGGTTTATGAGCATGCAGGCAACTTCTGTATTTAATCAAGAAAGCAAGCACAGCACAAAGGCTGAAAATGTTTTCCAGAGGCAGCAGGACAGACCAGAAATCTTGGTTTCTGGAAATCTTGACCTCAACATCTTGGTTTGCGCAGTCCAAATCCTCAATCATGTATCTTGCTTTATCCAGTGCTGAGTTCTGATTTAGAAGCGCTCTACAGCACCAAGCGCTGAACATGGCCTGACTGGCAGCTCTGGAAGTCTCCTTCACCTCAGAGGGGTCTTTCAGTAGGTTGGACTCTCTCTCCAGAATGAATCTTGGTTCCTTCCAGCAAAGGGAAGCAGCCAGTGTGTCTGAACTGCGTTGAAAAGAAGGTCCCATGGTATGAATCATCTGCTTCCCCTGGTGCAAACAGGGTGGCTCCAATCAATGTATTACAAAAACCCAGAGAAACCTCCTTCCTGCGGATGATCAGCAAAACCCGGCTGTGTGACAAGTCTAATTCAAGAGGAGTAAACTTGGAGTCAGTCAGCAGTGTTGAGGGTGCCTTGGAAGCTTCTTGGTGTTAGTGAAGGTTTCACTGGGATTGCAAGATGTTAAAATGGTGCTTTTCCACCAGACGTGGGAATGCGAAATTAATGCAGCCAGAATAACCAGAGCCTGGTAGAGACGTTTTGGGCTGGGACCCAGAAGATCTGGTTTCTGTTTTGGGATGTGCCAATTGTGACATGGGAAAATACTCTGTGCTAGATTTGGGAGAGTTTAATATTTTTGGCAGTCACAAAATCCAGTTTTATCCTTCTGTGCTCCCAACCTTTCCATGCACTTCACTTTCCAATGGTTGAGTCCCTAGGGTCAAAGCTCTTTAACCTCAATTATGGAAACTACTAATGGTCTGTAAGCTATCAGATGGTAATCTGTGGCAGCATCACAATTTAAAAAGAAAATGAAATTATCACCAGTGACAGCATGAACAGACGGAATGGGGAAAATGCAAGCACTGAACAACCCTCATTGTATTTGGTTGCAAATAAAAGCTACTGTAGTGACCGCACAGAATAGCCTTTTGATTTGTTTCCCGAAAGACCTAACTTGCTCTGGATTTGAGAAGAATCACTCTCAATGCTTGGCTTTTTGCTGCTGCCCTTGCAGCCAAAAACACACATCTCTGACAAGGCTGAACTGCCTGTCTTGTGTCCAAATGCCAGCAGGGTGCCCCAAACGGTGCTTCCCAACCTGTTCTGTATCTGGAGGCTTCATCGGATCTCAGTTCATCTCACCTCCCCCCCAGCAAGTCAGGAGGCGGTTGGTATTTTCCCTCTTACGCACAAAATCTGCAGTTAAAGCATTAGTTCAGTTTGTGGAAGAATCAAATTCAACGCCTGCATCTGCCCCAAAGGAACATGAACCCTCATCTCCCACTTTTGGGGAGGTTGCATTCAGGCTCTCAGTAGCCCTTGGCCTCTCTGTCCCAGTGGAGCCCTCCCACTCCCTATGGAATATCTGCATCTTTCCTAAGCTAACTACGACCTTGCAGCTCACAAGGGAGGACACTTACTGGTGAGGAAGAGGGAAGACCTGAGGTCCAGTCCTTGCTCAAATTAGAAGCTCAGTGTTTCAGTAACGCGTTTGCTAACAAGGTTGTAAAGAAAGGCCAGGCACTGAAATGGGGAGCCAAGGCAGTAAGTAAACTCCTGAAGCGATGAAGATGCATTTTACACGTGGAGCCTTTATTGCAAGTAATGAAACTGTGTTTCCTCATTTCAGTTTCTTCAGTTTAGCTTGGTCAATGACTTGTTCATTGGAAAAGAGAAACATATTACAGATTAAAAAAGCTGAAAATTTATTTTTCCTACCCACCAGACCGAATAAACTGAGACAGTAGGGCTGAGATCTACTCGTCCTAAGCTGTTTAAGCATGGGTTAGCAGTTTATTTCATGAACAACAGTTTTCTTCTTTTAATAATTCAGTTAACTTTAAATACAAAATTTGTTTTGACACCTTCTTCTTCTTTCACATCCAATTCATTTAATATGACTCTATTTAATAATGAAAATCAATGCTGCCCTTTTTTATGTTATTACAGCCTAATTTCTATCCAAAGGCAATTCAACATAACTCCTAAGAAAAAAATTGAATTACCTTGTAAATACAAAATATAATTTGCCATTTTCTAATACAATCAAAGGTAAGCATTGTTTGAATAAAAATTTCAGTTGTTTAAGTATTTGACATACACATATCACATTCTAAGTCAGCAAAACAAGAAAGTATGAAATAGAGCAAAAGGTTTCAGGTGCTGTGGAAGAAATCTCAGTGGTTACCAACAACTAGGCATCAACTGCTCTTTGGAAAAATGATTAAATACAAATGCAAAACAGGAATAAAACCTGATAACTTTAACGAAGGTCACTTGCTTTCTACTTTGAGTGACGATTAAAATGGATTGTTTAAATCCCACGTGCACACATCGCTCCACCCAGCTCATTTTTCACAACAGGAGGTAGCACGTTTCTGTGCCTCTGTGGTCACGAAAGAGAGGAGGAAGGCACGCTGCTAACCCTGTAGCTGCTGGCTGCCATTTCGGTTCACCTCCATGTTCCCAGCCCTCCTTCACGAAGGGCTTCCAGCAAAAGTGCTTTTTGCCTTGTGTTTCTCTCTACCACCTTTCTGAGCAGTGAGGCACTTGTGTTTTCCGCCTGGCCTTTCTCCTCTCCAAACACCCATCTCTCTATCCTTCTTTTGTCCCATCTGTGTTCCTCACAGATGTCTCTCGATGGAGAGACGCCTCTGAAACCCTTAGGCAGGTCTCACCAGAATCGCTCGGAAGAGCCCGAGATCTCTGTGGAGCAGCAAGTCGCGACCCGTGAGGTTTCTGGGACGTGCAGGGAACTGCGACCTGCTGCATCCGAAGGGAGGGAAGCAGAGAGCTGGAGTTTGGCACCCTGCGAAGTCAGGAGATGAAAAGCAAAGCAGCCTCGATGCATCAGTTCAGCCCAGGGAAAGAGATGCTGTTTGCTACGGTGATTGTCACCTGGGGCTCGCCTGCTGCTTCCCTCCTTTCTGTCTGACTCTCAGAGTCACGCCAGCTTTACACAGCCTGCCCACGTTTTGTTCTAAACCAGCCCAGCCCAAACGCAGAGTAACCCCCCCAGATGCCTGTGGGAGAGTTTCACAATCCCACCGCACCACTCACTGCAATTAGGTCTTCTTCCAGGAATAGAAAGGACTGGGGCTCTGTGGCATTTCCAAGGGCCGCCCAGTCCTGCCAGGATGCTGCTCTGCGTGCAGGTTACCAAACTCCCCCATACCAGGTGTTGCCTCTGAATTATGCTTTTGGGTTTTTTTTTTTCTTCTTTTTTTTTTTTTTCCAAAATAAACATGCTGAGTGCAGCATGCTGGCAGCCCTCAATATTCAGATCAAATACCACTGCATGCTGCGCTGCCCGGGAAATAAAGAGAAATAGGAGATGACATTGGGGGCTGCTAAAACTTGTTGGCTACTGGTTAGCTCTACTGCAGGTCTGATGTGGGGGAACCGACTCCAGGCGGGTTTGTCTGCCTTGACTGCGAGGCGTAGCTGCAGGATTGTCAAGCCTTGTGACTGCACTTCTTTGGAGAGTTTAAGGCAGAGAAGAGCAGAATTTGCATCCACATGAGACTGCTGAATCTAGGCTTACAGCATTTGCTGTGGGAAAAGAGTTAAAACTTCCTCCTCCTTAATTGTAATGAAAATGAGTCACAATTTAATTATGGGCCATCTTCTGTGCCAGATGAACGGTGCAGTGATTCTTCGCTCAGATACCTGAAATGATAAAAACAACACAAAGATGAAAACCTCACACTCAGACGCTCAAATCACAGAGCTTCTCCTTCCCTCAACTGGGATATGAAATGCCTCCATCTTTCCAAGTGTGAAATGAATGAAAGAAAATGAAAAGCACCTCTTCTCTCAAGATGTGCATAATGTCATGGCAAGCGCTTCCTGCTTATTTTTGACTCGCCTTTGAGTCAATCACAATGTTTACTACCTTTAAAACTATTTCTCTGTGGAATGAAATCCCGTTAAGTCTAAAGTCTGAGGGTAAACACTCTAACCTGGGTTTGTAGAACGGTTTGCGAATGCGGTTAAAGCCAGCCTAGCTTTTCACGGTAAATAATAAAAATTATGCCTCTGACAGAGATATTCAACTAAACGCTGCCGGTGATTGCATTGCTGTGTTCAGCACCCTCCTTTGTCTTGCCTCTAGTTAGAACAACACGAGCTCAGTCATGTACTTTACAGTGTCCCACATCGAGTATTTGGGACACAGCCCGATGTGTACTGCATGAGATCTGCGATTCCATAACGTCCTTAATCAAGCTGCCCTACTTTCTTTGTTGCTATGCTTTTCTAATACTAGAAGTGATGAGTGCTACAGCACAGACTCATTAATATTAAAAAAAAAATTTCTCCTATTACTAAAGGATCCTCATTCATCTACTTTTGGTCACTTGTCCTACATTGAAAGTTGACGTGTCCTTCAACATCGGAAAGGCAGGCATGCAGCTGGAACGCTCTGCATTACAGGTGAGATGCGCGGCGACTGGAAGCTCCCTGCTGCAGCCCTCGCTCTGATGAGAAATCATGAAGTCCTTTCATGAGGGTTTATTTAATAAACTGCAGTTGCTGCACCAGTTCCTAAAATGCTAAGTATCCATGTTTTTCCTAATGCTTAATGCCTGAAGCCTGATGATGATATATATATATAGTTATCTGAGCTGTTGAAATACTTTTGAAGAAACATTCTCTTCTTAAATGAAGTTCCTTTGAAAGAGCGTATTTTCATTTCAAGAGGAAGATTAAGCCTTGCTTAAAAATTAACAAGAATTTCTGGTGTGGAAATTATCTGTTTATCTTGAGTTGGGAGTCGACCTCTAGCTGTTATGATTTCAAAGAACATCTCAAAAATGTAACCTCATTAAAGCTGGTGCCTGATTGCCTGCCTCAGTGTGCAGATTTCATGAGTGAGCAGCTCTCTCCTGTTCACTTCGATGGTGATGATTCAGGCCTAGAGACCAGAACCTGTTCCCTTTTCCTGCGTTGCTTCGGGCACCCCGGAGGGGAAAGGAGCGTGCCATGAAATCGGGTGCAACCTGCTTTGAAAGGCAGCAGGCACGGGGAAAGGCAGAGGAGGAAGGGGAAGCCACTAAGCCTGATTTCAAGAAGCAAGTCTCCAGCTTTGAAAAAGCTCAGAAATACCTTTGGCTCTTGGGAGGGAGAGAATTGAAGACCCACCTGATTGTTTCTCTGCTATAAAGAAAACGGTGCTGCAAGTTTCTGATCCCCAGAAGCACCTGACAGCGGACTCTCCTTGCCCTGTGTGGATGGGGACCCCAGGGACCCCAGGGACGAACTGGGCTCCCTGCTCTGACCAGGAGAAGCTGCTGCCTTCCTGAGGACAGAAACGCTCACTTTCTCCACTGTGGACATCATACAGGTTCAATACTTGCCTGGATTGAAGAAAGAACCTCCAGAAAGGACCAAAAATAGTGGTTTTACTAATGAGTTAAAGGAGAATTTGCAAAGAGCTGGTAGCCTAGAAACTGGACTGGAGTGAATTTACCCTTTGCGCAATTAAAGAACACATGATTGACCATTATTGATTTAATGAAGCAAGGTCACAGAGCAGGTAATGCAGGCCAGACTTCAACACGATCGCATCCGTACAGTTGGGAAATCTAAAGCCTGAGATTTAACAGTGTTACAGTCCTAAAGAATATGATTTTAAGCGAGCAATAGCTGTGCAGAGGCACGCCAATGTCTGAAAGCAAACTGCATAAACCCTGCTTGTGCTATAGTACTGGCCTAGACCTAATCAATTTTTCTTATCATCTTTTTTCTGAATGCATAAAAAAGGAAGACTTGGCGACTTGCATTTATTTGTTCAGATTAAAAATAATCACAGTACCAGTCCAGAGCTCCAGATGCACATGCCATAAATTCAGAATCAAAATGGAATAATATAGGGAATCTGGCTGCCTAGGATCACAGGATCATAGCTGAGGCTGGCAGGGACTCAGTAGGCAATGCAGTAAATACCACAGCCTCAGTACCTTTCCCTTCAGTAGCCTGGCAGGGGAAGGAGGAGGGTGACATTTCAGTGTGTCCATGAAGCTAACAAATCTGTTTTCGGATAGATCAGAGGAAAAGTGCAAGTCTCTGTACCAAGTATCGTTAAAAAAAAGTATGTGTAAAGACCAGCAGCAGGACACAAGCCTGCATTAGAACAGAGCACTCTCCAGAGGCAATTAGCTGGGTCCATCTATTCCTAGGAAACAGATACTCCTGGGATTCTGCATCTTCTCGGTGCACACAGGACACGGGCTTGTTGCAACAGGTAGACAGAAATTCCTGCCCACCCTGCCTGAATCACCGAGCCTTTGCTAAACAGCAGCAGGTTTTCCATTGTGCAATGTAACTGATTCGCAGCACCCGGGAAGGCTGTCCAAATCTGCAGTATTTAACGTAGTTGACATTTAAAAATTATTCATACAATAGATGTATTTTCCTTTAAAACTTGTTCCATAACTGTCTCCATCAAGGCTTCTTGCAAGCCACGTCGCAGTCCCAGCTGCTTTCAGCAAAAGGACACTTGAGGAGAGGGCCGTGACTGACTCCAGCGTGGAGCAGTCTTGTGCTACATTCCCACATGAAAGGGGGGTTTCTACCAAACCGAACCCTCTCAAAACCCATGCTGCACAGGCAGGCTTAGGAGTCTGGAAATCACACGTGCTTGGCTTTCACGCACTCCTGCATGACTAATAAAGTGATGATTCTCTGCTGTTTTCATCCCGAAGCAGCATCTCAGCTGCCCTGCAAGCAATATGCAATGTTCTATTGCTAAAATAATAATCACCTCGGCAGCATATTACAGCTATTTGCACAGCACTTAACAAGCGTGATATGACAAGAACTACTGCTTAGGCTCAAAACCATTTTTTCAGAATTAAGAATTTCTATGCGCCTCGCTCACTCTGTTATTTTTTTTTCCCCAGCAAAGTACTGATATGAGAATCCTCTCCTCCACGGGTCTACTTACATATTTCAGCAACCATGGATTTGCTAAGGTGGCTTAGTAAGCTTTAGCTGCTTCTGCCCAGTCCATTGCGTTTGTCCAGGGTCTCTGGATGCCTGGCAGGAGCCCAGGCAGAGCAGCAAACGGCTGAGGCACAGGTACGGAAAGCTAAATTTACTGTGGACAGGAATCCTGCCTCCTGCGCAGATCCAATACCCAGCGCTGTGCTGCGGGTATCTCTCAGGTATGTCTGATTTGCTGAAGGCATGTCAGGGGTTTCATCAGCAGGTGCGCAGCATGCAACACCTCTGATGATTCAGTGCCTGCCTGTGTGCTGTCTGGTGCATACACCCATGCTTCTGTCGGGAGGGAAGGACTGATGTGAGCTTTAAACACGTATCACGCTGTCACGGGGCATAGTTGCACCCACGCAGCTATGCGCCCGTTCCCTGCTGTCGTTAAGGGATCCCACCCCCGTCTTCACTAACAGGTTGTCTACCTGCTTTCACACCTTATTGAACTGCAACTGGTAGGAGCTTGGAAAGCCAACTAGCCCAGAATTGTGTCTACCAGCTGAGTGCTCCGTTTCAGGTGCCTAGGTCCTCTGAAGCACCCCAGAAATGCAGATCCAACAAAGAACATTGCACTTGTTTTCTCTGAGCCTCATTTCTCGACTTGTGAAGTGAGAATACCTGCACT
>Ga0181612_116668_pt1 | contig 11691 bp, 6 predicted proteins | sample HoacroProtozoa21_FD_119630 | JGI IMG/M metagenome (GOLD analysis project Ga0181612, IMG submission 119630) | Hoatzin crop microbial communities from Cojedes, Venezuel. Combined Assembly of Gp0051906, Gp0051904, Gp0051908 | reverse complement strand
CTACTGCAGGTGACCCTGCTTCGGCAGAAGGGTTGGACTAGATGACCCACAGAGGTCCCTTCCAACCCCTACCATTCTGTGATTCTGTGATTCTGTTCTGAAAAGTAGAAAATTACTCCAGCTAAATGGAAACATTTCTATTAATCAATAAATAAGAGACTCGTTTTAAAGCAGCATGCACCAAACAACTCTTTCATCACTTCCACATGAGAATGGAAGGCTGCAGCATTAGAATGTTCAGTTTTTATAAGACCACAAGAACTGAGACTACAGCAGACATACACACATGTACTTAAACCCCGTTCTCTGCTGACCTTTTGAAGGAATTCAATTGTTTTATGAAGAGCAAGATAAAAATGGCTTTATATGGTTAAGTGCAAAAGGCGCTTTACACTTCCTTCGGTGTTTTGTGGAGGAGAAATTCCACTCCTTTTTCATGGTGCAGCGTCAAACGCGTAAATTCAGACGACGGTTGTGTCGCCTGCTTCTTAGGCTCACCTCGAATTCACACAACTTTTCATCCTACAGGTCAACGATGCCCCTCACACTACCACTTGCCTACCAGAACGTGTTGATAACGGTTGGCTCAGTGGCAGGTTCTTGAGAGGTGGTTTTCTTGCACACACAATGCGTTTTCACTCAGGTTCCTGAGGTCAGATTCCGAGGGGAAGCATCAAGGTGGCAGTGATGTCATGGAAGTGAATCAACTGAATCATAGTCACAGGCTGAGAGAAACACAACAAGGGGTACACAACTAGCAAATGCTTCATTTCAGCATCTCTTTTTATAAGAGTATTTAAAATGCCATGGTGTTTTTAACTGAAAATATGTAAGAGTGAGAAAGCCCAGACAGACAAGGGTTTCTTTATCCATATCTCTCAGGTACATGGATTCATTCAGGCTGTCTTTCTGGGGCACAATCTAACTTCTGCAACGGTTGAAACACAGACTGGTTGCAGGCCCGTAAAAATAACACTGATGCGTAACTTTCCTATAGGGAGAATGGAAAAGTACTGCAGGATCAATAAGAGGGGACGAAGCTGTAGTCTCTTTACATAAAAGTTGGATCAAAAATGGCATAGTTTATAATCTCAGCACAAAGACGACGATGCAGATCTTTGTTTTTCATGCTGGGCAATATGCAGAAGTGGTGAATAGTCTGTGGTAGACAGTGGTTCACAGAAACTGCAGAACAGAAAATAGTGGTCAGTGGCCCATAATGGAAAGTCAAAAAAGGCAGAATGAGAAGGCACAACATAATTCCTTATCAGCCAGTGCTATCTCAGTTGAAATCTTGTGGTACAGACAGATTGTCTGTAGAATCATGCTGCAATTATTAGCTTGGAGTTTCATCCAAATGAGACTGTCTGAATTTGTTCCTCTTTCTTAAACATTACCTAAAATTCATTCTGTGTGTTCTCAATCGTATAGCAAATAGTCTGCTTTAGGGTTTCCGACTTACTAAGACCGAAAAGACTACGAAATAGCCCTCCTACAGAAATCACAGTTGAAGCTGTAGGGTGCCAATTTCCAAACTTACCTAGAACACTACAACACTTACCATCATGACAGTGTTTCTACATTATTAACTTTGTGAAAATATCATCATCACAGTTGATATTTTCTGTATCACGCTTGCTTCAAGATGGGACTTTTGGTCTTGTTTGTTTTTTTAACATGTGTGTGTTTCTAAAAAACACTTTGGGAAGGTATGCAGAAATAGTGTTGTCCTTTGAAATCTTATGCTGCTTAGACTTAGTCTTCCCATGGGATCTGGTGATTCCTAATCAAGGGTAGATATTTTTTTCTATACTTCTATATAACGTCTGTTTTTACTGGTTATATCCAAAACCCGCTGCAGCTCTGCTGATAAAGCTCAGCACAAACCTCACTGTTTCAAAGCACTCGTTCTGACTCCTTGCCATCAGCCTTGTTAAACGCATTTTAAAAACAGAGCCAACAACTTTCCCATCCATATTCTCTAAAGCGAATGAACCACCTACCCTGAAATGTTTAGATAATCTCAAGTGCCCCCTTGTCAACCAAACCATGGCCCCCCGAGACTTAGTGTCCATTTCAACTGCGAGAATTGGTGCAAGGTGTATAAAGTTGTGAACACTTCCGTACAAGACTTCCAGATGATACAACAGACTAATGCTAATGAAAAATTTCAGCTCATGGAATACGTGAATTTGTGTTCCTCCAGAAGCCTGACTGACCTTGTGCTGTTCTTCATATTCTTAGGATGTAAACTCCTCTGAGGCAGGAATTGGGATTGTGTTCTGCCTCTGTACGGGACCTAACAAAATGAAATCCTGATGGGTGCCTTAGAATACCATCAGCATTTGTGTAGTAACTTGTATATATAGGTACTTATTTACACTAATTAATATTTATACACAGGTAAAGTAGTATTTACATGCAGTGTGCAAAACCGCTAGTTGATTATCATCAAGATATCAAATACTGTATTTTTCACTATAAGCCAAACATTTAGTTTGATTCTAATCATTCTTAAATGTGCATGGACAAACTCAACCAACTGCTTTTAATTCTGAAATAACCTTGTGAGAACTAATGAAGAATCAAACTCTTTGAACTGAAGTTTTATTTGGATATTTATCTGAAATCTTCACTTGAATGTCTGGAGAAAAATCGTTCATAATTTTTATCAGCTTAGTAACAAATGTATCATATATATGAGAAATAAACTCTAACTCTATTTTTAATTTTTTACATATTCTCTTTCTTATAAATCCACAGATGTTTTTCTGCAAAAGATACAAATAGTAATATCCAGCATATAGTATGACTGTGCCCATAGAATGTATTCTTACGCATTAAAATCGATCCAGTTCTTGTCTTTTATTTCACATATATGCTAATCATAATGAGTTTTTAAAAATGTTGTTCAACTTTTGTTTATTATATCTGTTAGAATTCATAGCCTCCAAGCCCTCCCAACTGGTATTACTGGGAAAAGTGTAACAATCAATGTTTTCTGAGAAGGGGTAATTGGCTTTGAATTGACACAGCAGGAGTTTTTGCCAGCAATGTTTTTTTTTTTAATCTACTCAGCCTGCCAAAGCATGTTTACAGCTGCACATACGACAGCATGAAATCTGTGACTCTTCACTGATTTTTTTAAACTTCTCTGTTTAACATTACATTCACTCTTGCTCTGAGCTTATTGTCAGGCACCACGTCAAGAAGTTTCATCAAGATCACTTGTGGAACTATTTCTGGAAAAGAGAGTAACCCGTACCTGCTCAGTCTCAGCGCTACAGAAAGCAGAACAGGTGATCACAGAAAGACTTCTCCCAGTTAGAGAGATCGCCAAACAGCAGAACGCCAGAGCAAGCACTGGTACTCAGCAACTCCCTGTAGCCACTACCAGGCATGACCTGTAGAAAAAAGGTGTAGGTAGGTGCTAGTAAGTCTCATTGGTCTTCAGAGACAACATATAGATACTGGAAGTACAGGTTAGAGTAATTCTGTCAAGTTCTAATTTTTGCCAGAAGACCAGCTGACCTAACTTCACAAAGCTATAATAAATAAAAACAAAGTCTCTGTCCTCTGACATCCTCATGACAGTCCTCTGTTCAGACATCCTCAAGGTATTGTTAAAGACATTTGCAGTTACAGGTGAATAAACAAGTTCAAGTAAAAGAAGAAATAAAAAAAGACCAATTTTTGGGACAAACTCAAACCCTCTGGCTCATTCTCCTCTTAATTACACTAATCTAACAGCAGACAAAATGCCAGTACTTGAAAGTGCAATTACCTCTTTAATCAAAAAAAGACTTTCTCAAAGTGTCTAGACACTCCTGTGCTTTTTTAAAGACTCTGACTAGAAACTATACATCTTGTTCCTTGTTCAATAATGGTCAAAATACAACCCTTCATGATAAAGACCTCTGCTCACACATCTTAAAAAAATAAAAGTTGGTGACAGCAGTTTGGGCTCATCTTCCATGAGACTCTATCCAAAATTTTGACAAAAATACCTTATATCTTCTTGGGAACTTTGGAAAAGCTCTGTTAAAAAAAATCTAATAGTTCTCTGCTTCAGCTGGATTGGAGGCAGAATTACAATGAAGAGACATTTCCATCCCCTAGACCTCAAAGCAATGGGAGCATTCCTGAAGCGCCGCTAGCTATTTCTGCTCTGTTCAGTTTGCTTTCACTGACCATGTGCATTCAAAGCAGCATCAGGCCAAAATTCCATTCTCAGAGGTTATGTACATTTGACTACAACTTTTTCTGGTTTTAAACAAATTCTTTTTATCAGCTCATATGCTTATAGATGAAAGATGCAAGTCAGCCAAATCATAAATCCCTGGGATACATCACAGATGATTATAAATCAAAGCTGACAACAACAAACCCCCAAACTTCTGTTGTGAGCCAACAGAAATCATTAAACTAAAACAAAAGAAAGATCTAAATTATTTCGTGAATTCAAGAAGAAAAAGAACATGCAGCCAGCAACACTATCAGAATGTCACAATTGGCAGAAATATTAAAAAGGACGATATTAGATAGAAAGCAAATCCCATTCACAAAAAAGAAGTCACCTGTGAATCCTGATTAAAAATTATCACCACAATTGTCTTTTCCTGCTGTCCCTATAATGGATTTCTAAGCTAGAAAAGAGTTTAGAAATCAACTGCCTCAGCAGTCACAGAGGTGACTGAAGGTCCTGCTTGGGGGCAGAATAAATCAGTAGGTGACCAGGGAAACATCCTTGACTCTCTTGCCTTCTGCGTCCACTCCTTCATTTTCCTCTTTTTTTAGTGGGACATAAAAAGGAGATTAATTAGAATCAAAGCCATGAAGAATCACGGGTTTTTTTGTAAATCATTAGATTCAACAGCAGTAGATTAGCCATCAATTCAAAAATTCCACCTGCTTCGTATCTCGAGGTGAATAGGCTAGGGAAAGCTGGGAGGTTTTGTAGGATTCCAAACCCAGGTCACTGAATCCAGCTGCCTGGGTTTCGTCACAGGATTTATAATCCCATCAGTTTCATTTTACTAAGTCAAGATTTTTTTTAGGCTCTTCTCACATAATAGGCCTAATTTTCCCTGCTCAGCCTAACTTGTCTCCACACTGCAACAGATGAACTGCAGAAACACTAAGGGTTCTACCAGTTCTCTGCTGAAAATATGCAAAAATTAAGAAATAGTAAGAATATACCATAAACAGGTCACTAATCGGTATGCTGCTTTAACAAGGCTGTGCTTTTCAATACCCGGAATGCAGTGCACTTTATTTTTACAGCTGTGTGATCAGAAAGAGCCCCAAACTTCTCAGCAATCCTGAGAGACCTGAAGCCAATCCTACTGCACTGCATTAGTCTTCTGATGAGTGTCGAACACATGCGAGAGATTCCCGAGTGAACATTCACATGACACAGTGACATTTTCAAAGGGATAGAACAAATCTTGAATTTCTCTCCAGGAGTATTTTGGTCAAAATATGAAAACACGGTTTAAAATATTTACTCTGGCTTTACCAGAATCTGTTTTATCAAATGCTTACTCATAACATCACGGGCAGCAGTATTTAGTGGTGAGCCTGCAGCCTCTTGCTGTACAAAGCGTACTCATTTCAAGCAAGCAGAGAGGGCACGTCAGCAGAGTTCACTGTACGGTTTTACGGGGAGTAACAACACAGCACAAACTCAGATGCCTGTGTTCTTTACGAGACCTCAAATATTCTTTGTTTAGATCAGTAAAGCAAGAACATTCAGACAAAATGTGTAAGGCACAGATGAAATGGCTAAGGAAGATTTTCTGCATTTTCAGTAGTCTCAGATAACTATTCATGTTTTACTAAACTCACTGAAACCAAAGGGACCTACCAGAGATACTGGTGCTGCTTAGCACAAGTAGTCTGGTACTGGATCCTCAGTTCAAAGAACTAAGGGGGCTGGTGTCTGCCTCACAGCAGCAGTGTCAGCTGGCATGACCTCGCTACCTGCACGCTTAGAGAGGAAGGCGAGGATATACAAGAACCTACACCTAGTCACGGAAGGTTCAGCTTTGGCATTACCCAGATACAGCCTGACTTGGGAACTTTAACAGATTCTCAAATCCATTGTCACATGGGTTTACTTTAGTTCTCCTGGCCACCGTTAGCAATCATTCCCCTTAACTTCTCTGTCACACAAAGCTAGAATATTTTCTTTCATTTTACAACTTGTCTCATAGGAATGAGACGATAAAAATACTTGCGGTAAATCTGTTTTCCATTTCTGACAGTGCCTGCTTATTAGTATTTCTGCAGAAACAGGTAATTTATTATCTGCAGTCTTTGATTTGTTGTTTACACATTCCACGTTTGAACAAAGCAAAATATTGTTTAAGGACCTGACGTGCAGCCCGCCTACTGCAGTGAGTAGGAGTCTTCCTGTTGTTGAGATCAGGCCCTCAAGGATATTTGGCTGCTACAGAATTATCACAGTGAGAAAAAGAAGCCCCTCTAAGCAAATCAGGCTGGACTTACTGCATTAATAACCCAGCATTTAATTTTGTGAATTTCCTGGAAGGAAAAGGCCTCAAAACACACAAACTTCTGTCGATGCCAATTATTTCCTCTGCTTTTTCAGCTATGGGAGATGACTGGAAAATTTAATTTTGTGAATTTCCTGGAAGGAAAAGGCCTCAAAACACACAAACTTCTGTCGATGCCAATTATTTCCTCTGCTTTTTCAGCTATGGGAGATGACTGGAAACGGAAAAATATTGAGAATGAGTCACACAGGATTAAGTCATTCCATCAGGAACACTTGCCAGCAAATTCTGCAGAAAGCCAAAGTTTAAAGATGTATACTAAGAGTGACTTGTGAAACTGTAAATTCTAGTGCTACTGTCATTAGGAGGTGTGAAATTACAACAGGGGATTTCTCTGTATTTCCTCATCATATTTAGTTATATCATTAGAAGAACAATAGTCATTAAAACCACCATAAAAGAGATGAAAACTATTAAACATATGAAGAGCCTCACTGAATTTCCTGGAATTTAGTTTACTTCTGTAAATAAATGCATTAATTAACCTATTTGTTCAGGCAGCACAAATGCAGTCTTTCCGTTTCAAATTACTCCTAGAAGGAATTAGCTCTGAATCTACAATTTTTTTTGAATGCAGAATCTTATATCTGCACAAAACAGTTGCATGACCATTTTCTGAAACCAAAAAGACTTTTTTGGTTAAAACGCCCAATATTCTGTTTCCTCTTGGGGTCTGCTAGGCTGTAACAACAAAGGTGAACAGATTCCTAAATAGAAGATCATTTCCTCTTAATGGGGGCAAAAAAATCTGGTGAATGTAAGTTTATTTCTAAGTGCCACTAAGTAACCCTGACTATTAGATTGGAGAAAGAAGATTGCTAACGGTCAGCGTGAGTTCACCGTCAGTGCTGCCTCTGGGGCGATGCGAGGAGCAGCCCACAACCACTGGGGACGAAAGGCCAGTTGAAAAGCGGGATCCACCTTCCACAGCGGGAACTGGACAGAATACCTGCTCAAGCTCAGCTGAGAACCATTCCCACCAAGTAAACAGAGACACCTTGTGCCTGCTCTCTCACAGAGCTCCACGTGAGGAACCAGACCAAAGCCTCCAGCCATCGTCCTTCCAACAACCAGCTCCCATTTCACACAGCTCGTTAGCATACAGAGAAGGCAGCAAGCTTTATCCATCTTGAATTGCCCAAGCTGTGATCAAGCCCATGGCAATGAGCTGCCTTGCTCCTGGCAGGCTGCCACATCCACTGATTTCACTTGAGAAAAGTTACAGTCAGAAAGGAGGAGGCTGGACTGGTGCCCATAACCATCTTCAGGAGAGTCAAATCACTCTGGCCGACATTTTCAGGCATGTACAGCCTCAGCCTGTACGTGCACAGAACCGGAGCAGAGGGTGCAAATCACGGTTAGTATTGCGGGGCTTGTGAACACGCACTCAACAGCGTGCACGCCAGAGTAATTATCCATGTGCCAAATAGATATGAGTCATGGATTTATGTATAAAAATATTTGGATCTGAGCAAATCCTAACTGAGCAAGAACATAGGGAATGAGTAATCTGCTTTGCAACAGCAAAGCACACAAGGCTGACGCACTTGGCTTGTTGGTGGGCTTGCACGAGAGTCAAAAGAACGGGCAGCAGGGAACTTCATTCGGAGTTCAGATTGTAAAAGGTCTCTTACAGACAAGAAAGGCAGAACTTCTCATTATATAAAGGCCCTTTCATCTGCAATGCTGATGCACTTTTAATTCTACCAAGAACAGCCTCTTCCTTTTCCCCGCCAAAGAGAACCTGATGGTCGCTCGGTGTCGCTAACGTCTCTACCAGACACCCATAACTGCAAAATGACACAGAAAAAAGCAGAACTTCTGTCCACTATGTCCTTCACTTCCGTCTCAGACACACAGCTTTCTAAGGACACGAACAATTACAATGTTGTTATATTTAATATCTTCCTCATCAAATTTCATTCCACCATCTGTATCAGCTGAGGTGTACTAGGCAGTAACATTACAAGCTCTTTTTAATCCTGCTGTTATTTCAGCCCAAATTGATTTCTCATGGATCCTGAGCTTTCCCATTCCACAAATCTGTTGTTACCAAAAACTCTGTCTCTACCTTACTTTATGTTCTATTATTTCATAATATAATCTGAACCTATTCAGGCCTCTAGAATATGAGGCTTTATGGTTTCTGCAACAAAATCCCTATTTGTTTAATTTTTAATGTATCTTTCCATTTTCGGGGATTTTAATAAAAAACATTTTTATTAATTTGCTGTTTTCATAAAAAACAACCACCACTGGAACAGACCCACCTCTGTAACATGAGAGATGATGTCACGGCACCTTACCTCAGTTTGACCTTAATTCAAAGAAACACTTCTATTCAGAACATCTGCCACATGTTGAACACCAGGCATATGCCTAAGCCCCGCTGAAGATGAAACACATGGGTCGTCTCAGACGGAGATGTGTCACAGCAATCAAGTATAAAACTTCTTAACAGAAAACATTATTATAGATAAATGTCAATGCATCAGACAAAGCAGATCTAAAATAATAAAAGCTGAATTAATCCATTCTTGTGTTTTCTCATACCAAGAAAAAGATATAAATACCACAGACGACTACAAAGACTTCAGCTTAGTATTCACCACTGTTCTAAGGCAAACAAGCTAGCATAACTTACAAAAATACAGAAAATTTTCTATAAATCTATGGTTTGCTATCACATGCAACAGCTGTGGCCACCATATTTTCAGAGAACATATGACAGATGATAGGAAATAATGATTTTTACAAACAAAAACCCATCAGGCACTACTATTGCATGACGAAAAACCGAAAGGAATCCCCAATGATGCTGAAAGACAGCAAAAACTGGAATTAAAAGCATATTACGAAAGGGAAGAAAATTAACCCATTATACTGATCAATATCAGATATTAATGAGACCAACATCACACAAAAGGAAATGAGTAACCATACGAAAAATCACAGTATCTGCATTTGAAACTGAGTTGAAAAAACTGTAATGGAGTACTGTCACAGTCCCGCGAGTGTGTGTATCCAGAAAAAAATTCTCACGTACATGAGATTTCTATATTAGAAATTGTATTCTAGAGAAATCAATTTATGGATATTATACTTTAAAATCTTTGTTTTCATGTACGTGTTTCAAAAGTATTTAGTTTTGCCCCTGGTAAGCCCTGACCTCGTTCCGCATTTGCGGATGACATTGAAGGGCCATGAGAGAGCAGAGCCCTGCGGCAAGCCGCGGCTGCTCTCCCCCAGCCCCGCAGGCGTGCCCCACAGAAGTCCGCAGGGTGCTGGAGAGCACTGAGGAAGGAGGGAAGAGCAAGGTTTGGCCTGCATGCTGCCACAAACCTCCACTTACGGTATTCCCACAGAACAATGAAACGTCTGTTAATAACAACTTGGCTATTACTTGCTTTTTGACACTGTTTTATTCAATTCCGCAATCTTCTTTTTGTCCCGAAGATGCTTTGAGTGTGTGTTAACTAGAGATAACACACACACTTAGATACTATAATAGAGCCTTTAGGTAATGGCTATCCTTTGTCCATTCTTGAATGCACACATAAAAATGGCCATTCATATTTAAGACTTTTTTTGCAATATGAAATGTATGTCTTCTTGCTTTAAAGACCAAATCCAAAATTGTTTTAAATCTAAATCTCTTTTACTGCTTCTACTTCTTTCTAAACTGCCTGATAGCTGCTCCTGAACAAGTAAGCCTGGATGAAGCAACACTTGGTAGCAAGTTCATAAGATTCTGCCAACAATGCTATTGCAGAAATAGAGCTGCAACACAGCTCACAGCATTTTTTACACTTGCGATGCCTCATGCTGCACCCCTGTTCACTCAACACTCTCACCGTAACAAACATTTCAGTGGTAAGACATCCACCCACAGACAACTAAGAAACTGCAGATACAAAGCTGCTTTAGAAACGTACCCCTTGCCTTTGCCACCAGATAGTATCCTGACTTACCTACTACCAGGTAGGATTATTTTGCTCCAGAAGCGTTTAGAGTACTTATCTCTTTCACACTCCAGGGACACACTACATTGCTTGGGTTTTTGTTACAGGAAATGAACGTAAGACAAAGAAATAAAGGGACTTAGGACAACTGCGCACATTTGTACCTGCAGCATTCTGCAGCAATTCTCCTTTCATTGTGGACCAGAGTACTCCTCCACAGGGTGCTCCTGATTTTCTTTCTCTTTGTTCTCAGCTCTTGTGGATCTCTCCCGGGTTAAACATCTGACTGCGAGCCTAAGTGTCTCTTGAACCGCTTTGTGACATTCAGAGCAGGGAGGACACCGAAACACACCGAGCGCATTCCAAGGCAACTGAGGTCTCCCATTAAGTGGGGAGGATGATCTAACTGCAGGATAACACGCAGTGTCAGGAAGGAAAGAATTTTAGCCAGCAGAAATTTTAAAACATAGAAAAAGAACACTGATGTCAAAGGGAACTGACCTGCGTCATCAGCACCAGATTGTTTTTGTCTGAATAATCTGATCCAGAAACTCGCAACCTGGTATTTTACAATACATACTAATAATGGCAGAAAAACATATCTCAGGGGGATTTCAAGATTAACGTGTGGCTCGAAAGAAATAAAAAAACTATCAGGCTGCCATTTCAAAGAACAGGAAGTAATTTTAACATAATCTCTCAATGCCAAGATCTTGCAAATTGTTTGAATCAACTAACACATCCACCTCAATCTGCTCAAAATGAAAAAGATGGAGGCTTGAATCTCTTCTTACTTAATCAGAACTGAATATCAGGATTGATTTGTGCTAATTTTAACTTGGGTAAGTAAATCAAAGGACATTCAAGCTCTAATTCCTTTATCTAAACAAAACCAGTAGGAAGAAGTATTAAAATGGTATAAACATCACTGAATATGATCATTATAAAAAATATTTTAAAAGTAAATGTTATGACTACCATACAAGTTTCATTTTCACTATGCTGTCTTGGCAAGTCTGTCATGTATACCTTGAATATCCAAAACTTCCATCAACACTTTTAATGTACAACCATATAGCTAGATAAATACTTCTTGATGCATACAGCAAGCTACATTGCAAGCTCACCATACATAAGAGGTCTCAAGGTAG
>Ga0181612_107225_pt1 | contig 11691 bp, 5 predicted proteins | sample HoacroProtozoa21_FD_119630 | JGI IMG/M metagenome (GOLD analysis project Ga0181612, IMG submission 119630) | Hoatzin crop microbial communities from Cojedes, Venezuel. Combined Assembly of Gp0051906, Gp0051904, Gp0051908 | reverse complement strand
TGGGCTTGTTCAGCCTGAAGAAGAGAAGGCTGAGAGGGGACCTTGGAAATGCCTATAAATATCTGAAGGGTGGGTGCCAGGAGGACGGGGCCAGACTCTTTTTTCAGTGGTGCCCAGCGACAGGACAAGGGGCAACGGGCACAAACTGAAGCAGAGGAAGCTCCAGCTGAACATGAGGAAGAACTTCTTCCCTCTGAGGGTGACGGAGCCATGGCCCAGGCTGCCCAGAGGGGCTGTGGAGTCTCCTTATTCAAGACCCGCCTGGACGCGTTCCTGTGCAGCCTGCTCTGGGTGACCCTGCTTCGGCAGGGGGGGTGGACTGGGGGACCCACAGAGGTCCCCTCCAACCCCGACCCTTCTCTGATTCTGTGATCTTGTTGGTGAGCCTTTAGAGAGCAACGCGCCGCCCAGCCTCTAAAGCGACGCCCTTGTGGGACGCTCGTGTTGCGTGTCGCTCCTCGTTACCCTGATGAGATGTGACAGTTGCCCGCTGTAGCTCCTGGAGGACTTGCTGACAGCTGACGCGGGACATTCCCGCTGGTCTTGCACTAAGCCGTGTTCTGTCTGTCGCCTGCCGAGGCTGCGGGCGCTGTGCTGAAGCAGCCGCTGTCTCTGCGCACGGCGGCGCAGCGGGGTCGGCCCGGGCACGGGCGTGCAGCTGCGGATCGTGAGCGCGCGCTGGCCTCAGCTGCGCCGGGTCCGGAGCTGCGGCCACAGGCAAAGCTGCTGAGCCCCTCTGAAAATCCGTGCTGTCCCCCGTGACTGCAGACAAGGGCCAGCCGCTGCTTCCTGAAGATGAGTTAAGTTTTTATTTTAATGCCAGCTGTGTAAACTTGGTGTCTTGTGTCTTTCAGATTCCCCTCGTGGCACTTCCAGAAGAAGCTGAAAACCGAAGGCAGTGCAGTGACTATCGGGAGTTAACCTTTCTGTTCACGGCCTAAGCTTAGACATCTAGGTCTGTAAATGCTTTTAGAGGTGTTTAAAACAGGGTTTGACATTTGTGACCACTATGGGGTTATTTAAAAAAAAAAACAAAAACAAAAAAACGAAACAAAAAACAGTAAAACCTCTTGCATCTAACACTTGAATGGGGCTGATCAGGGGTCATTTCGAAGAAGCCTGTGTAGGAATTCTAGGACTTCGGAAACAAAACTTCAGAGGAACAGAATTTTAGGTTGTCCTAGAGCTTTCCCTATTTTTGTACCTGTTCGTTGCAGCGGGGGAGCGGAACGGAAATAGAAATGTTACAAAGTTCGACTTAAAGGAAAGCGGGTTGGCCAAGGCACAGATAATTTCATGCCCCTCAAGGAACTGGCTTTGTCCGTTCAGCGCTGTCCCTTCCATTTCTCTGAGAGCAGGGCTTGGGTGGTGGAGGAGGTGGAATAAAGCCTGTGAAGTCCTGAAGTCCTGAAAAAGAGAACTGTTTTGTGTCTTTGTATTAAATGTTAACAACATTGTTAAATAAACTAAGATTTTTTGTATCTCACAGCCAACTCCCTGTTGCAGCTCAGTTCTTTACTTCAGCAAGCAGCCGGCAGCTCTGAGCTGACCTCGCTTGAGCTGCCGCATGCTCTTCTGTAACAAAAAAAAGTCCAGTGAAGCCACTTTCATCATTTACCAAGATGGGAGGGCGAAAGGGCAGCACCTTCGCAGAGTGAATAATGTTTCAGAATTAGTCTGTGACAGCCCCCAAACGTAGGAACTCGACTTCAGAGTGCTAGGAGCCGAGTCCTGCCGGAGCTTTTACCGTGTCCTCTTGCTGCCCGGTGGTGTTTTTGCCATGGGGCAACAGCAGCAAATTTCAAGGGTTTTTTCCCCCCCAGTGTTCACGCAGAGGTCTGATACTGAACCTTTTCCATTTTCATTTGATTTGCTGTTGACTTCTGAATTTTTTTCAATATAATGATGCTGGCATGTGGACAGTTTTCTGTGCCAGTCCTGCACTCGGAATCACAGAATGGTCGGGGTTGGAAGGGACCTCTGTGGGTCACCCAGTCCAATCCCCCTGCCGAAGCAGGGTCACCCAGAGCAAGCTGCACAGGACCTTGTCCAGCCGGGTCTTGAATATCTCCAGAGAAGGAGACTCCACAACCTCCCTGGGACTCACTGAATACATGCTCTTTTCCAAAAATGCTTACTAAACAAATATTGTTGCAGTATTCTGCGTTGTTCCTCACAATACAAAAACATTGGTTACATAGACACCATTCATAAATGTTGGTGGTTTCTGGGCCACAGCCATTTATTTATAATCTGGCTATAGTCCATTGCGGCACTAGGCACAGACACTGCTGCACTGGAACAACGATCTCTCCTGTCCGGACCATCTGTAACCATGCAACATGAAACTTCAGACCAGAGCGCTGGAGCAGAGCTGCTGACCAGCTCTGTCAGCGTGCCTGTCCTGAGACATTTAGTTCTGACTCACAGCGAGACCAGGTGGCGTTCAACCTCTAGCTTTGGATCAGCCAGGAATCCTGGCTCAGAGACATGTTACAAACTGCACATGACACAGCCTGAGCAGGGTTCCGGACCCCTCCACTCCCTGTCACGAGAGCAAGGCCAAGTACTCGGTGCAGGGCTGAGGGGAGTCCAACCCGGATGCTGCCTGAGGACCACCACACAAGGCTGTTCCTCATACATTTGGGAAAGCTTATTTTGGATTAGGCCTGTACCCAACAAGAGGTTCAGGTGTGACGCTGCACAGGGTTTTTAGGCACCTGGCTCCCAAAGTGGAAATCACAGCGCTCACACAACACTCAATTTCCAAGGAGCAGACCATAAAGTAGGGTGATATTTAAGCAAAAAAAATAACTGGGCATAGTTAGGAAAGAAGCATGTCTGGAGTCCCACCCCTCTCCTGCAAGGCACACACACGCAGCACTAAAGTAATTTCAGTCAGTTCCTTGCGTGAGACTGGTGCTCACAGCTGGAAGCCCGAAGAGGGGCTTGGTGTTTAAGGAGTCAGCCCTTACCTCTCAGGACCGCTTACTGTAACACATGGTGAAAGGAAAAGACAAATTCCTGGTATCAAATTTTATGCGACATCAAAGGAAATACATTACTTGCTGAGCGATGGACTGTCAACACCTATTTCAAACCAAAATGAGCTTAAAGCATAATTCCTGTCTTCAAGAAGACATACATTACTGACAATGCCAAAGGGCAGGATGTCCAGCCTTTCTGATAAATATGCTAGTGTAGGAGAGAGCCCACAGATGTCTTTGGAGGCTTATGCTGAAGTTCCAGCCCTTTGCCCAGATTTCACAGGGAAAACCTATTTGCTAAAATGCTTTATCCGGAGCAAGAAACAGGAAACAGAAACCAGGACAACTTCCCTCTGACCCGTCCTCCTTCTCTAGACAACATACAAACTGGACAGCCACTCTTCTAAGTACAGCTCTTTGTGAATGCTCAGTCTACCATACTGCTTTTAAAATAATTGTCATTCTTGGTCTGAAAAGTAATATATTTTACAGGCCTCATTGCAGAGGTCAGATATATCACATTTCTTCATGTATTACTGAAACCTTAACGAAAACGCGTGCAAGAGGTGTTTGCAAGTTCTACTTGACTCAACCAGTTTACCTTGTTCTTCCCACTCCACTGAAGGGAAGAGGCATGTGTGAGCTCTGGGCATATCCAAAGCTCTGTATTATTCTGCTGTCAAGACCAGACCATTTGACTTCTTAATTTCTATTTATAAACATAGTTAGGTATTACAAAAGCCAGACTGTTTAACGATGAAGACTGTCAAAATAGATAATGTATTGTGTCTCACTGAATTACGAACTGGCTGGGTGCCTAGCCTTTTGACTGCAAAGGTCCACTCCATCATAGCTCAAGCAATGTCTTCCATCTACTTCAAAAAAGTTTTGAAAACAGACAACTGTGAAATGACTATATGGATCATACAAATTGTGTTTGATAATTCTTCTATTGGTTAACTGCACTTAGTTACTAGATCTGATGTCAATTTAGGAAGAGTAATACTCTACAGGAAAATGTAGCTGACGACCTTCACTCTAACGAGATACTGCTCAGCAGTGATCTCTTGCAGCACCCACACGATGTGCTCAGAGAAGTAAGAGTGCTAACTTACTCTACTGGAACTAGTTCTCCAACAAATTGTTTTACTTACGTATGTAGGGAACGCATGTGCATCCACAGTGATCAAAATCAGCAGTACATTTCAAAGAACTGAATACTTAGTGTAGTAGCATTTACAACACAGTAACTGTTTTTGAGGACCATGAAATTTTGTTTGACTCAATGAAGGCACTGCTTGTATCTGCTTCCAAAATATCGAAGCTAGAAAACTAATGGCATTTAAGTGGCTTAATATCGGTTAATAAATACATAAAAAACCTGCAGTAAAATATACAACCAGTATGCCAAGTCTAATACAGGCAGGAAAGCACCCTCTTTTCGGCGGAGAACATTGAAACAAAACAATAACCCACAAAACGCACACTGACTCCAAGTTAAAATATCACAGCTTGCCTTTATACGAAATTGTTAGCTAATCTTTTGAAGGAAAATACAAATTAAATACTGCTTTGGTTTACAAAATGCTTGACATCCAATCATTAACCTGCACACATGCACTGAATAAAGTGCAAGCACATTCTGTTGTCCTAGGAAGGGATTTTTTTCAAAGAGGCAGTGTTTATCCAGCTATGGATGTAGCCAAAACATGTATCTCATTTAAAAGTCAAATCTGACATAGTATCACAACACAGTCAGATTATCATTAATATAAAACCATAAACTTCAAGAACTCCATGTCTATAGTTACAACATTTGTATTAATGCCAAGATAAGGTCAGCACACCAATAGACAGTCAATTTGAAAAGCAAGCGCAAAAAATCTACAGCAGAAACGAAGGCCACATATTTTAACCTAGCATTTACCAGTCTTGTATGCTGAAAGGTAAATCACCGTATCAGGATTTCCATATTGTGTGTCTTTAGCTTAGAAAAATTAATCATTTTGCATCTCACAGTATTACTACAGCATTATAATTGTCTCTCTGCATTTTCCCACCCTTCTGCTGTTTTTTTTTCCATTCCCGCTTCCCAGGTTTTCAAACTGAACATGAAGAGAGTATTAGAGGGACTCTGCCTCTCTAAACAACTACTCAGGAAATCAGAACAGGAATCTGAAAGGATATCACACACTTCATTCTAGGTTTGCCTTCGCTTTATAGCACTTAAGACAATTTGCTTTTATTTTGCCAGTATATGCAAAGACAGCCAGCTTCAGATGGGGACTTTCTCTTTGGTATTATCAGACCTTTACCATCTTCTAGAAAAACTTGAAACTGATATGGGAAGAGGTTATCCACTTGTTTCTTATACATCTCTTATTTATATGATTCTGAATGTCACACAGAAAGGGGCATTTACGTTGAACTGTCATAAACGAGCCTATTTAATGGTATCATTGTACACGACTTAGCAGTATAAATTGATCGTATACTGTAATATTTCTATCCAGCTGCACATTTTTTTTAAACCAACAGAAAATCATAAAGCAGAGACCAACTGACTGCTGGTTACATTTAATAAAATCCAGCTCAGTCCTCAAAAACAATATGGTGCTTCCCTGTTCTTTATTTTTTCATTCTTCTTAATGGTCATCTTTCTTAAAGCACCAATAAGAGAGATTTTCCTTACAGGTCAACATATTTATTCAGATCAAAGAGAGGACCAAGATTCACAGCTGAGATATTCCCTATCAGTGGCCATTTCGTAAGAAGGCAGAGCAGTACATCTGTTAACTTCACTGTTGCATAATAGCACAGGAGGAGCACCCAAGAGCAAAGGAGGCCAATCCACAGCAATTTCCTGCTTTGTAACTCAAACCAGCATTTTAAATTCAGCTTGAAAAAAAGACAGGAAACGCTAGTGTAGCTGGACAAAACAAAAACAAAAGTTTCTTCTTTGTGGCAAGACATGCTTAGTAAGCAGACTGTTACATTTTGCACGACTTCCCATCTTTGGATGAAGCTCCCGCTGAAGAAAACTGCAGAGAAATAAGGCCTAAGGCATTGCTGCCATGTGAGCATCGCAAAAACATCACAATGAATGCAACCGCCTAGTCAACCACAGGCAGAAAAAAGGACTCTGTAGTATTCTGGAATGTAACCAGACTTGTAAGGGCCAAAACCAAGTAACAGAATGGCAAACACTTCACCTAAAGAAATAAAAGCGTGGTTTTTTGCTATACTCCTTACTTTTTGTTATACTAGAAAATGGTCGACAAAATCGTGCATTTTTTTACTTCTCATAAATAATCATCATGATTGGTGATAGGCTGGAATATGCTAAGACTTCTCCAAGCAGAATTCTGAACTGTTTTAACTAAATACATGAACTTACTTTGAATGTGTTGCACATGTAAAGAATAGCTTAAAACAACACATTATGTATTTAAATCTGACATACTGAACAAATGACATTTTTTCTGCAGTGAGTAAAACCAGATCTACTGTTTCTTTTCACCATGCCCTACAAGATTTCAGAGTTATTAGATATTATCCTCCCACACCTCATTGTTATTTGCAGGTGATAAGAAGGAAAATGAGCTTTCCTACTTTTTAACTCCCAGTTGGTTTCTCAGTGAATTGATTTCTCTTCGTTCTCTGTGAATGACATAGTTATCGAACTAAACTAATAAATAACAGGAAGAAATACTTTCTCTGCACCTGCAGAGAAGACTAATGTCAAAAAAACAATTGCTACTAAAGCAAACTCTAATTCTGGTGCTTAACCATTACCTTCAGTAGTTCTGTGTTTTAAGTTCCTCTTAAAAACTTCAGTAACACATGCTCCAGCTAGATGTAACAATAAGGACTATTGAAAAACCTGGATGTGTAGTCCGTGCTGATAAAAGAATCCAAAAATACGCTGTATCAAGATACATGATAGATCAAGAGCGTGTTACATTACCACACATCCAGCAAACAGGATTATCACCAGTGAAATCCTTAGCAGACAATGTGATTAAGCAATTCTACAATACAACTGAAACAGACGGATGTGTAACTGTAGAAGAGTATTAACGTGCCGAAGAGTGGAATTCAACCTACTAGTCAGGACTCAGGTGGACAAAGTACTAGGAAACCCAGCATGATCTGAGCAAGGGGCTGGACTAGGTGACCTCCTGGCTTACCCTCCAACCTGGCTGATCCTATGATTACACAAAGTTTGGGGCTTCATGTAAGGGAAAGTGTTTAGTCTTGCCAAGGACTGTGAAATCTCTTCCTTGTTTGCAGAACACAGATATCTCTAGAGTGACTCCAGCTGATCACAAAATCTTAAACACTTCTGAAGTGTTTTCACAATTTACTGAAGGACTTTTCCTACAGTTGTTACAGGTTTAAGCTTCACATGAGGATACTGGTGCACAGACACTGCAGCAATACTAGTTGGTCTTGTGCAAGTGTCTCCTCGCTAGTAAGACTTCAAACGTGTTACCCAATTAGGGGGGGAAAAAAGGAGTCAGGGACACAGAACAACTGAAGATTTGAGCGTAAATTTGTATAACAGACTATCACTAACTAATATCTACTCAGTAGCATCTGATTGCTATTTTATATGTTCATATAGAAGAAAAAAAAAAAAAGCCCCTATCCAAATTGTGTCATCCATCTAAAACCAGAGACCATTCTGTGACTGTAACGCCTGAAAAGACTAGGTAGGCTCAACTCACTCATTAGAATAAAGACAAGCTATTTGTGCACTTTTAGGCATGTATCTGTTACTGACACTCTGAAAGAACAAAGACAAGTAGCTGGTTGTTTCATTGCCATTTGCTGTCTAAACAGGTCAGGAAGTTCTTACGTACCAGTACTGCCTTCTAAAGCTGCTGTTTGATTTTTCAGATGTAATCACAGATTCAGCTCTCAGCTCTCTGTGGACTGTTCAAAATCTATTTCTATCTCCATGAAGCTAAAATATATTGAAACCAATAGTTTTGTCTTTTAGATGTAATTTTGCAGTCCACCGTTTCCCAGTCATATAAAGACTTCTTACTCACATCCTGTGTCCAACTTTCGGTTCACATTACAGTGCTGCTATGCATTCTTTGGTGAGTATCTCATCACGGTATTTTTTCTTGGATCTTTCTAAGTCTTGGTGTCAGCAGCAATTCAGATTTTAACCAAGAGGCACAGTGCTGGTAAAAAACTGTCACTTAAGTATCTGTAAGGCAAGTCACGTGTGAAATGCTGCACTATTTTCTTGCACAGGCTTATTAAAGTTTCGCAGGTAGTCTTACCAATGGCTAATGGTGTATTATTCAAGGGCTTATCAACTGGATGAGTGTTTTAAGGACTTGAATTTCCACAGGTCATCATTGGCACCTGTGTGCAATGTAGACAAAACATTAACAAACTAGGATGATAATGTTTTATTTTCACTTTGTGGAGTCTTCTGTCGATTAAAATGTAAGAGGCAAGATATGGACGTAGTCACACAGTTTTTTTCTCTGTTGCTGGTAAAGGCTGAAATCAAAGCTTCGGTTTGTCTTGGGATATTGGAGTCTTCTGGTTTAACACCTCCGACATGTACACTTCAAAAACTGGATAGCCTCCAAAGGAGTCCGCCATTCCTCACCATTGCTCCTTAAACCTAGAGAAAGAACCCTGAATCCTAATGCCTGTTTATTATACCTTATTCACATCTATTGTGCTCTGCAGAGATATATTGAGCTAGAAGAGAGAACAAGCAGACCGTGGTAGGAGGGACTGTTGCTACACGCCCTGCACATGCTCCACTTCTCAAACAAGATTCCGCCATTCTCATGACATGTCCTGTTATTTTACCTCCTTTGTTTGGCACTGTAGTACATTCTGGGTGGGATCTCATAAGCATGCAATGTTCTTTGCGCTTTCTACTCCACTGATGGTGGCAGCTGCCTAGCTTTAACTGCACCAGTTTTTGAAAAATCTCACTTTTTCTAATCATACGTGGCATGAAATTAATATGCAAAGCCTATACTAAGGACTTTCAGATAAGTCACACTGAAGGTCCATAACTGAGTCTTGTATGCACTGTCATGTGAAATTAGGTTGCTGTTTTGTTCTTTTTCTAAAAATTTTTTCCATAATGTTCAGAACATTTGACAAAATAGGTGGATGCTTGCTTCATATCCTACATATTAAGACGAGAAATATTCTCTAATGTAGCTAAACAATATTGTATTACTGGTTTATTTGAAGAAACAGTCTTACAGCAAAGTCTAAACAACCTTTTAACATTTATGGCTAAGACTTCAAAAGAAACTGAAAAGGAAACCTACCAGAATTCATAGCACAAATTACATAGCACTGGAAAGTCATGTTTTATTCTACCTCATGACATCATCCAGTGGAGCAACAATGGATAATTTATTGTCACATTTTATAGATAAACTGAAGTCCACTGAGTTTACTAACTCTCCTATGATGACATGTTAAAGCTCAGGACATTCTGGAACAAGAAGACAGTCAAAACTCTTGACTGAATGAGACTCACTAAATAATCCTTTTGCCCTTGACAGAAAACAGTTGGCAGGAATTCTTCAAGATTTGAATACCTCCCTCCCTTATAGACATCTTTGAAAGGTCATACTTAAATATAGATGTACACACTTCTAAATAAACACCACTTGCGTCTTCCTCTTGCTGATAAAGCTATGCCCATATGATAAGTTTATCATGGCAAAAAATAATTGTCAGTTATGGACCCTGGCAACGGGTGGAAAAGTTGCACTATAAATTTCAGAGAGTGTTCTCCATGCTTCAGTTTGTTTATCTACCAGATTATTCTAATGTATTTCTAATTGGCATCTGCTTCATAGAAGAAAGCCTTCATCCAGACTTGGTCTAATTTTCTATGCCCTGAACCTTCAGTCTCATCTATGTCTACATACAAAGTGAAGACAAGATGCTAGCAGTATCAAATGATAATGATGTGCATTCACATTACTAAGATGTAAATGCCAACACCTAGAGGCCTTAAAACTGGATGAAGAATGCACAGAAGTTCAAGCACTAACGAACCTAAATCCTCATTTGAAGGAAAGTAGAACAACGATAAAACTAGCATAATTTTCAAATTAAAATTATCAGGAGCAAATTTGGACTATGATTAATCAAGAATATAAACACCTAAAATTCTTTTGCTGCCATGATTGTTTACCACTAATTAAGCAGATAATTTTTTCACACTCCATTTGCGGCAACATCTTCTGTTTGAAGTGTTGTAAAGATGTTGTGTTTGTCCAACACAGAAACAAACACTTGTAAATTTCCCTTTTTGATGGTTCTACACTTTGATCAATTCAGTTCCTTTTGTGACTTTGGGAAAACTGGCTTTTAGAGATTTACTCAATTTCCTGAGAACTGGCTATATGAAACATTTGATGACAGCTAACTTTGGCTGTTTACGTTGCTGTCCTGTGTCACAGTTGAGGTAAGATAAAAATAAAGCTGTGGAAAAGTCAGATTAAGGATGATTATTGCTATTGCTTCCTTTTATTGCTGTAGTTCTTTATAAAATACTTGGACATACTTGGTGAATAGAAAATGTCTGAAGCATGGTTTGTTCACCCACCCGCCAGAAAATAAAGAGGGAAGGAAGAGAAGGATGTTTATAACGGACATAGATCTGGCTGCTGTAAGCTTAAAGCTCAAATCAGACAAATCACTTAGGATGCAGATTTTCAAATGATAAAAATTTGGAAGTCGTCATATGATTACAGATTAAAATGGCAGCTACTCTCAGAATTAGTTGTATCTGGAAGCTATCTACTATACTTAAATGGCATTCTGCAGAAGCAGATACATAACCTTAACTAAGTGTAAAGAGCAAAGGTAGTCTCCTAGTGCTGGGTCCACTGCAGGACGAACCAAGCAGTAGCACAGAGTAAAACAGCTGACACCAAAACTGACTCTCTGACTTCAGAAGTTTCTTATTAGGTTTCACTCATGCCTTTTTGATATTCTTCTAATAGGTACCTTTACATGTTCAAACTTTCTTTTTAGATCAGTTTCCTTTAATTAAGTCAAAGACCCTTTTGGGCCACATAGCTGAAAGAGCTACTAGGGAATTTTTCAGAAAAGATTAATTTCATGCTCTGTGATGGGAATGTGAAAAATGTTCCTATAATGAAACACGCTTGGAAAATATTCTTGTGAGAAAAAGAGTAAGCCATAAACCCTTATTCTCCCCCACAGAACAGTGTTAATTAATGAGATGACTGAAAACCGTAAACATAAAACATAAATCTGAAAAAATACAATACCCAAATTGTTTGTGAATGGACTTGACACGTTCCACTTCACCACATTAATACAATACTTTTTATTTTATATCCCATGTCCTCCTTTCTTTTATATATAATCGTTAAGTACATATACACATACTCTCTCTTATGTATCTCATAACCGTTAGGCTAGGGTTGGCATTGCCTTTTTTCCTGAAAGCAGGCGATGTGCTCAGCAGCTGTGAAAGCTGGACCTCCTCAGGGGCAGCCCCAGCTTGGCGACCGCAGGCTGCCTTTGCGGACAGGGAGCAGCAGGCCCGCAGCCCGACCTCGCTCCCCAGCGCGAAGGCAGGCGCCCAGAAACCATGCGGCAGGCTGTCCGATCGGTCCCCTCGGCCGAGGGGGAGCTGCAGATGGCTCGGCCGGGCCACGCCATC
>Ga0181612_153952_pt1 | contig 11692 bp, 7 predicted proteins | sample HoacroProtozoa21_FD_119630 | JGI IMG/M metagenome (GOLD analysis project Ga0181612, IMG submission 119630) | Hoatzin crop microbial communities from Cojedes, Venezuel. Combined Assembly of Gp0051906, Gp0051904, Gp0051908 | reverse complement strand
TCCCGCCGCCGGTCATATTTTCTCAAACAATCTGCTCACAGCTGAAGTCTGCAGTTATGTCAACTCTCCGATTGCCTGTTAATTTGCCTACCAACTAAGTGAAAGCTTTCAAGTGTTAATATGTTCTCAGGCAAGGCTTGACAGACACAATGATCTAAAAAAAAAAAATACTACAACAACATAAGGAGAAATGAGTAAGTAAAATCTAAATGCACTTGGAAAGAGCATGTATCACACACCCTATGACTGAATGTTGTCTAGCCCCTACATTTTACCATATTTTCCTTTCTTGTGACCTCTATTTGTATCATTCAGTTTGAATTTAGGAACTCTACCTCGTACATCATGCTAATCTCACTGATTTCTAGTTGTGGGCTTCTTGTCTGTAATGGTTCACGACAACTGTTTTACCTCCATTAATTTGTCTAAACTTTATCCATGCATAACCTTTTTGCATCTATGTACGTTTTGCAGCAATAATTTCCACAGCTTATTGCATAACAAAGAAGTATTTCCTCTTGAGTCCACCTGTGTTCATCTCATTGTTGCCACCTACTTCTTCATTTTTGAGGGCTGGCAAATACTCACTCCATGCCTGCCGCCACAACATACTTCACAGATTTCTAGCATAACTTCTCCCTCAGGACATTCTCTTCCAGGCTAAAGAATATTCCTCTAAGTAATTGCTTCTTTTATGAATGCTGCTTCACCATCTGGTCCTGGAAATTTATTTTACTGCTAATTTCGTCAACCTGGTCACTAGTCTATTCTGACACTCTTATTTGAGCCAAATTTTTTATAATTCCCCATAAAGAAGAGTTACAATGTAAGAACCTCCTGAAGGTCCTACAAGATGAAAATGAGTTAAAAACATTAAACAGCTTTTCTGCTATGGCTTTCTTTCAAAAACTTTTGTATCTCGTCCATTTGCAATCATTGCAGATGATGGGCAGCTTTTCTGTGTTTTGATAGACTTGGACAAAAATTTGCTAGCTTTTCAGACTTTTGTAAGCTTTTTGAATGCTTTTTGACTTAACCACCTCCTTAGGCTACTGTACACAAACCTCTTTTCAGGTTTTTCTTGAAATCATCTTCGGTGTGAGATAAATACTTGTTTAAAAAAAAAAAAAAATCATACAATAGGTTTACAGCAGTCTCCATGCTACCTGCAAACACTTTAACAGACATATGTTTTGGCTTTCCATATGGCTATATAGAACACAGGTGACTGCTGTCCATAGACTAAATTGCCAGCATCTATAGCAGTAATTAAAAGCAATATTGGCAATCCAGAGCTACATTCACAGAGGGACGAAAAAAAACCAAAACCACCAAACAAAAGAGTCAGACAGCACAAACTTTTCAACTGGACCTCAATACAGTTTCAAGAAGCTGTTACCTTAACTATTGTAGTGAAGACTAAGATATATATCGAGCCACTGGCAGCCACCTTTGTAAAGATTCATTTCACTAAGTCACACGAAGATGCACATACACAGAAGCACAACCAAATTTAAACCATGCTATGCACCTGAAATTACTTGTGTTTGCAAGGTGAGGACGCAAATTAAGAACAGGTTTCTTAGACTTCCATCCCATTTTCAGGCTCCCTGAATCACAAAGATCAGCACCCCAATACAGATGAACAGCACCCCAATGGACTCCTCTCCTGCAGGACTGTAGAAGGATAATTATGACAGGTAAGGAAGAACATCGCAGTAAAACTGCAGGAGACCTCAGAGGTTAGATAGCAAAAGTTACATACATTTGTTTTTAAAGCTTCTTGAACAATGCAATTTTTTTTAAAAGTCCCTTTGAAACTGAGTTTCACATGCCACAACTCTCTCTACGATTTATCAGCCATTAACCTCCTCACTTTTGAGTTACCTGCCACAGGTAATTCATTTATCACTTAATTAAACTAACACAATTTATCCCCTGTAGGCATAGAAACAAGGTATCTGGGAAACAGTTACAGGCATGCTAAGCAGACTAGCTCTGTCCTCTCTCAACTGTATAAATATTACATTTTTTTCATTGTATGGCAAACACAATGTTATTTATAGCTATCAAAGCTATTTGTTTAAAAAAGAGTATATACTTTTTATATTAAACCTAAGAGAAGGTGCTTACTGGTAAAGTCCGTCGCTCTGAGCCTAGTAACGCACTCACACAATCTTGTACTGGGGGATGCTTATTCCACGTTTTGGAGCTAGAAAACTGAAGTGCAGCACTTCCAGCTAAGAACACTATGGGCCAAAAAACCTCAAATAGCATCCCAGTTCCTTCACCATGCCATGAATCAATGACATCAGGACTCTGATAAGTAAAATATTTGTTGCTGTATGGTAACCAGTTCACTCTTCCTTGAAGTAATAATCTGTGTAGACTTTTTCTATTTTTTTCTACAAGTAACATATATAGGAATCTTTGATGAACTGCAAATGTAAAAAGCTGGCCTAACACTTCTGAACTTACCCACTGCACATTCAAATCACTGATTTTCACAGAACAGCTAAAGGTAAATGAAACAGCAAATGAATAGGTAACTCTCACGGTATATATCAAGAATGTAAACAGAGGAGGGTACACAGGAAGGATCTGGGGTTTTTTGAGGGGGGCAATCTTAGAGGCTGGTTTTGGTTTCGTTTTTTTTTGTTTGATTCTTTCATAGGGGAATGATTTCTGCAGAAGTAAACCTTGCTCCATCTTCTCTATTCAGGCATAGAACTCGTTGTATAATGTGATAGACTTGAAGTGTATAGCCCATAAACAAACAAATTTTCAGGTTAAGTGTAACATACATATTTCATTCATGTGCTTCTTCAAAAACTGAGTACATCAGCACTGAGTAAAAAGACAACACCTGCTGCCATTGCAATTCAGAGAAAAGAGGAGAGTTTTGCTTGTTTTTGTTGTTTTGTGGTTTGTTTTTTTTTTAAACTTGGTGAAAGGGCTTAAAGTTCAAGATTCCTGGAGTATGTATACACTAACATGTTTAAAGAAAAACTGCTCCAGTGGTCATCCAAGAAATCCTAAGTCACTTGCAATGCATTTCTCAGGAGACAAGATCCTTAGCTTCAAAAGCATGTTCTCAGTTGCTTTTTGAAGCTTTTTTGAAATGCTGTAACTAAGAATGATGTGCAAGTGAATCCATTTTGTCATAATCCTGAAGGCTCTGTTGACTAAGTAACCTGGTAAGACAATTGTACGTTAGACCATCTGATTCACAGTGAAAACTAAACCACTCTCAAAATTTTATCTGGAGGTTAGGAAGTCATCCATTCTGCCATCTACTTCTAAGTCAATCAGTTCCTGAACCTCTCAGAAACAAGGTGGTACTTATGCATGTTCTCATACACTGGTGAAATGGCTCTATTTTCAGTTCACGCAAATCGTAAAAAAAAAAACCAAAAAGAGTTGTTTGTCATTGTTACAGGGAGCATAAAGTCTTCAGATCCAGTCTAGCAATGATCATTGATCTTTTAGTGACCTGAATATCTATGTAAGACAGAATTAATGAAAGAGAAATCTTTTGATATCAAGTAATGACACAGAATGATTTTGCTGGAGGTCTTAATGTTGCCTTTAAGGATTCAGGCTTGCATTTCAAAAGCATTTTCAAACATTCTAAAGAATAAACGATGGAAATAAGCACAGAGTGCAATAGAGAATTAAGTTCTGCCAGTAAGACCAGTGTGATGATGGGTCCACCAAAGAAATGAGTTTGAATGGGTAGCACCAGAAACTGACAGATAATTCTACCAGGACTAATGCAGACAACTTCATCCATAGCTGAGAAAATATCAGTACTAATCAGCAGAGTTTATGTGGAAGAGGCTGGAGACAAACAACTGATCCAAAACATTTGCGCATCTTTAACATTAGGAAGCCTAGAGTTTTACGACACTGCACAAGCATAACAGGAGAAAACAGTCTGTCCTCTTCCCTAGATTTTTGCTCATGGTGGGAACTACCTGCAAATTTATCCAACACAGCTCCTCAGGCTTCTAAAAGAATAAACTTCAACTACCACAAGAACCAACTGTTTTAAGACAGAACACCAAGTTCTCTTTTCATTCCCAGTCTTGCCCTCACAAAACCAAAAATTCTGAAATAAGCCGATTTGAAAAATGCTTTTGTGTATCAGAGAATAATCTTCCTCAATCTTAAGGAAAACATATTTTAGCTTTAATAACGCCTTCTTATAGGAACCTAACAGCCAAGCAAGGAAAAAACCTAAAATACTACTTATTTTCATTGAGCAGGTTACCTGTACAGTCACTCATTTCCCTTCTGAAGATATTTTTCTGCTTAAGAGACAGGCTATTCCTGATAGCTTTTCACAGACTTCTATTTTTTGTGTTTCAGATTTAGAGGCAAAACTGTAAAAATATCGGCAATACATTGAAAAGGCAGCTAGAAAAGACCAGTATGACAACTCTGCAAGCCCAACTTCAGAGTGAGGCAACAAGCTGTAGGTTTTTCAGGTAATCAAATTATAAAGTTTAAGACATCCTATATACTAAAGAAAAAAAAAAAAAAAAAAAAACTGCTGTAAAGAAAATCCCACTGGCCTCATATTCTTCCTTAGAATAGCTCTTTGTGTAAAGCAACTAAAGGGTGATATTTGCTCAGTATTAAGTTCCTGAATGGAACCTCGATTGGGCCGATGATGTAAAAGCAAGAGCAGGAGGATTCCATTTCCTCTTCTGTAGCACAGTAGAAGCATAGGTAACCAAATAGAAGTAATTCATTTTTGTCACTGAAGGAAAAGACAGCTTTAAATAATACTCAGAAGGCAGAATGGTTTAGACTAAAGGAGGAGATAAGTTACCATTTGCTGACAACAAGCCTTGCTGCTGTTCGATAAAATTCATCTCAAGAGGAGGCTACATGAAATTAAGGGAAACAGAACTCAAAAAAGGCACTAGGTGTTTCAAAAGACTTATTTCCTCCATCAAATAAGAACAAAGCCAAAAACCCCTCTAGGAGAACATGTAAAAATTTTTTTTTTTCCTCCTGCACTGAGAATTAAAGAAAGAATAGAACAGTAGAGATAATCTCACAGCATTCAAAGCTACTGCTTTAAAAGACCAGGGAAGTAGCAAAGGCAAGACCTCCTTTATACCATCTGCTGTTTTGATTCTGGAGAAAGATGAAGGCTTTCATATTTAGAGAAGGACCAACAGCTGGGACCTGAGCACTAGCTCAGTAATGATCAGCTATTGAGAAATATTGCAGCACCAAACTGTCAGCTCAGTTTTCATCAGTAGGTCCAACATATATACACCTTGAACCTTTCTCTCTTTGTCTATTCCCCAGAAGAGTGGGTTTCATTCGGCTTTTCAACCAATGCATTTATATGTACACAAAATATTTGTATGTATGTAATCTATATCAATCCAACTGCCTTGTCACGTTTCATAGGAATATGACATATGAATCTTAACTAGTTTTTAAAAAAATGTAATACATGCTAGCTTGTCTCTTCTATTTGCACTAGTTCTACCACTTTGTGTAGATTTACTTAGTTTTAAGGTTGTTGAAACACTTGCACTTTTTTAATATATAAATCAACTATGACCCACTGAGAACTGCAAGTTGACAGCTGTCACATTCTACCAAAGACACAGCAGCGTTCAGCCCTTTCTGGTTTTGACTCTCTCACAGGTGAGAGAACAGCATACCCCAACTCTTGTCATGATAGCAAAAAGCAAAAAAAAGTTCTAGATGAGAAAATAGAGAGAATTCTCAACTTTACTTTCTTCCCATTCTCTATCCCATATTTCCCCTTCTCTTCAAGGTAGTATTCAACACTACATCACTTTTTTAGTTCTCTTATTTCTGAGGTTTCTGAACTACTGCATTTTATCACCTCTACATAATAGAGGAAGTCACTAAACAGAAGCATTATCCAGTCTGCTTCAGATTAAAGAAAAAAGACAGCACAGAAAAGTCACTGCTTTCTGTTACAGACATTCACTAGAAATGTAATCTTGAATAGACACATTATTAAAAGATTACAAATGCAAGTTCACACATGGTAGACATCAGTTCTTCATCTCACTGAAAGCTCATATGTTAGAAATGTGGGGTTCTACATCAATGAACCTCTGTGTCAGACTCAATGGCAGTTTTGTGATGCAGACAAATAGCTATTTGAAATTGGTTTGAGACAGCCAATGTTTTTAACCTGAGGCAAACTCGTATTGTAATAGAAATCAGGCTATTAATGAACTCACCAATATTTAACTATTCTTGTTGGGCCTCCCATTGGTCAAATTTCACAAGTCTAGCAGTGTCCTGCTGAGGGCAAGAAAATGAAATAGGAACCATTTTCATTAGGAAAAGGTTAAAGCTCTTCCTATTTAGAGGAGGGAATCAGGACTCAGTATTAGTTTATACTAAAGACTAATTGTTTGATAAGCCCACTATATAGTCATGTAGGCAAACTTTAAAAGAAGCCTCAAATCTGTATTTTTGCATCTCAGTCTCTTAATGTTTTTCTAGAACAGAAAAACTCACATTTTATACTGCTCTCTGCAGTAGCATAGTAGTAAAACATTACAAAATTAAAGGCTAGTCTTTATACTCAAGATATTTCTAATTGACTTCTAGTTCAAGATTCAATGAGAACAAAAAAAGTGGTCAGTACTTGCTATAGCAAATACAGACACACCTTCCAACTTAAGAGAAGCAGCAGCAAGTGAGATATTTCCATCAATGCAGGCAAGCAATAGCTTCTGTCATCAGAAAGCTTTTAATAAGCACAGCCATATCACATACCTACATATGCATTAAGAATAAAAGTGAAAATGATTATAAGTGTACTGCATAGAAATTCACCTTTTCTTTGGAGTTACAGTATGGATTGTAACTCTAAAGTTTCTCTCCCGTTTCCCTCACTCTTTGCAGCACCAATCCTTAATAGTGCAGTTACTAGGGCACAATGGTAATAGAAGTCTGTAAGGAGATAACAAAGTTAGAGGGGGGGAAAAAATTAACATGAACAGATACCCAGGAGATCCTCTATTTTAGTCGAACACTGTCCTAGAGACCAATAGTACCTGCTTGGCTGCCTTTTTCGCCCTTACACTGTGACAATGCTTACACCAGGAAGAGGAGGACATAACAGAACCACCCTATTAAATGCCGCTCCAACTGCTTAGCAGCACAGTCATCTGAACGTCTCTTGAGACCCTCAGAAGCTGCAATCCTTCTTCCAACCCCACAGGCTGGAATTGTGGCAGCACTAAAGTAGTCACCAGTTGGAAAGCTTAGCCACATTTCACTGTTGGCAGCAAAAGCCCCTTTCACAGGTATTCCTTCTTAACACCTGTGTCTCTAAAAAGTCTATCCTATACCTGACCCTGAAGGTGAGAACTCCCTGAAGGGCTAATTTTCACCTTCCTACTCTCAACAGTAACTGAAGTTGTTGTTATTATTCCCGCTTTACAAATGGAGAACAGGTCAGGAAACAAGGCACAAGCCTAAAACAAATCACATGAAATCAATTACTTCAGTCTTGGATGAAGCTTTAGATCTCTCACTATTTGAAATTCCAACTAGAAACTGAAATTTTTAATAGTGTTGTTTCAGACACCAGGACAGTAATGCTTTTCAATTTGTATCCTGTGTCTATTACCCTCGTGTGCTTGTGAGTGCCAGCTAAGTTTAGTAACTAATTAGACTGGAGTCACAATTCCATTAGAGGTCTGGATCAGTAATTCATCAAGCAGGAAACAAAACATCTCTTGTTGAAATAACTGCAGCTTTATTTGAAGGATTTTTTTTTCCTAAAAAAAAAAAAAAGACTTTAAAGAGGAAGAAGTCATCCAGTAGCTATACAAACCTCATTGTGTGCTTCCATTTTAGAAGTCACAAAATAGCTCATGCTCAAATCAAGTGAAACCTCTAGCTGACATAAGTATTTTAAATCAGCTGAGCTTTGACACTGGAGTAACAGCTATCAAAGATCAACCTGAATATAATCAGTAGTTCCAATACTAATTTCTGTTCTTTATACTGAAATTGGACAGCTTTGACATAAACACTACTTTTCATTGTTCTCAACAAAGCAGACTACGTAGCTGCAAAAACACTCCTTCAACAAAGAACTACTGAGTAAGGTCACTATCAAGGAGCAAGCAGTAACACAAAGGATCTCATGCCCCATAAAAAGGGCAGCTTATTGGTATAGTACAAAGAATCTTATAATACTGAGAAAGCACAAGGGCCCAGGGTTTCTTCAGAGATGTATATAAACCAGTTTTATTCTGCTATTGCATACTAGATTACAATTAGGGGTGAGGGGGCAGACAACAGTATCAATACCTTGGAAGAAGATAAGAACTTTAAGCATTAGCAGCAACAAGGAAACAGCTAGCTTGGAAAGATTACAATATTGTAAAATCCTTGTAACAAGTACTTAAGGATTAACCCACTGTAGCTCTTAGAAACAGCAAAAGTAAGCCAAGGTCAGCGTGGAATCCCTGGCAGAATTTGGTCTGGTACTGAAGTACTTAAAATTCAACCTAAGTCTACAAGCAGTAAGAGGTAAAGCTTTGAAAGTTCCACAAATACTCAGAATCCCATAGCTGTCTGACAAAATGTACTCAAATCCCAGAGTAAAACAATACCCCTCCACCTCAACAAAGGGGAAAGCCTTAGCTTTCCAGTCTTCTGCATTGCCCCAGGACGGTCAATGACAGCTGAAGCAACAGGACACTGTTGTAGCACCGCTCGCTCTGCTTTGCAAGGCTCCCCAGCTTGCTAGATAAAGAAATAGGAGTGATGGACAGAAAACAGTGTACCCAGCCCTTACCCCACTTCACAACAGACAAGGCAGAGCATGTTGACTTCTTTCCACACAAATGTGTACCTTCACATATCTTGTTTGAGCTTTGCAAAAAAAGTAAAAGGGTCAATGTTCAGAGCCACTCCTGACTCACAACTTTCACTAACTGTATAATTGTTATTTGTGCTGTGCTTGGTACTGGGATTCACTAGGGCTTAACAGGCTTGTAAGTACTGCTGAAAGAGAAGAGTTAAATAATAAACTTTTACACAGACGAGTTTTACCCAAGAAGGATACAATGGCCTTGTATATCAGACAGAACTAAAATTTCAGGTCACTTAGTATTCCCACAGATTTCCCAAATCTCCATTTCACCTTGTCGCATCCTCTTGGTCTTCAAACTTCTTTCAGTGTATCTATTTGCTATATGCATAAGAGTTCTGCAACTCTTAGAGGAGGAGAAAGGGTTGAGGGGAAATGCAAGTTTGCCAGAGGAGCAAGTAACTCCACAGATCTTGTGTTTCTGTGTCAAGTCTTGGAGGCTTGTTAAGGGGCAAGGGATGGAGAATATATTTATGTAAAATCTTAAGTCCAGCTTCAGAAGTACAACAAAAAGAAACAGACAAAAAAGTCACCTTTGGGTGACTTTGGGACTTGCTTTCCTCAACCACATCTGAATATAAAGACTGCAACAGTTGCCAAGTTCACATGCAATACTGGTCACCTCCTAATCACCCCCCCGACCTGTACTGGCCCCCTATCCCCAGACAAAAACTCCCCCAAAAACAGCCTGGGGGCAGGGGGGGGAGCACGAGCACAAAAATCACTAGAGCTCTGCTGGCCTATATAATCACAGTAACAAAGCTCAGCAATAGGGAGAAATCTCTAACCTTCAAAGACTGTACTACTTCATATTCTGCAATACTACCCTTCCTGCTTTATGTTTCTCATCTTACTTGTAGTACCACACACTTCCAAGGTTTGCTTATCCTTTTCCTCCCCCAAGGAAATATAGAGAACTATAAACATGCCTATGAAGGCTATAACTATGAAAAGGAAAAGGTATCTGTATTGAACTATAAAGAAAAAGAACATTTTTTTTAATACCTTGAACAGAACACGTTGCTAATTAAAGAATTTGAATTATCTAAGAATACATGACAGAACAGGTATTGTATTAAAAAAATTGTATTAAGCAAGCAAGCACTCTTGCAGCATGCAATGAAATGGCTGACTTGGGAGGCTAATGAATTAGTATAAACAATTTAAATCTAATTTAATTTAACAATGTAGGGCATTTGAGCACTGCAAAGCAACAGACAGTCACTTGTTTCTTCATTAGATCAAAGATAAAATTGCTGATTAGCCTTCCATGAATTATTTTATTGAAGAGGATGGCAAACAAATTTTACATTTAGTCATAAAAGTTCATGGCTAGTCCCTAAACAAGCAAACAGTATCCACTGAAGGATACCAGTGAACATAATATAGACCAGCTGTGGTTTAGGGCAACACATTATTCAGCCAAAATAGATTCTCATGTTTTAACAGTTAGCGGACAAATGTTAATATAAGTTTACTTTTTATATCCACAAAATCTATCTAAACAGCACAATTTACTATTCACAGTCTTTACACATGTTAAAATTACATGTTGCGAATGCTGAGCATTTGGTACTGCCAGAAGTACTAAAACGATTAAACCCCCCTCTATTTTACAGATAAATTTATGAACTTGCCTCAAAAGTATTACCGGTGATATCAAATTCTGGTGGAACAAAGGCACCCTCTGGATCATCTTTGAAAGCAAAAGGAAATATGTCAGATTAGAAATTAGTAGTCTTGCTTGTCTAAAAAACAAACCAATGCGATGATACAAATGTAATGATACACTCATATCTGATATGAAAGAAACTATGTATATAGCAGTATTTTGGTTAACTCACATCTGATGCACAAAGAACTTGTTATCCATGCTTCTAGTACTGTAAGTAAAACAAAGCACTATTTTCAAACTTTCTAAAAGAAGATACCATACTTTTCCTACAAAGAAACAAAACAAAAAACACCTCCAAAGAAATACATTCACCACGCCTAACCACTTCTTGCTTTCAGACTTTTATGTTTGGACTAAGTTATCACCTAAGCTCGTGTGGCTCAGTTGTGGCCTGCAGGTTTGATTTGATTAATGGGACATCTCCACTCACTATACACCATCGGAGACCTGGGGTATAAGGGTTCAAACAGCAAAACCAGCCTGAACAGCTAATTGCTTTTTCATCTGCAGGCCAGCTTAGAACCTTGACCTTTCTGCTTAGTTTGTTTTAATTACAATGAAAGAGTTGAGGAAGCAAATTCCCCATCCTGTGTGCTGCTTAGCAGAGAACTGAGCTACTGCAGCAGCCACTTCCGACTGAAGAGGTGGAAGGAAGAATGGAGTATCCTAAGAGAGATCAATGCTACTGCTGCATCAAAGCATGCATGTAGTATCATACTGTACTGATGTCCATATATTGCAGCTCCCTGGCATGGCTGACTATCCAGATGCCTCTAACTGATTTAGAGTTCCTTACAATGTTCCCGATTCTGCTTTCCCACTGAAAAAGCGGGGTATGCAACTAATTCTGTGTAACTAATTCTCCCCATGCCACACTTTTTCCTGATATTTGTGGAGGCAGAAGGGGAGAAGTAATGGCTCTAAACCTAAAGAGGACAGATTTAGACTAGATATAAGACAGAAATTCTTCACCATGAGGGTGATAAAACACTGGAACAGGTTACCCAGAGAAGCTGCGGATGTCCCCTCCCTGGAAGTGTTCAAGGCCAGGTTGGATGGGGCTTTGAGCAACCTGGTCTGGTAGAAGGTGTCCCTGCCCATGGCAGGGGGGTTGG
>Ga0181612_132935_pt1 | contig 11692 bp, 9 predicted proteins | sample HoacroProtozoa21_FD_119630 | JGI IMG/M metagenome (GOLD analysis project Ga0181612, IMG submission 119630) | Hoatzin crop microbial communities from Cojedes, Venezuel. Combined Assembly of Gp0051906, Gp0051904, Gp0051908 | reverse complement strand
CCTCCCAGGGGGGCCCCCCTCCCACCAACCCCACCCCGGGGGTTTTGCCCCAGGCCCGCCCCAAAAAGGGGGAAAAACACCCCCCCCCCCCCCATTGCAACAGTCCTGCAGCAATAAGATCTGGAGTTTGGTCTTTCTTTGTGAGTATTTTCACTTTTGAATGACATTAATGAAGAATCATCTGCATTTACATATTTTATCAGTAAGTCAGTGGAGACTACCAACATCTGAGATGGCTGTATTCAAAGTAGAAAAGCTATGCCCTCACAATCTGGTGCTCCTGGTCTGCATGTGAGAGCCCCTTGCCTAAAGATCTTATCTCCCTCCTTTCAGTAGGGAACAGCATATGAAGGCTCAGACGGACCAGCTGTGACATAGTCAGGAGACCTTAACAAAGCTCCAGAAGAGCGCTAGGGATGGAAACCGTGTTATAGTCCTAACCATTTAATAAATAGCAGTAGCCCCACTAGTCCTTAGATTCATGGTGTTTAGAGGGCAAAATACTGATACAGAATGAGATAGGTTTTATCAGAGAAGAAAATTTTAAAAAGAAGAAAAAAAAGTGTGAAAAGGTACAGCCTTTTTGTTGTCTGCCCCAAGTCCCCCTTACTTACCAGTCAGGGCAAAGAGAGCTTTGATGATCCCCTCAACAAACTCCAGGCGCTGAAATCCTGCCCTGGAACCAAGGTAGCAAGCGTTCTTGTTTTTTCGACAGGCGTACTTCAGTGGGTACTTCACTGACCACCACAAGCCAAAAAGAAGGAAAAAGCTTCCAGGGAGGGCGTGCCCTTTGAAATTGCCCATGGTTTACTGCCAGGCAATACCTGAAGGTGGAACAATGCAGATGACTGATTATGGGAATAGTAGGAGAGAGAACTCTGTGGGTTATAATTTTAAAGTATCTCCTTGCATAGATCAAAAAGGTGTCACTGAATTAGGTATTCACACTTCATTTAAAAGTAAATTTGAGTACTTATCTTCCCTGCTGTTCAAAACACCCAGCCAGTCTCCCCAGTTTCATAGCTTTGTAGAACAAGAGTAAGAGACCCAAATGCAAAGCACCTGACCTGAAATGCAGAGCTGGCCGTTGGCAAGTTAAGAGAAAAAAAGACGTAGTATACTATGTCATGCTGTTGAAGTTGTACTAGCAAAAGCGAGAACAAAAATCTTCACAATTTGGTTCTTTGACCTTTAGGGAGGGTTTTATGTTGCTTTACTCCGCAAACAGAAATCAAGACAATACCTGACTGAAGGAAAAATTAATTGCGTACAGATCCGATGAGTAACTATTCACTAATAGATTGTATTTTTTTTTCAATCCAGATGTCTCATTATGATTTACAAATATCAAGTCATTCTCAATATTTGATAGGTGAATTATTGTCCCGGTTTTGACAAACTGGCATACTAAATCTTTGCACAGGCAACAATCAAGAATAACCACTTTAGAAGCATTGGCAAGCTGTACTTTCTGTTATTATCATTGCTGACTTAAAAATCCGATCGCCACTACACTGGAGCCATCCGGTTATGAACAGAACATGGAGGCTCTGGTATATTTTTCTTTTCAGAAGTATTTCCTATGGTCAGCTCTGCATAAGAAGTTTTAAACTGCGGCTTGTGGGCCATGGCATACTTGCAGCTGGTTCACGTAATGCTGTCTAGTCACGTAGCATGAGCCCTCTCCTATTTCTGGAGGCTAAACTCCACTGAAAGCATTAATTTTTATTTTTTTTTAAGAAGAGAAATTTTTCCACATGCACAGGTCTTGAAGCTGCCATAACATTATTACCCAGCTACATGAGGAGAGGTACATAAATAGCCACAAAGGAGAAGAAAAAAACCACCACTGTTCACGTGCAGCACAAGGCAGGCTGTGATTTAAACAGGGATGCTGAAGAGGGTCCTGCCCCTGCTGCCTGTGCCCTCCTCTTCCAGAGCTGATTTCTCCCACTGTAAGGGCTGCAGAAGTGGAGGGGTGAGCTTTAAAAGCTTTCCCTAGATAAAACTCCCCTTAGCTAATTTCTAGTGAAGTATTACTGAAGTACAAGAAAAGGGAAAAGTGACACTGGATGCCCAAGCAAGCCCATTTCTGGATGTGTCCTCGCAGGTATTGCCAGTGCTGGCATCTGCATGTCAAAGCCTGGAAGGAAAGCATGCCGAGATGGCTGCACCGAGCCCGGGGAAGGCTCCCGGGGAAGCAGCGCCTGCCAGCCGTGGGGCAGCCAAAGGGGCAATGAGGGATGCATTTATGTATTCTTATGAAACATAAAGGACTCCATGTGGGATTTCCGCTGTGTGGGGAAGGGCTCCTGCACGCCGCTTGTCTCCCGTCAAGAAGACAAGCAAGGGTGCCATGCCTCGAGCCGTCGTGGGGGACTTTGCCTCTCCTGGTGTCCAGGCGGTCACTCAGATCAGAGCAGCAGAAGACGTGTGGAGGAGCGAGCAGTGGCAGACCTGGCAGGCGGCTCTCCGCACCGGCACCCCAGCCACCAGGATGGTGATGACCATAGGGCAGGAGGAGGAGGTGGCAGATGAGGTTCCAAGGGTTGGGAGAGCCTTTCTCTGCCTCCTCTGCCTCCCCCACCACCCTTGAAGTCCCTCTGGGTTGATGCCTGTGTGTGGTATTTGGAGGTGGGGAAGGCTCGCTCGCAGCCGAGCTCTCAGTGCTGCGGCTGCAGGACTCTGCCCCACAGCTCACGCCCAGCCCCTGCCGCCTCGCAGAAGAGGTACCCCATTTCGGGACATCTTTATTTCAGAGAGTCCGACCAGCTTGTGCATTGCTGCCAGTACTCACTGCGGCATTGTTTGCCTCAAAAAAGTGCAGTATCAACCGGAGCTGAAGTTTTAGACAGTTGCCTAAACTTCGCTTTGAACGTTGAAATACTTCTTTTGCTTTGAAAGCCTCAATTTCTGGTTCTTCTAAAACTTGCCGGCCTGAAAGGCATTGCTGTCTTTCAGACATGTTGGGGTTTTTCCTTATTTGAATGAAAAGAAGAGGGGAAGAGTGGGGAGTGGCCTTCCCTCGCCACGTGTCTGATCTCACTGAACACCATTCATTAGAATGGCTTTATTCATTAGATATTTCATTATTCACCACATGTATACAGAACCCCAAATGGAAAGATTTACCCTGTACCCCACATCAAAGCAAGATACTGGATTAAAAAGGTAAATGAAACCTCTGAGAAGCCTCTCTCTGTGAGTACAGCTGCAGTATGGGTCAAATGAAGAACAGTGTGTTACCGTCCTTTGTAGTGCATGGTATACAAAACTGCAAAAGTAATTCTCAGCCCATAAATTCATACCTGCCTTATCCAGAGCTCTAATCACTGCAGGGTTTTTCTGCTCTAAATCTGGGTAATCCAACAAGATATTCTGTTTAAAACTAATTTTTGCCTTTCAAAACAAGGCAAAAGAAGAAAAGGAAAAGTCTGATACAGCAGTTACTGCTGCATATCCAATATAAACAAAACAGAACAAGAAAATTTTATTTTTGGCTATAAGCAATACAATCACGTACTATTAGCTTTAGGGAGTGTAAACCTCAGTTTGAGTTAATCCAAAAATGTTGGGGATTATTTGTAGGATTTCTCTAGAAAGAGACACGTCAGAGCTGCCAGCCTGCTGCTGTGGCAGACCTTTGGAACACTGAAACTCAACACAGCTGGCCCCAGAGAGGAGTTATTTCAGTTACACTTTAAATAACAAGTAAACTTGAAAACAGCACAACAGAGCTCATCTTAAACTGATTAAACTTCCCAGTTCATGAATTTTCACTTATCAGGCCTGAGAGTTTATTTTGGCGAGGCTAGAAGTCAGCTGCCAGCACCCACAGTTCTCAAGCGACTGGCAAGTTTTGCCTGCAAGTAAACCAGGTGATATCGCGTGGTTTGGGGGCTTAGTATGACACTGGGGACACGGCGAGGATACGCGGAGCCTCGCCTGCACGAAGGCCAGTGCGGGGTCAGGAGGTGGATCTGGGAGGTGTGAGGCAGGGGTGCAGCGGGGGGTGAAACGAGAGGAGGGCAGGACAGCAGGCTGCTGCCTTTTGGCGCTGCGCTTTGGCATCCCCCTGGGCAGCCCAGGACAGAGCAGCTCCTGCCAGCTCTTCTGCACGGCTCGGGAGCCAGCCAGTTTTGGTATCTCAGGTGTTATTTATTGGATAAAGATGGCATCAGCGTGTTATGACAATACTTAATAAATTGGAGGGTTTATTTTTTACAGAGCCTTAACCCATAAGCTGGCAAACAAATCACTGGAGGACTGACATTGCGAAATGTGTAAATCTCAGACCCTCTTTTATCCTCAATGATTTCAGGGCCAGGGTGCTGGCAGAGCCACAGCCACGTTCTCAGCAGCAAACCTTCCGTGCTGCCCGCCACCTTCCCCAGAGCACATCATCTGCCAGAGACACAAGCAGAGAAAATCCAGAGGCTGCCCCGCACCTGGGTGCCGTGAGGTCTGGGTTCGGCCATGCAGGGTCTGCCCACGCTCCCTCCACTGTCCCCTGAAGCTGCACCAGGTGTTCCATGCATACCTGCAGCTGGTGACCTGCTTGCACAGCCTCAGCCTTGCCCAAATCCTGCTCCTAACCCCGCCAGGCAAAGCCATCAGTGCTGGTGCCTGCAAGTGGCACGCAGGCAGCTGGCGTCACGCGGCCATAGCCCTCACCATGGATGACAGCATTTGGCTTTCCAGTGAGCACAAGCAGACTCCCTGGCCATTGCTGGTCAAATCACCCCTGTTACCTGCTGTGTGAACCCCTGGGATCCCTGCAGGCTCACCCAGCTTTTCATGTCTCCACCCTGAAGCCTCACCACCCAGGACCCTTCCACCACCACCAGCAGCCGTGGGGCCGCAGCAGCCAGGGCACCAGCAAATTTTGGACTCTGGTAATGCAAATTTTGGACTGTATCTGGGGGAAGCTCCCTCCCCACCGAGCAGCAGGGCTGTCACCCCGAGGAGTGTGCCCAAGAACCACACAAGGCACGTGCTCCAGCCCAGGTTTGGGCTCTCCACAGCAAGTACTCCTCAAAACCGTGCTCTCGGGAGACTGTAGGGTATGCCAGGAGGGGAGACTGCTGGCAGCTTTCAAGGGCACCCATGAGCCTTAACTGCCCCAAGCAGCCTCACCCAGGACACCCACCCTGGCACTCCTGCCCAGGGGCCTATGGTTGCAGGGGAACTAGAGAAAAAGGTAATTAGGCGTAATTATGGCAATAAACTCAATTGTTGAGGTAGTTCATCAGTTTTAAGTACCAGACAATGTTTCTGCAGCTAACTGGAATAAAGGACAAAAACAATTTGCAGCTACCTGTGAGTGTGAGATGCTTTTTTTTTTTCACATGTGAGAAGTCCAGGCTAGGGTTTTCTTGTGATAATCAAAGAAAGCTCTGCACGACTCAGCCTTTTGCAGCAACTAGAAAGCTGCATAGTACAGCAAGAGTGTTTTACACTCAAGCTTTGCCTACCGAATATAGGTTGTTGACAGTTGCCCCCAAATTCCCTGTGTAGCAGTAATGCTTTTTGCACCTGGGATGTTCACCCCTTGGTTCAGGTTGCATTTTACTTCTTGGGGTCAGAAGGGAATATGGGGATCGTCTGGCAAAGGAGGAGATGAGAAAAGGCAGTTTCCAAGCGAGCATTCAAGAAAAGGTATGCATTTTTGTGGGTATTAAAAGCTGCCTTTTTAGCCTGAAATTTCTCACTTCCACCAGCAGAAGCACGAAAGGCAGGCAAGAAACAGACTTATATGATTGATTTAAACATCTTCTGACTGTTCCTGATCCCTTGAGGCCACTCATGTGGGGACTAAGGCAAGACTGACAAGTGGGACGGAGAAACTAGCTATACCACCTGGCTACTCAGGCGGCTGCTCAATCGCTTCTTGAAGAACTAGATTAGTTTCCCTTTTTCTCCTTGTCCCTTTAGAAAAAGCGAGGGGCTTAGGCAGCGTAACCTGTGCCAGACGGGGAGACCAACGGTAACCGAGGCAGACCCAGCCCTGCAGCAGGCAGCTTCCCCTCCCTGCACATCTCCTGCCGCAGCAGTATGCCTTGCAATTTCCTGTGCTTATCAAGCACTGGGGGATGTTAATGAGGACTGCCAACCAGAAATGTGGGGTTTTTCCAGAAATGGCACAAGTTATGAGGCCACAAACTCACTCCGCTGTAATGCATTCGTTTCTGCTACAGAACCATATGATGACAAAAGTTAAACCCGAAGTGTAAACATTAGCAAACTTACTGCAACGGTAAAACTGAAGCGTTATTTTTCTCCCGTATGCTAGATTTTGAGACACTTCTAGACACTTTCCAGTCAGTGCACAAGATGTGGTCATACGGCTTTTACCAAAAACCAGAATCCAGAAAAGTTGAATGCATCAAAGACAAAGAAAATCACAGCCATGTTTACTTCAGTACCAAAGTCTCCTACTTGCAGTTAAAGAGGTATTCACAAGGCAAATGCCTTTTCTCCTGCAGCCATTAAATTGTGAACATCACGGAGAGCCACACTGATCTGAAAAACAACGTCTGCTGTAATTACTTTGTTCACTGAATGCAGCAGCGACTTCATGTCATGTCTAAAAGCGTTTCAGCAGCTACAGCCCCCCGTTTCCAGATGAGATCACTGCTCTGGTGTTAAGGAAATACTCATCTGGCACCTATAGCTCCTTCAGAATTAGACTGGAACTAAGTATTGTGTATGCTAATGAAAGCAGGACCCAAGACTTCTTGAAATACTAAAAAATGACAGTACAGCCTTGATATTTTTGGTTTAAGGTTGTGGGAGATAAAGATTTTCAGGTCAAACAAAAGAAGTGTCATGAATAAGCATCTCTGAAGCCTGTGGGGGAAGAATTCAACCCTTGATAAAATCTTCAGGCCTACAAGACTGGGGTGAAAACCAAAAAATCCCAACAAGGTAATGACCAGAAATCTGTATACTAGTCTTCGAAAGGAGGGACTCCAAGGCACAGTCTCTCATAGTGCTGAGTTTGGGCCCACAGCCTGAACTACTTTGTTTTTTTCAGTGCCTTGCATCTGTCAGCAACTTCTCCTTCCCAGATACTTGTCCTTCTCAACGCTTTGAGGGCTCCTCACTGTGTTTTTTCGTTTCTCATGTCCCTCAGTTTTCTGGCTTTCTTTCCCCTTTCTCTGTGCATCTGCTGACTCTGTTTCTGCTCCCCTAGAAGAGCAGGCTATCTCCAGGGGTTATCCAGGGACAACAAACACTCCATAATAACTTTGCCATTGGCTCTTCATACCAGACCAGCTGCTAGTCTGTGGATATGAAATTTTTGGTATTCAGGACTGCCCATTTGGAGCATTTTATTCAGATCATCACAAGTTCAAAAAACATACACACGCAAAAAAATAAATCTTGTAATTGCATGGGATACATAAGAGTCTTTTTTTCCTATGAAAGATTCATAGTTTCTTTATTGGCCATAAAACCTGGTATTTCCTAGCACTGCCTGAAATAAAGGGCAAAACAGCTTGGGTGTGTGAGTAAACTATTGCAGGTATGAGAGTGCTACCTCCTGCGGGACCATGTTTGGCTGCAGCCACCGCAGCCGCTTCACTGCCCACAGGAGATCAGCAGGGTGACCTGCAGGGTGGCCTCCCTGCTGTCCCCTCCGCAGAGCAGCAGCTCCCTTCCCCAAAGGGGCTCACAGCAGGCTGCTGCCCTCAGAGCCAGTGGCTGCCGATGCACGGCTCCTCCCAACCCAGCAGACTCGAGCAAGTTCTTGAGTGCTGCTGGACAGACGGCGTGGTGGAAGGATGTGCTGTGACATCCCACTGCTGTGCCGCAGGAGGTCTTTGCTGACATCCAAGACTGGCTCCCCATTCCAGTCCACCTGGTGCTGGGCTCAGCTAGAGCTCGTCTTGCTGCCCGATTTTAACCTGAATTGTACCAGCTAGTGAAATCCCTATACTCTCTCTCTTTTTAAGGTCAGTTTCCCTTATTGTCTTTGAAACGGCCCAAGTCACTTCAATGAATGACCTCTGCAGGACCCTAGGTATCCCTGAACGCTCATGGTCAAGCAGGGTTCACACCGCCAGTAAGAAGATTGCTTGCTGGGTGTCCTACCAAAACCAGTTTTGTGGGGCGTAATCCCTGGCCGCTCCTTGTAGTTCCAGGTGTGCTCACCTACATGTTCTCCGCTTCCTGATAGATGTGGTAGGAAAATGCCAAGACAGCAAAAGTTTGTTATATCAACTGATGATTTATTGCTCAAAGCCCAGCTCTGGAGAGGAAATCAACTATGATTTCGTTTCTGTTAGGATCGCTTTTGTGGTCCTTCCCTTACAGTGTCTTCACAATACAGTCAGGGCTTCAGCGGAAGGATCTAGTAAGACAGCGAAGCTGACAGGACCACTGGACTATGACAAATATTTGTAGTAAATACTAATGACCACCTGGGCTGTGCCAAATCCTGCATTTGACACTTACAGAGCACTTTACAGATTGTCAGAACTTGCTGCAATTGTTATTTATGATTCCAAATACTGCTTGAAGACAAGAAGACACAACCAAAAAAAAGGGTGTTTACTAAGTAAACTCAATATTTGCCTGGTCTAAAGTGCTATTTTCTGCCTGCAAGGAAGCCAGATCTGAAAAAACAAAGTGAGGAATTTTGTTCTTGGGGAAGGACAGATCTTCAGGTATGGAAGACAGGGCTTGCTGACCTCAATATGATTTATAACGCTTTGGTTGCACGGATTGCTCTCTTACCGTGGCTACCAGTGACTGTGCCGAAAATGCACTGAGGTTTTTCTTCGTTATGTACAGTACCAGATACTGGGGTGACTGAGGCCTTCAAATGAGAAACTGGAAAATTACAAAGAAGACCCTGTTCTAAAGAATCACCAAACGCTAACAAAATATGGTAAGCAGAAGTGCCATGCTGTGCTGTGCATACTAGTAAGCTTTCATCTGAAGGATAGTCTCAAGTTAACAAAAATGGGAAGGGAGCTCATCTCAACAAATGAAAGAGCATTAATAAGTTCCTGTTAGCGTCCATAAGAAGGACTAGTTTTCTTACCTAAAAATTACAAACCAGCTCAGTTAGCCAGTGTGATGCTCATAACCGCTCATACCTGGGCAACAAGCAGGTGACACCTGTAAGAGCTGAACTTCTCCTGTCCCCCGCTAGGGAAGAGATTGGAAACCAGGAGCATGTGTCCTGAATATTGGCTGCTAGTGGGACACTGTGCAGCATCTTGTTGTCTCCTGCTGCTGAGATCCAGCCTCTTCTTCTTGAATATCTGCTTTCTGAAGTTATTTGGTTAAGTGATTCTTAACCTTCAGCCATCCTGTCTGTGGAGCACAGTTAGGTAGTGTGAGCCTTCAGGGCTCTTAGATGGCAAAGAAAGTGATTTAAAATAAATGTTTAAATCTCATGGATTTGGATGCTGTAATCAATGATATTTGAGTGTTTAGGGCTTGCAACACTCTGTTGTGATTAGAAGGAAAAAAAAATTCTAAAAAGCTTGCTTGTCAGTAATTTCCATAAAGCCATGCAACAGAGCAGAAAGTGGGATTTGCACATATTGCTTTGCCTTGATTGACTTGCCTTTGTACCTGGAATTTTTCTCTGCAAGTCTTGTTTGTCGAGATCAGGGTGCTTGATGTACCACTTCGCACAAGGGTGACCAAGTGCACTGCCTCTACCCACTCTCGCCTGGGGGAAACGCGCTCTCAACAGCAGAAAGATGCGTGGGTCAGAAAAGAAAGCGAAACACTAATGAACAAATGGGAGCTTTGGCAAGGCAGTCTGTAACTTGGATAATAGCTGGGAGGAATGGCTGTCTGAGTTAGCCTGGCTAGAAAAATCAAAATGCACCAGAGAAAAAAGTATAGTGCCTCTTTATGGGACCACCTCTTAGTCACTAAATGGGAATGAGCTAGTGCTAATGCCACATTAGCAGAAATCAGAGAGTCCTCCATAACACAATGCTACAGTAGCAGCAGCTTCAGTTCCTGCTGCCCCTGAGACAACGGAATTAATGGAGGGAGCAAGAGTAATGCTATGGAGTAGGAGCTTTGTAATTCAGACCAGCAGCCGCAGCAAGAGGCTGTATCCTCTTCCAAAACCACTGGTGCTACAGATGCTACACTCTGTATCTTAGAAATGTCTCAAGTGCAAAGCTCACATGGAGCTAGAGTTTTACGAATTTCACTCAGATAGCATTAAAAGGTTGTAGCAGGCCCTGATTCAGGTATAAATTAATTAGAAGGGACTTAAATCTCCTTTTTATCTTCTGGAGCAAAAAGCAGTACTAGAATTCAAGGTCTGGCTCATGCTGCATGGTAAGACATGAGTGCCATGGTAGAGTGGCACTCTACTAAAAACTAAGATGTTTCAAAACAATGTGTAATTATTTATAATCCCTGGGTTTAAGAACCTGCCTTGCTGACAGGGAGGAAGAGTCAATCAAAATGACCACTGCTGCCAACTGCAAGTGAGCGTGAGCATGTCTGGTCACATTAAGAAACAAGAGTAGGAGCTGGTTGACAAGAGGTTTGACACTAAAGAGTCTTGACCCATGTACGTCTTTCGACTGGAAAACAAGGGGCCTGTTTTTGTGCTGCTGCACTGGCCGTTTGCAGTTCTGAGTGAAATTATATTTCCAGGCAGATTTTGTGTGCAAGAAAACAGTAAACAGAGAGCAGTGTGCCTAAACACAGGCATAATTATTCAAGCCACTCCTCAAGGTTCATTTGACTTTGCTGCCCCAGCGGTTACTTCCACCCACACTCTCCACAACTGAGAGAAATCTGTTTCGTTTACCCAGCTCCATTTGTAAAGAGAAAAATACAGAAAAAGCCCACATAAGCAACCCCGAAAAGCAGCGAAAGACACCTCAGCGAACTTCGGAAAGACAACTCCAGCGTCAATGATGAATTTGCATCTGGGGTGGATTCTGAATACATTCCTTTTACAAATGACAAAGTACTTGTAGTGACTTATGGAACAATGTATGCCATAATTTTAAAAGGTCTACAATAATATAAGGTGATACAAATCAAGTTATACATACTGGAGAAAACACAAGTCCTAGGTACGTAAAAGCATAGTAATCATCATGTACTCAGTTTAAAAATGAAGAAGCATATGTACTTTGGCTTGAAGTACTTCTACATTTCAGTTCCTAAGCTCCGAAATTTCAGAAAGCCACTTATCACAAAAATGATTAAATGTCATAAAATGATGCCATAAAATGTCATAAAATACCATGTCAGGCGTTAAGCATTACTGAGAGAGAAGAATATGATTTATCCCCGACAAATTGAAACAAAATGGAACGTATGCAGGGACTGTAAGTGTTTTTCCAAGGTTTGTTCTATTTTTAAATAGAATAGAGAGGCCGGGATAATCCAGTTTTAGGCTTTCTCTCATATAGTTAGTAGACATGGCTACATTAAAATTATCTCGATTTTGCCTGGGAATTCAAGTTCGGATGCACATCTCCGCTCGAGACATCCGAGAGAGAGAGGGGAAAAGAAACCAAAATCAGGCAAGAAACTTGAAGCTGCCGTGCATGCTTTATTCCCGTTCCCAACACTCCGTCTCGCTTTGTTCAGCGATCCAGAACCACCGCTGTTTCTGAACTCGGGTACCCGGGGGTGAAACCCTCCGGACCCCGCCAGGGCTTCGGTCCTGTTCCGCCACCGGCGACCT
>Ga0181612_131766_pt1 | contig 11692 bp, 15 predicted proteins | sample HoacroProtozoa21_FD_119630 | JGI IMG/M metagenome (GOLD analysis project Ga0181612, IMG submission 119630) | Hoatzin crop microbial communities from Cojedes, Venezuel. Combined Assembly of Gp0051906, Gp0051904, Gp0051908 | reverse complement strand
CCCGGCGCGCGCCGGCGGCGCCGCCGTCCGGGGGGCGCCGGCGGGCTCTGCTTTGGCCCAGCGCTGCCGGCCTGCGCCCAGCGCGCCGGGGCCGGATCCCGCCTCGCCGGGCGCATATTTCTGCACATAGGTGTGTGCACGGGGTGGCAGCGCTCGGTGAAGTTTGCTTTTCCAGAAACCTGCTGGATTAGTGATTAAGCTCAGTTGTGACTTTTTTTTTCTTTTTTTTTTTCCCCCCCCTCCGTAAAGCTTCTTTCGACCTGTCCGGACTCGCATTCCCCCGGCGCTTCGGAGAGACGCCGCTTGCAACACTTGAGGCTGAAGGTTTTCTGTGAGCCTGGCTTTGTGGGGACAGGCTCGTTTCGGCCACGCAAACGGTGTCCTCCGAGCCACCTCATGCCGTAGAAAAGGGAGACAGCGTAGGTACCTCCGGAGGGATTCCTCCTCTGCAGCGAGTGCTGAGCTGGAAGAGGCTTTGCCAGATCTTTTCATTAGACAGACCAAGCTGCTTTCTCTCTGGTTAGGAAGCAAACCTCAGGTGTGTTTTCTCAGCGTCTGAGTTCTGGGAGTCGCTGCTTGGCTTGCTGCCTATCCAGAAAACCTCTGTTCTCCAAATCTGAAGAGATGCTCTGTTCCTCCTTCTCGTGCAAGCCTCAGGCTTGCTTTCCCTCCTGCCTTTGGAAGCTCAGAGAGCTTTAAAGCTTTTCTTCCTGCCCATTTAGGCACAGAATTGTACAATTAAATAAAAGGCTGTAGTTAGTGCCTTTCACATCTAGCTGGTTGTGCACAGGCAGGTCCCTCCAGCTTCTGCTTTATCTCTGGAGGAGTCCAGGGACGTGCTTCACACGGGGGAAGCAGCCGTGTTACTTTCCAAAGTAACTCGCGTTTCACCGCCTCAGTTCAGCTCTCGAACCTGCACGTGCAGCAGCGTGGTTGCCTTGGGAAGCATGTTCTCAGTGGTCCCAAGCCATCCCGGAGCTGGGGCTGTTTTGTAGAGGGCTTCAGCCGAACGCGAACCTCTCTGAAGCCAGCATGGGAGTGCCGGGCTCCTGTATCAGTGGGAGGTAAGGCACGAGCAGTCAGTTATTTAGTTATTTATTCATTTCTTTCTTTATTTTGGAGGGAGGGAAGCCCACCTGAAGAGGTGAACTAGAAAATGTGCAAAGCGGGGTGGGGATGTAAGCATCCACTAACTGCCCGTGGCACTGGGGCTGCTGTGATCTGTAGCTGTTCGGGTGGTTTGAATGAGGAGAGTCAAATCCCATGCCTGGAAAGCATCGGAGACAACAGGGCAGGGGTCCTTTCTGGGTGAGGCCCCTCATTATCAAGCTATCTGGGGATGATTACAGCCTCTTTCCATTTTCTTGCAGCTCAAACTGGCTTTGGAGGAGGCTCTCCATGTGGACGCTGCGTAGTCTGAGATGCGGTTACGCCGCTGCAGAGCAGGGTGTGCCACTAGCAGCTCAGTCTACCCCCTATTTACAGGGGTTTAAAACTTCCTTCTGGACTTGAGACTTGGCTTAAAGGGCCAGCAGCACAGATGGGCTTTTAAACCCTTTAAGAATAATTTAATTTGAGCGCTCTGGGAAAGCTTGAAGACCTTGCAAGTGTCCAAACAAGCCTGGCTAAGCAGTCGCCCTCTAATAGAACCACTCTTGAGGGCTGGAGAGGGAGAGATAAAAGGAGTTTGGGTTTCTCCGTCCCCCTTTCATCTGAACATCACCAGGCGCTTTGCAAACGCGGGGCCCAATTCTTCGTGCCCACCCCTGCCAGCTTTGCAGTGGGGATGTTGCAAGAGAAGCCTGAACTCTCCTTTTATGCCAGTTTGGGTCGTTAAGCAATGTAGACGACTGGGGAAGAAGCACGCCTGATTCCTACACTCGCATCCCTCTGGTTTTAAACCAAACCTGATTTTTTTTTTTTTTTTCTAAGGCGAGTCTCCCCAGCTTTGGTAGAGGGCAGAGCTCGCTTCGCTTTGAGCCTGGCTCGGCTGAATTTTGTACGAGATTCTTCGCGTTGTCGTTGCGACCCTCCCGTTTTCCACCTGGTGAGGAACCGGCCCAGCGTTTCCCCGGTGGATGCCATGCCGCCGTGGTGCAGCTCCAGGGCAGAGCTGCTGCTGCCGGGCCCCGCTCCCCACCCTGCGCTCTGGGTTTTTGATACGAGGGCAGCGTCGAGAAGGTTCCCCGAGCCACGTCTGCTCAGGCAGCCGGGATGCTGGGTTGCGCCGATTGGGTTTGACGGAGAATCTCCTTGCTTTGAGGGCTGCTGTGGGCTGGACGAGCGGCTCTCCGCTTCTGGGGTGCCCAGGGCTCCTTCGCGCTGCTCTGGGGATCCTGCTGGGTCTGCGAGGTGGGTGCAGGCAACCAGAGACACCCATTCCCTGAGGGTGTGGGGTGGGAGACCTAACCCAGCACTGTCCATTGGAAATACGTATTAATTTATATTTATTTCTTTTAAAGTCTCGCCACGTCCGACAAAACCAGCTGACTTTAGCTCAGTGATGAAGACAGACTGGCGTTAAGGGTTGCATCCTGCCGAGGCAGGAGACCTCTGCCAGTCTCAGCGCTGGACTTCCCACCAGTTTGGCTTGTCTCTGAGCTCTGGTCCTGTCTGGCTGGGTGCGGGAGGGATCCGTGCTCTCTGCCTCTGCAGCGGTGACGGGCATTTCTGTCTTTTCCTAAGGAAGCCTCAACCAAAACTACACCCCAGTCTTTAGCAGCAGAGCCTTATTCCAGGGAGGATGGACGTGAGCGAGATAAAACCACGCTGCGCCCCAGGTTGTGCAGAATCAGATCAGCTCCAAATATGAGCAACAGCGAGAGGCAAATTTCTTTTTTGCCATGGTTTGAGATGACTCCATGAGTCAGAACTGGACTTTTGCATTAAAGCAAAAAAAATGTTTATGTTACTCTGCTGAGAGCTACTGTCCTCTCAATTAATTCATCCTTGCGGATGGAGAGAAATGCATTACAGCCATTTATTTGGGCTTTCTTGAAATGATGAAATTGCTGAGCAATCCTGGAGGCGAACAGTTTCCAGGAGGTTCTTCCGTATTTCCTTAGTAGTGCAATGACGCTGCCTCTTGCAATACTTGGTGATTTTTTTCTTAAAGCTTGAAAGCCTCGCGAATCCCCAAAAATCCCAGTCATCCCAGGCTGCTCGAACGGCTGACTCTGCTCTGGAGACAAAGCGCAGGTGACCTTTGTCTGGCTCCAGCCCCGGGGTGTCTGTGGGTGACCCCCCGGCAGCATCGTCCAGGAGCTGCTGCCATGGGCCGCTGTGGTTTGCAGCTGGGAAGGTGGTGTGCAGGATCTGGCTGGCTCAGCAGAACTGGAGCCAGTATTGTGCTTTCATTAAATTACTTGGGGAAAAAATTAATTGAGGATCTTGGCTGATGGAGAGCAGCCTGGGGTCTGATGCAAGTTGGGCGAGATCAAACTAATCCTGCAGAAGGCTCCTCTCGCCACGGATTTGCAAATTCTGATCGAAACTAGAAACTCGTCAGGATTTTTCCAACCAGGTCTAGCCTGAAGGGCTGCACGAGGGGAACTCCCACAGAGCTCAGCCCCGTGGCCTGCGCTTGCCTCCTCTTGCAACAAGGCACTGCTGTTGTGCTGGAGCCCGGGAGTAGCTTCTGTTAGCTTACAAAGGAAGATGCAGTAAAGGATGTTTCCTATGGATCCAAAGTGGATTTCCAGAGTGAATGCTGCTCCCAGATACCGTCCTGGTCTTCCCAGCTTCCATCCTGGTCTTTCCCATCACAAAGTGGAGATGTTGCCCCCAGATGCTCGGAAAGCCAAGAAGCAGCACTGGCTTGGGACTAGCAGCTGGGCCATCTCGCTGTCCCTAGAGACTTGTGATGAGGGAGGCAGGCCATCACCAATGGCTTGTGCATGGGTAGATGCGTGTTTGCTACCTGCACATCCTAGACAGTGCGTGGTGTGCAGGATCTGAGATGTAGGTTCACCTTTGAGCGCAGGCAGTGGAGCTGCACGCTCAGGTCTAGGTCTGTAGGCAGGTAATGGTGAGCGTGGCAATGCCTCCTCCTGGGGGACTGTTTTGGCAGCTGTTAACTGGAGGTAGAGGTTAGGGTGTGAAAAGCACGATTTCAGCCAAGAGATGAAACACGCAGTAACTGTGACAGGAAGGACTGAGCCAGAGAGCTGCTTTTCTTCCAGGGAAGAAACCAGCCAGGCTTTCAGATGATGACTGTGTAAACCGTGGTTTATACCTAGAAGGGATGGAAAGGCAGGCTATCTGATCTCAGGAAGTGGATGTCTCGTTTCTGGGAGGGATATGTCCTGCCGCAGAGCCGTCAGCTGGATAAGGGCAACCTTGCCAGGAACATGCCCAAGTTGGCAGACCTGCTGAACCATGCCAAAGATGTGGGTGGCACCTACGAGCTTGACCACGTTGGCACAGGGGAAGTGGTACTAAGGCCAGTGTGGGACACCAAGAGAAAGCACGTGGGCTCTCTGGCCCACCTAGAGCATCCTTTGACCTGCCAGCCCTGGGACACCTCCCCATGCCTTCTCTCTGCTTGGAAGGGGAAAGCAACAAGCAGAGATGATCCCTGTCTCCATAGCTGCAGGATGGCTCCTTCCAGTGCCCGGTCAGTACCCCTCTCTCTTTGCATCTATCTCCATCCACTTTTGGCTTTTGCATCCTAAACAAGCCTTTTCTTCTTCCTCAGAGGAAACCTCTCTGCACAAGGCAGTCTCAATCCTAAATACATCCCTGGGTCACTGGCTGACCATACGTCCAGCCACGAGAGGCACAGAGACGCTGCTGATCCAGGCTGACTTTGTTGCTCCCTGAGCAGGGAGGACGTTTGCAGAGGCTGCCTCTCGGAGAGGAGCAGAGCTGGAGCATCTCTGCAGTTCAAAACTTGAACAAGGCTTTTGTGGCTTTTAAAGGCCCACTCCAGCCCATTCTGTGATTCTGTCCCATGCAGGTTGGGTGTTTGCTGAACAGGGTGAAGCTTCTGAGCTCATCTGATTTCTCAGCATCTCTGAGTGACATATCAGTGATACCACTGGCCTGGGTCTGACTGTTACCATCTCCAGGAAAATATTCCCAAAATGAGACCATACGAAGAGTTCTCACACTTGAAACTCATTTGTTTAAATAAAAGAAACACCAGAGATCTCTGCTTCCTCCAAGACATCTGCTACATCTTCCCTGACCCACCTCTGCTGAGAATTTGTCAATCGCTCAAATTTCTACACCTTCCCACGGCCGGGAACCCCCTGCCCTCTCCTTCTGGCTCTATCTGCCAACTGCTGTGTCTCTTCCAATGTCTTCTTGTCATTCCACCAATTATTCTTCCTCCTGAAATTATTACCATCATTTTTATTTAAGTAGGGCTTCCCCCCTCCTTTTCAAAGCTCCCTGGATTTGAGGTTTCCTTATTTGCCATCTTGCAGGGTGGATCAACTGCAGCTGCTTAAATTATGGGGCTTCATTCTTGGTGTACATGCTGTGGATGGAAAAAAAAAGGAAGGGCTTTCTGTCAGCTTTGTGTTAAATTGGTGACTTTTATTAAAAGGGAGCTTGTTCGGCGAGTGGCTCCTCCGGATTTAAAGGCAGGAGAAAAGAAACATCAATCTCATGTTGAAGTAAGAAGACAAACAAACGGCTTGGACAGCAGCTCACCCCTTGAAACATTCTTTGCCCAATCTTGGGAAAGCAAGAAAATATGCCATTATTGGGGTTTTTTTTTTCCACGAGCAGGGCTGTTTTGAGGCTGCATGTGAGACTTAAGTCATAACCTAGAGCTCTGCGCAGCAATCGAGACGTGACATCAGGATGGAGATCTGCGCTGAGACCTTGCAGAGGGCAGGAACTGTTGGGTTTGCTCCTCTTGGACCCATCTTACTGTCTGTGTGGGTAGAGGGAGAAAGGCTTTGTCCATGGTTTCTACCACCTCAGTCCAGGAAAATGAAGCCTGGAGCAAGGTCCTCATTAAGGATCTGGTGCAGCGCTGGAGCCAGGTTTCCATGGTGACCGGGGGATGTTGCAGATGGGTTTGGTGCCTTGGTTGGGCTCCACAGCCCTGAGAAATGCTCTGTGAGTCATGGGGTGGAAGCATCTTTGAGTGCTGGTGAGGGCAGAGCATGTTGCCCAGCCCTAATCTCGCCCTTCAGCCACCCTGGAGAAAAGAGGCAAGACGTTGCTGCCCAGTGCCCCTGAATGTGGTGTGGAGAGATGCATGTGAAAGCCTCAAAGCTGAGGTCCTTCAGTAAAGGTACTTCCTCACATCCTTGACTCAACCTCTGGATCCTTCCTGGAACAGGGACCAGGATGGGAGCTGCCTCCTCCCAAAAAAAACACCTTTTTTGGAAAGCAGTGATGGTACTCATGGGATGTAGGAGACTGGCAGCAAGCTGGGAGCCTGATGGGGCCATCGCATTTTAGAAACAGTTGCCTTCATCCCCAAGGAGAGGCAGATACGCATGGGTTGAGGAGGGATGATGGCATACAGAGGACCTGTCATGGGGGAGAGACGCCAGAGCAGCGTTCTGGATAGCTTCATCTTATTTGCCGGCCTTGCAAAACAAATTACCAGACGTGTTCTTGGAGAGCTGTACCTATCTTTGAAGCATCCTTGGCCTTCGTTTTATCATCCCAAACAGCATTAAATGCTTGTTGGGGAGGCATCTTATCAGGCGCATCTACTTGGAAAGGCTTGAAAGGCTCTTGTCATGCTTTTCTTCATGTGTGCTTTGAATTTGTAGCTCCCCCTTGCCTGGAGAATCCCACCAACCTCGGAAATGTATCCAAAAAGGAGATGATGCGCCCATCCTGAGCAGAGCTGATGTTAATGGGGCTGTCACACCTGCGGCACAGCTCCCTCCTGCCAAGGCGCCCGCAGCCGGACCGGGCACTGACTCATTGGCAGGACCGGCCATGCTGCTTTGCAGGAGCTGGTTCCCTGGTGTGATAAATGCTGCTTGAGTAGCCGGAGAGGGGAAAAGCCAAATCGGCACAAAGCGGGGTTAGTACTGGCGGCAGAATCTGGTTTCCTTGGCTGATCTGCCGACCCACTGTGCTTTGGGATGAATCTCACTGCCTCACTGTGCACCAGCTTCTTCTCCATGCACAAACTGCAACGATGGCCGGACCTGAGAGGGGACGGGGCTGTCACAGTCACTCTGGGTTTGCTCAGCGTCAAATGTCCTCAAAGCTCCTGAGGGTGGTTTGCTGCCTTCGTCTTGGGTCAGCCGAGTGCAGTGAGATGCAGCTGTCACACCCCATGTCCAGGACACTCGTTGCGTGGTGTGGAGGCCAGCAGAAAGGTGACAGCCCTGGGTTTGACCGTGGTGGGGTTTCCAAGCCTGCTGTCTGCGTCAGGGAGCTGCGTGGCCAGTCCTCTGCAAACAAGGCTGTGCCCTTGGAGCAGCAGAAAGCCTTGGGCAAAGCTGCTTAGCTGGTATAAAGGCTAGGGAAGAACCTGGCTCTGAAACCACGGCAGCCTGCCACTTCCCGCTGTCCGAGAGGCGTTGCATCAAGTGATCTCCACACACATGGAAAGCTGAACGCTTGCAACGGCTCGCCATGCAGACTCCCCACGGACGCTGCAAGCCAAGCCGGCTTTCTCACCAGGTCCCACAGCCCCCCAGCTGTAAGCACGAAACCAAGCTGGTGAATAATTCTGCTGATGCACAGAAGAGAAAATCCTGTTCTCTCCTCCTGGGGCAGGCTGGCAGGGCTAATGGGAGGAAGAGGCTGTGACAACTTGATTTTGTGGCTGAAGTCAGCAGATCTGGCTCCTGGGACACATGGGAACAGGCAGGGAGCAGGAGCCACTTTTGCACAGTCACTTCTCGGAGGCGAGCATGGCTTCAAAGGAAAAATCCTTAGCAGGATGTTGCAACTTGGGAGGAGGAGGAAAAAAAACAAGCAAACAAAAAAACCCACAAGCTCTGTAGGGCTGGGAAATGCAGAGTCAAGGAATGAGGTTTCCAAAAAGCCTTTGCTCGGTACTCGCATCCCTTGGTGCAGGCGAGGCAGCACCGTGAGCTGACGCCGGTGATTCCCAAGGACGTTAAAGCTCAGTGTGGTCAGCGGGTGCAAGTGTGAGTTGTGCCTGTCCCATGCAGGGGACCTCCCTGCTCCGTGGCAGGACGGGATGCACCGGCGGCTCTGTCACCTAAACCAAGTGCCAGCAGCCGCAGAAGGGACAACGTCTCAAGTACGCACACGCTGGCACAGGCGCGGAGGGAGGGTCTGGGATGATCCAACAGCCTGAGCGAGCTGTGTGGGTCTATCTTAAAACCATTCTGGGGTCCAGAGGCTGGGGCAGGAAGATGGACCTGGGACATGCAGGGCACAGTGAGCTGGGTTACTGGGGTGCGCGGGATGGACCATCGTGCCCACATGGTCAGTGGGGAGATGCCAAGAGCTTGTGGGGTGCTTGCCCCAAATCAGGCAGCTCCCCTTCCCCCCTGATCCCAACACTGAAGAGCAGCTCTGTAGATCCTTCTGATGAGGATGGGATGATGCAGAGGACATGGTCACCTCCATGCAGGGCCAGTCTTTTCCAGGTCAGCAAAGACCTCGTGGCCAGGTTCACGAGCTGGGCTGGTGGAAGAGGTGCCCAGCGTGTGCATTTCTGCCCACATCAGGCTCCCGACTCTGTCCTCCTCACTTCAAGCCCTGCTCGAGTCCCAAGTGACAGGAAACCCCGCAGCTCCCAGAGGCCATCCGTGCCTGCTGGGGGCCAGGGGAGCTAAAAGCAGGCTCCAGGAGGGAAGTGGCTTGGAGGGCGATGTTTGTCGGTGATGAGCACACAGCCACGCCGTGGGAGCGGTGTGGCAGCTGGAGCTGGCAGCCGAGCGCCTGTTCTGCTTGTTTTGGCTGACTTCAGAGACCTCTGGCTTTTCCTAGTAGCACTTGGATGTGCCGGTACTCAGGAGACTTGACCAGGCACATTCAGACAACGCTGAAAATATCTTCCTTGCAGGCAACAGAGGCAAAGGGGAGCCAGCAGTTGGGCTCCGTGAGAGACAGGGCACTGGGTGGCAGAGGGATGCTTGTTTTGTTTGGGCTTGCTCTCTGCCAGCCAAAAATGCATCCTGAGGAGCCACTGCAGTGGCACATTTAAGGTGGTCCCAGATGGGCACCAGGCCTCAGCTACAGAGGGGATGAGAGGCTAGGTCTGCTCGCTTTCTGCAGTGCAGGGTGTCCCAGTTGAACATGGGTTCATGCTCCTCCACCCTTGCCTCCTAACCAGTTATGCTGGCTGTCACGGCAGGTACCTGGCAAAGCTGTCTTCAGTGGGGAGCATCTCCGAGGAGGAGACCTGCGAGAAGCTGAAGGGCTTGATCCAGCGCCAGGTGCAGATGTGCAAGAGGAACCTGGAGGTGATGGACTCAGTGCGGCGCGGAGCCCAGCTGGCCATCGAAGAGTGCCAGTACCAGTTCCGCAACCGCCGCTGGAACTGCTCCACGCTGGACACCCTGCCCGTCTTCGGCAAGGTGGTAACGCAAGGTGAGCCGGGAGGACACGTGCCTGGGGTGCTGCTGCGTGGGGGAATGGCTATCGCAGCAGTCCGGTGGCTGCGGGTGGGGTTTGCTCGCTCGCCCCTGAGCCGGTGTTGGGTCTTGGGGCTGACGAGCCTTGCCCAGGCATTTCACCAGGGCTCTTTTGAACGTACTGGGGGGCAGCTTATCCAGACCCTTGCAGTTCCATAGCTGCTGGCTGCACTTTTCCACCCCCGGCGGGTGCCCACTGCATGGAGGCTCCAGCCCAGGGCATCTGGACAGCCTGGACCTTTTACAACGCCATGCCAAGTTCGAGCAGGGCCCTACAGCCATCCTGCGATCTGATCTCTGCCCTGCCAAGCCCAGGAGCTTCGCTCCGCAAAGCCGTGGCTGCAGTGGAATGCTGGATGTATTCCATCCTTTCTCCGGGCAGCCCTGAGGCCGTGGCCGCTGCTGGACTGGTGCTCTGCTCCCGAGCAGAGCCGTCGGCGGGCAAGACCTCGGGAGGACAGCCCTCTGCCACCCGACATGTGAGGCACACGGTGGCTTTACCCTCCGAGGACAGCATCGTCTCCCACCACCACCCAGCTGCCAGCCTTCGGGGGGGGGTTTATGGCCAGGGCAGCCCGCGACCCCTCTGACCCCAGCTGCACGCAGGCATCCCGGAGGCACAGGGCTGTGATCAAACCAAGCAAGGACCCAGAACATCAGGGTGAGGAGATGGAGGGGAAAGCCCCTCTGCAACCCCTGGAGACCACCAAAGCGGCCCTTGGCTCCCCACAGGTGCTGCTGCCATCTCTGATGCACCCTCTCACTTCTCACCCCAGGACCCAGAGACCAAAGCCTCCCCCCGGGCTCCTTGTTTGACTTTCCTCCCCTCAACGCAGGGGTGAACATCTCTTCTTGTGAAGGTTCAGGGACTGGAAATACCAGAAATACCAGAAACTAAAAGTCGTCTCTTTTTAGGCAGCCACAGCACAAACCGACCAACACGATCCTACTATTAACCTCGATTAACTTGGAGGCGGTTCAGTCCCCACGCTGGCTGGGTCCTCCACAGCCACTGCCGCCTGGCCCAGATCACAGCTGGGCCACCAAAGTCTGGGCTGCGACCACCAAAGTAGCTGCCCTCTGCCTGACCAGCGAGCAAGCCGTCCCCCCCGCCTCTACCCCCAGCACGGGACATCCCCCAGTGCCAGCCCGCCTTGCTCGGAGACGGAGGGGCCGTGTCCTCAGCCGGCCTCGGGGACGGTGGGGATTCGGGTGTTGCAAGAGCTGATCCCTGGCCACGCCACCCTGTGTGTTTGTGCCCAGGGATGTCCCCTGACTTCCCAAACAAGCTCTTCCTAACCGCGCGGCACCACAGAGATCGACGCGAGAGCTGGGAAGGGGCTGCACCCTGGGGACCAGCCTGGTTTTGCAAGGCGAGGTGGGGTTTCGCAGGGTAGTTTGGGAGGTGCTGGGATCTACAGGACCCCATGTCAGAGGATGGCAAGGATCTGCCGCTGCAGGGGATGTTCCTGGACGTGGAAAGCAGCCAACTACTTTGCATGCAGGAGGGATTTCATGGCAGAGGTGCCCTGCAAGGACCAGGCAAGATGTTCTCTCCATATAAGCTGTGGAGAGCTCTCCCCACATCGGCAATGCAGCCTTTGCATCTCCCTCATGGCCAGGTTAGAATTTGCCCATTGCATTCATGCTTTTAACCTTGTGGGGCAGTTCCCAGCTCCTTCAGTACTGTGAGACAGGCCTCTCACTGCTGCAAACGGTCTCCCAGCGCCGACGTGTCTCTGCTGAGACTGGTCTGGGCTTGGCACCAAGCAAGCAGCAGCCCTGGGAGTGGGGAGGATGAGTGTGCTGCATGGGGTACCCCATCTTGGGGTGAAGAGATGGACCAAGGGCTTGACTTGATCGCTCTGCAGAGCATGCTTTGCCGAGAGCCAGCTTTCAGACCAGTTTTTCAAGGGGGTTTATGTGCAACACCAGCGTTAGGAGGGACGAGGAGCAGGGACACACACACAAAAGCCCACCAAGGGCATCCCCTCCAGAAAGCCCTCTCGCTTGCCATCGACTTGCTGCCCCGTTTCCCACCGTCGTTTGTTCTGTTGCTGGGACACGGGAGGCAGCATTCGTCTATGCCATCTCTTCGGCAGGGGTGGCCTTCGCAGTGACCCGAGCCTGCAGCAGCGGTGAGCTGGACAAGT
>Ga0181612_127008_pt1 | contig 11693 bp, 6 predicted proteins | sample HoacroProtozoa21_FD_119630 | JGI IMG/M metagenome (GOLD analysis project Ga0181612, IMG submission 119630) | Hoatzin crop microbial communities from Cojedes, Venezuel. Combined Assembly of Gp0051906, Gp0051904, Gp0051908 | reverse complement strand
GAAACAGGCACTGCTCGGCATCATCTCTGGTGTGACATCCTGGGGATGTAGTGAAGACATGTTAGGAACTTTGGTCTTTGCTTAGACCAAAATAAAAAAGTGTTCTAGTTTTCTGTATCTTGTCTGAGCCTACTGTTCTCTCTCTGGTCATTTTTCGAAGCTTTCTCCCCAACTTCAATGCATCTTTTTAAGTGGAAAGCTGAAGTCTCATGTATTCAGCTCCAGAAACAGGTTGTTACAACTTGCGTCACGTCTAAGAGGAATCTGTGGTGAAATTACTGTTATCACCTCGAGCATTCATCACCCTACGAGAAAGCCTGAAAATGAGTGGCCTGGCCCTGTTGCCAGCCGAGGAGCTTGGGTAAGTTGGTATAGTGAAGGGAGATTGAAGGGGATTGAATGGGCAGTGAGACACAAGAATTTCAGAAACACGTTTTTCCAATATGAGATAATGGAGATTAATGTAAGTATGTATCACTATTCCTAACGTGCTTTGCTCTGCCTCTCCCTGCTTCACTGAGGCGTCTTGCTTGGTACTTCTGCCAGCCATGACAACCAAGTTTCCCGTAAGGTTTGTGAGAAGGATGGCAGAGTGGGCTGCAGGGAGGACAGCAGCTCGGAGTGAAGGCAGGTCTTCCTGTTGCCATTTACTGCATGTGCTGTGGCAACCACTGGGGACTGCTGTCCTGGAGCAGGACCTGACCACGGTAAGTGCACAGTGAAGACCTTGTCGCTACCTCTAAAATTCATCTTAGCAACTTGTACCACAGCTCATGGGAAGTCAATGCAGCCTTCCATTCATACCAGGTGAGCAAAGAAGTAGACTTGGTGACTAATCAGTCCGTCACAGACAAGCATTCTGGAAAACATGGCTACCCCATGTGGCCTCTGTCTGCTATGGTTATGGAACCCTGCAGCTCCCCCGGGTTTGTCCTGCACTGCTGCTCTCCCACAGCCTGCTCCAACCTGGGGACATGCGGGAGGCAGGCGTTGCAAGGAGAAGGTAAAACATATACTGTTATTTCACTTCTACTGGTGGATGTGGGGTGCTGACCCTAGTAATGTTTATAAGGCCCCACGCCTTCATGCACTGTTGCTATTTAGAGCAAAAAAGACACTCTTGTTGATAATAATTTAGATTAAGCAAATGATTTAGAGGACTTGTAATTCAAAGCATATGGAAGGTGACAGCAAACATCCAGAGATTGTTATGTTGCCTGTCAGAAAGAAATATATGAATAGAGGGATGTTCAAACTTTGATAGAGAGCGCCTTATCTTGTATTCTTTAGTACTAAATTCTTTGAAGACTCACTAAAACCTACTACCAGGGAGGCAAAAGAAAAAAAAAGGGAAAAATGAAGCAGCAAGACAGTTCACAAGTTTTTCCAGGAAAACATATCCCTAACCTTTTGGTCAAAATGTGAAATGCTGTTGAAAGAAGTCAAACAGATTCGGATTGAAAAGACTCAAGTGAAGTTTTCATCAATTGACTGCAGAAAGAAGAAAACGGGGCTCAAAGAAGAAGAGGAAGATTTGTGAAAAGCAGGCAGGATATAAAGACTTCACAATCATACTCTGCTTAATGTTTTTTGAGATGTGACCATTTGATCCTTTTTTTTTAAGAAAACATTTTTCTCTCTCTCTGAGTTTTAAGCAGGAGCGAGCCACTTTGGGCTGAGAGCCTCGGAGAGCTCCCAGGGCACGCAGGGTCCACATCCATCCTGCAGCACAGACCAGGACCTTGGCATTCTAACTCTAACGACTAAGTTGCCTGCAAGTAAGTACGAGTGATTTTTTTTCAAGTTGACATGGATGCTATTAAGAGCTGCATTTTAAAAAGCTGAAGGAAACAAAATGTTCTGTCTTTTCGCTTTGTAGTTGCATGCAGTCAACAATTGCCTTTGTGTAATAGGTGCTCCACTTCCCCGTGCAAACTGAAGGGAAATATAATTCAGTAGGAGCCACCATTGTTATGAAACTGGCTTTGATGTCAAGCCAGAGGGCAAGCAACACATTTATTAGAAATTGCGGCTTGTAAACAAAAAATCTCTGCTAACCACAGTTTTTCAGCAAATGACTGTGAGGCTGAGAAGGAAGACAAAACTATCCGGTGGCTACTTGAAATGATAAAGCCAGAGTCTGATCTTACTTAGCTTGATTTTACCAGTATAATTCTGTTAATCCTTGATTGATGTTCACACAAAACAGAATCAGACTGTTAGATTTTAAAGTAGCTATGGAGTAGCAACTAAATAAAACCTGCCTCTTGGATCTGAATGTTTGGACCATAGAAATGAGAAAAAACCACACTGATTTTCCCCTGTATACACACGTGTACGTGTGTCTGTGAGCCACATGAGTAGGTTTCTGTGAGAGTTAAACAATGACGGTATGAACAGTTCCCTTACTTTAAGATGGAAGCTTTAGCAAGGCGCAGCACATTAAAGACACGCCATTTAACAAATAATCTCAGGAAAGGCGTTCTACAGATTTACACTTACTGTGTAACAGGTATAATGCCATTCTTATTTATCATCCTTCTGCTGACTTCAAGTATGCCCTAAGTATCATTTCCAGTTTTCAATATTACGAGTACCTGACATGTATGAAGATAATGGTGCAAACTTGTATTTGTGAATTGCAGCTTTCTATAAATACACCAGAAGGAGCGCAGGGCAGTCAGTCAGACAAATAGATGACCAGGGGCACAGTGGCACTTTCAGAAGTGGGTGTACTTAACATTGTATACAAGATCTTGGCTTTGTGCGAGTTCATGACCTATTAACAACCTTGTGTGACTTGCTAGCAGGTCTCACCTCATTCCTCGACACAAGCGGTTGGTCAGCACGAACGCTACTATCCCTACGTGTTTGACCATCCTGTCCTTAGTCCCAAGACTGGCAAAACTAAAGCCTGTTTGAAGAACGGAAACATTTCAATTAAATGTCAGGTTTTCACCCGTATACAGCTCTGATTTCTGATTCATTATAGAATTTAGATTCCATACAGCTCTTTAAGCAGAGAGACTATTACAGAGACAAAAAATAATGCCCACTTTGTTGTAGAGGCAATGAATTTGCAAGCAGACTCTGCACAGTCTGCCTGGAGAACTGAAAAGTTTAATGACTTAGATTGTGGGTCAAGCTGGCAGATGTGAAAAGAAATCACCATTTTGCTGCCTGATATTGCGACATATGTTCCATGACCTATAATTATTCTGATATGTAGTCCTAGAATCATGTGTTTATATGGGAACAAACTCCTCTTTGCTTCTTTTTACCAGCTTCTGGAGAGTATGAATAAAAGAGGATGCTGTAAGTGTAACAATAATCTTGCAGTTCAGAAACCACTGTAGTTGTGGTGCAGCTGACACCGCACGACTTCTTTGCAGTAACAATCAATGGGCAAGAGTAGATGACTAAAATTAGCAGTAATTCCAAAGTGGATGTTGATACTAAACAAAAATATCACAGGAAGGCAAACACATCTCATTCTAAAAGTCACAGGAAATGGACATGCAAACTATATAGTAAGAAAAGGTGTCAGAAAAACAGAGATATCATTTACATAATAAATATCTGTATAATCTGCTGTGGAGGAAAGCCAAATATGCAGTACCAAAAATTCCACCCTAAATCTTAGGAACGGATATCACCTCTCTGAAGTCACCAGCCCACGTAATATCAGTTCTTGGTTTCTTCAGTACCCTTGGCAATATATTTCTATCTGAATTTCAGTCTTCCAGTTCTAGCTCAGAGATGGTGGACTCCGTCTGTGTGACAAAAGGAAATTGCAGCAATGCAGGGACTGCTCAGCCAGCCTTGGTTCTTGCTTCTTGTTGTGGTTCCCTTACCAAAGTTGCATAGAACATGCCTTCAACTTGCTTGGAATAAATTCCTTATCTACTAGTGTTCCTAATAATAATTACTACTGAATGCTGACTAAAGCTACCTTTCTCTTATGATGAGATAAAGCACCCTCCAATGCCATCTAGTGATGCTGACAGAATCTTATTCAAAAACCTGGAACTTGTGCATTCCGAGTAACTTTTATGTATGTATACTATAACCTTTATGCTTTTATAGCAAACCCAGGACAATTTTTCTTCAACTAATTTCAGCAGGTTTTACTGATTTATTCAGTTAGTTTAGTATACTATTAGTGTATTGCATTTTTGTTCCTTCCAAATTGTTTGGTGATGTAAGAGGCCAGTGAATCTCCTCCAGCTGTCGTCAGGAAGGAAGGTTATTTGGTACCATGTTCCATGTCGAATGCCCTTAATCCAAACTCCACCACAGGGCCATGTGAAGCTGACTATTCAGTACCTTGCAAGGGACATGAATCCCACTTTAAAGCAGAGCTCCAAATGCAGAATCATACAGAAAAATGCTAATAATTAAAAGCCTGCACATAATTTATTGTAGCAAACCCAATATAAATGGCATCAAATTTCTGTTGCCATGTCCTCTCGGAGCTTTTGAGGCTGATAAGATTTCATACAGCTACAGAAAATCTGGGGAACGGAATTCAGAGGGGATGAAGAAGGGAATGGCAAATTTGCTGTGTTTAATGTATTGGACACCATCTGTATTTTATTCAAATAAGGTTATATATTTTGTGAAAATAAAAACCAGCCTCATGAGTCAGTGTGTGCAAGGCAGTCACTTGAATATCTATAATGGGAAACATGTTTTAGGTTGGAAGTTGCAAAGGGAAATCAAATGTTTGAAGTGTCAAAGTTGGAAAAATATAAAATAAGCCTGACACCATAGCTATTGAAGCCAAAATGAATAAATCATCATCTCAGGAAAGAAAACCCCACCAAGCTCTTGGCTATAACCTTCAGTTTCCTACACTCAAATAAAATTACATACAACCTGATAATTTAACCAGACTTGTCAATAAGAACTGATGGCTTCAGCAGACACTATCACTTCATGCTTCAGTGTAGACTTCAGAAGCATCCAGTATATTATCCAAGAAATATATTTAATGTCAAATTTTCTCTTTAAGTTGATAGATAGAAGAACCTTATGCAGTGGAGCTGATGTAAAATATGTCATACTGCAGAACACTAGAGTAAAATGAAATAAATGCCAGCTCAGTAGTTTACTTCCTACATACAGCTTTTTCTGAGCACTTATACAAGAATTATTTTAGTATCTTTCTGAGTAGGACAAGCATGACTTCCAAGAAGGAATCTGAGAGAAACTTTGAGGTTACAATAATAGCAGCCTGAGTTTACACTCCAATTTCTGTTACAGTCTCGATATTGATTCTGGTCAAGTTTTAAGCCATTTTCTCTTCATGTTAGGCTCAGTGTCAAAAATGTGATTTGCAAACATAACAGTACATATCTGTGCCTATCTGGGGTAAGTTATCAGGACATAGTGTTTTCTGGCTTTATCTGCATCAAGGTTTTATTTATCACAAATGAAGTAGCCTGATGGAGAGATGAGAATACTGCCTTTTTAGCTGCAACTTGATGTTCAATAATTTGGGCAAACTGAGGACTCATTTCGTGTTTAAGATGCATACATACCCATTTCTTTATTCCTCAGAAGGGAACAGTCCCTGGAAATTGCATATCAGAATAACATCTCATTTTTATTTGCTGAAAATAAACTAGCTGCCCTTTTACTTGCTAAAAATAGATTAAATGGTGTAAAGCTTCTGCTTTGTGTAGCCTGAGCTGAATGCACCAGTGAGGGTTAGAGTGATCAGGACTGGATTCGGCTTCCTGAATCTCTCTTAACTCCAGCCCTAGATACATGTTGCAAAAGGCTTTCCTTACCTGTTTGGGCTCTGTACAGGTCTCAGAGGACTGTAGCCCTCCTGGGAGGATTCTGGAGTGATCCACTAACTCCAGCCTCTCTATTTTCCTTCTCTTTGCCAGCTGTGACCCGTAGCGAGCAGTGCAGCTTTTTGACCATGTTTTCACATTGTGAGAAAGCCCCGGCTTCACCACATGACTTATGCTTAGAGGTAAGCTGGACTTCTCCTGAATGGTGCTAGGTAAGCAAACTGATCAGATGACACAGACTGCAGTTCCTTCCCCCACATTAAGCAGCAATTATCTTTTGAAAGGTCCTGTTGGCTTTCAAAGGAGCACATGAAATTAGGTATCCAAAATGGTGGTCATGCTGAGAGTCTGTCACCCAGGCAACTTTAGTCTGCTCCGAAATGACCCTGATGGGTCCAACCAAAAAACCAGTTGCTCCGGCTGTGATGTCTGACAGTGGCCAGCAACTGACCCCGAAGGAAAGAGTAAGTACGGACCTGACCCTTCTTCTGACACTCTCCTCCTCTCTGTCAAGCAGCAGTTCAGCATTTTGATGAGGTTAAATTATTAAACCAGCTCCAGTCGTTACTACAAGAGTGTCATATCACTTGTCTTGGCAGCTGTGGCAGGACCAGTATCTCCTACTTTGGAAATAAACTCCTCAGCTTTGGCTTGGTGCATATACAGCAGCAGGAAATCGTTATTCTGTGACGGAGTGCTTTTCTATTGACATGATATCTTAATTAAATCTACAAATGGAACATGTCTTTGGTGTTTTTGGTAGTTTTTTTACTCTGTGAATTACTTTCAATATTTGTTTGTTCGTCAGCCAGAAATGCGGTCCAAAGGAAGTTGGAAACAATGCTCAGCTTAGAATCTCGATATTAGCACATACAGTCCCATAAGGCCATTTAAAACGTATATTTAGCAAAGCCTCAGCCTCCACAAGGAAGGTAGAGCTTTCCACCATCCTTGAGTATTAGTTTAAACCTCTAGCAGTGGATGATATTGCTAGGTGTAGAGTGGAATTTTTACTACTCACCTCTTGAACAGTTAGTTAGGAAAGTACTGCTGCTGATGGAACTAAAAAGAGCGCAATATTGCATTCTTTTTGACATATACCACTATTATATAGATCTGGGCTAAGCAACAAGTTTCTGATTTTTCTGGATAAAGTTTGGAAAAACAGCTGAAGCAGAGTCAGTGCTATCTGATCCTGTGGTACAGGATCTCTAATCTCAGTTGGTGAGTTCTGGTCCACAATTACCTTGTTGAATGAATGGACTGTAGGTTGAACTAATTCAGGAATTATGGTTAGGTAACTGAATACTGAATTTGGGCTATTAACTTCAGATGACTGTGTGGAAAAGAAATATCTAATGTGTCTTTTTTTATTTTTTTTACAACATTGTGTTAAATTCACTGTTTGGAATGCAAGTTTTAAAGCATGTCCAAAATCTCTCTTTTGAGGTCACCTGTTAATCAAAAGTACTTACTAGAAGACATTTATACACATGAAATATTTTCCAATCTCCCATTGCGCTTAATGTGATAAACTTGAAAAGCTCAGTGATCGAAGGTATTATTCTGTTTCATACATTGAATGTTTTTCCTCTAAATGAACATAAGAGATCTGATCCTCTTTTTTAATCTGCATGAAGATTTTGTGAATGATTCTTTATCTCCAGATGTCTAAGTTTCAAAGATCTCGTTACCCGGCTTTCTGGTAACTGGAGAAGACTAGTAAGAACAAAATACTATTGGCTAAGGATTTGGACAAGCTGAGATCCCCTCGCTCTTGAGAACATCTTGTGTCCCACCTCCAACCAGTAAAATGTTTGTGAAAACCTGCAGGAGTGCAGAGCAGAGAGGAGGAGCGAGTCAAGCCTGACTATTTTCTCTAAACTGTTATATTCACTCCTGGGACTCAACTCAAAAAGCTCGCTGCTGGCACGTGAGGTGCAGGAGAGGCAAAGGAGGCTTAAAACATTCACATTATAGCTACTTTAATTTGCCTTTCTTACTCCTTTTGATTTCTTGCTTTTTATCATGTTACGCTACCGTTCATATATAGCAGTTGTATGTGAACTGATGGCTTAAGTCTATTTTGTCATGAAAAGGTCAAATTCCCACTGCCAACCCATCCTTTCTCAACTGGACTGCAAAATGGGGGCTCCTCATGCAGCCCTTGCTCTCAGGCTACTCCTAGTCCAATACAAACAAAGCCATTGACTTCAGCGTGCCTGATTGTGTGAATAAGGCCTGTAAGATACGGCCTGTACATTCCAAATTGCCTCTTTTTTGTGCCATTCACACCAGGGATTAATATCTCTGGGAGGCTTTTGTGCAGCCTTCACCCTCTTGCCCTTCCACAGTCCAGCAGTAGCTGTGACTTCAAGGACGCGGCTACATTTTTTACCAGTACTGCCCCTTTGTAGGACAGCCCTTTAGTTTATTATGCAGAAAATGAAATTTTTCTCCCAGTCTGCAATTTAAAGTCCCAAGTTGCCTTTCTTGCAATACTGTTGGAAGGGCTGAAAGCCAGTGCTTTTTATTTCCCACTGCCAGTTGATACTTCCCTGCCCTCTGTCAAAATTTCAAAATTAGAGAATGGCAGCGGCCGTGGAGTACAATCTGTCCATTAGCTCACCTAAGAAATGACGCATTGAATATTCATTGTTCCCTATTGCAAAATGTCATTTTTCCATGAGTACTGCTTGAAGCAGTACAGAGACTACATTTGCATAAACCATTTCTCAGAAACAGAAGAGTCTTTGTGAAGAACTATTAAGAAAGCACATAATCTACTTTTCTGTTCTTATGCAAGTTCCAGGGAGAACACAGAGCTCCTTTGTAAACAGAATCTAAATACAAGTGCTGGGTATGTTTTTTCTGCAATCAAGATTCCATAAATAATAAAATTGGAGTTCAAACCAGAAGTACCTGAAATTGTTAAATGTAACGTTAATGATTTCCTGGCAGTGTTTGAGATTCAGAATGTTTAACACTGTTAATATCCATGCTATTTTGGCTGAGCTGAACTCCCCCTCCCTGGCTTTGCTAAATAAAGCTGTAATTAATCTGCGATACAAATTTTGATATCTCCAGTTCCTGGGGAAAAGCTTTTTTATAATACATCGGGGGAAGTTGAGTCTGTAAATTCAGTTGTGGGTTTTAATAGCCTTCATAATTCATTGCTGTCTCAATGATTTTCTGCTTTTATTGCCTGTCTGAGCCCTTTTGTCTAGTTAGGTGGCCTTGAAGGTTGCTTTTTTTATGATACCACCTTTCCTCCTTAACGTTTCATTGCCTTTCTCCAGTAGCTGATCTCGCGCACACTGGAAAGAGGCCGTCCACCACCTCTGTGATCACAGATTGGGATAAGTAAGCCAGATAAGTCAAGGCAAACAAAGCCCAAGCGTGGCACACTGAACAGCCAAAGAGATTACTGCTTATGCGATTAACATCTTTTCATGCTCCTTCTCCCACCGCGAGATGGTCTTGTTTCCTTTTCACTGGACAACACAGTTCAAGTATTTGCTTGTTGCATTTCCCCGCAGTGAATTACTCGGGCATTTCTGCCAGTCCCTGGGAGCCCTCCTGTGCCTGGCTGCGCCGCAGAGCGGAGGCCCAGAGGCAGCGCTGCTCAGCGGGGAAGCACTGGTGAAAAAGCTCCACACATGTTTGGCTGGGCGGTCTTGGCAGAGAGCACATTAATGTAATCGCTTTCTGTTTTATTAATGGATAACTCCCTGTTTGAAATGAAACATGAAACCTTCGCAGATAACATATGCCCTCAGTGCATAGTGACAGTCATTTGTATTAGCAGAATGCAGCCAGTTACCTGCAATTATTATCCACAGAAGTCATATGGACTAATTATATACCACCTTTAATCCCAGGGTATCAGTCTCCTGCCAGCATTCATTTACATTGGCCAGTCACGCTAGGTGCTGAGTGCCTCCTGATACCAGGCAAAGTCAAGGTGCCCCACTGTTTCCTGGGGCAGCGCTGGGCCTGGCTGGAAGCCCCACAACGCTGTTTTCTATGTGCCTGCTTTTCCAGCTGATTACATTCAAGAATTTGAATAGAAAATATATAAATTGATGCAGTTAAAAAAGAAGAAAGGAAAAGCGTAGGAACTACCAAACACAGGAAGCCTAGTTTAAGTTATCCACGTTTAAATGATTGTATAATGATATCTTATAATTGCACAGTTCTACAGTGCCTACACACAATAGTGCTGTAAGACTGCAGTTTCACTCCAGGCTAAGCCCAAACTTAAGCAAACAAAAATATTCCTCACTACTCATCCCTTACAGTATATTGCAGACTTGGGAAAAGTCAGGATCAATTCCTTGACCTGTCAACTTCTTCATTAATTACACAAAATAACAGCACACAGTCAGCAAAAAAGGAACTGAGATCTCTCCTTCTGAAGAGCTATAGATAGTGGTACCGACAGACTTCTGCAGATGTTCTCCCCGGATTTAAAATTAATTTATTTGTCTCACAGCTGTTTGGTGTTTGCTTTCTGTAAAGTTTGTGTGGTCAGACTTTACTGGCTCAAATATTTGCAGAACGTGGATTACTGGAAAACTGGAGGACAGACATTTAATTGTAAACATGAAATGATTCCTTCCGGATGTATTCGTTCACACATTCAGCGCAGAAACAGCCACATCGATCCGAGGCCTTTTGGCTAGTCTTCTCTAAAAAGCACAACCGAGATGGAGCTTATCAGTGACTCCAGCCAAAATTTAAAATCATATCTGATTAAGTGGACTGAGTTGAGATCAACTTGCGCATATTCAGAAAAGAGGCAAATTTCATGACATGTAGTCTGTTGGGCTTGCCGCAAACCTGGCTGAGGCTGAAGGCAGTTTTTTCCGTGGGGTTTCGCACTCCTCGTCCCATGCCTGCCTCCATCTCCTCCCTGTACTCCCTCGCCCTGCTCCTGCCCCTGATGAGGTGTGCCAACTCATGGTGAGAACAGATTTTGAACCATCCACCAACCTCCTTGACCGCACTAACCAAGGAAGGAAACAATGCAAATCAGAATAGTATTTGGTGGAAAGAGGAAGTATTTAATTTTAGCTTACATTTAATCAGACTCAAAAGGGTTTGTTACAGGGTAAATGGAAAGCATGTAAGATAATCAGGAGCAGTAAATGCCAAATGGCAAGCAAGTAAGGTAATCAGAAGCAGATTTAAATATTTCTAACTGCATTGATGCAATATCAATATTTTTTCATGATCATTTCATAAATTGCTTTTAAGACATAGTGAAAGAATTATTTACCTTATGCCCTGAAGTTTTTCAACACCAGATGAGTTTTAGGCACACATTTTTTTCTTACCAGCATACCTCTGTTTTGAACCCTGGTACACAGCATCTTATTAGTACTAGTCAACAAAGTTGGTTTGATGTTGGTGTAGGCAGAGAACTGAATAATTAACTCTGAGGATAATAGTAATAGTATATCCTCTGTACTTACGCTTTTATCTGTAGATCCAAGAGCTTGAAAACAGCTGTGCACTCTAGGCAATTTATTTAATATCAACATGTAGCTTAGCAGCCATGGACCCAGCAGTTGGCATCCTTGCTGGAATGCAGAAGGGTGTCAGGTAATAATGGTTTTACAGTGTTAATATGCAAGGCTGGGATGGATTGGACAGCTTCAAACAGGGGGCTGCCCCGTGGTGGTGTGCGGCTTTTATACTGGAAAAGGGCTTGCTGCTCAAAGATCTTGTTTTCATTCAGTTTTTACGAAATATACTGGCTGGGTGTCAGAGTACTCACTTTCCAAGATGGTAAAGTTTTGTTCTGTTTTTAAATGCTTCTTAACTGTAATTTTCTGACTGCCTCTGCAAAGTCCTGGCAGGAATACAGTTTTTCTGCTAGATCCT
>Ga0181612_122999_pt1 | contig 11693 bp, 5 predicted proteins | sample HoacroProtozoa21_FD_119630 | JGI IMG/M metagenome (GOLD analysis project Ga0181612, IMG submission 119630) | Hoatzin crop microbial communities from Cojedes, Venezuel. Combined Assembly of Gp0051906, Gp0051904, Gp0051908 | reverse complement strand
CCCCGAGCAGACAGTCAGGCCCCCTCCTAATGCATCCCAGGATATCATTAACCTTCTTGGCCACAGGCGCACATCGCTGGCTCATGGTCAACTTGGTGTTCAGCAGGACACCCAGGTCCTTTTCTGTCAAGTTGCTTTCCAGCTGGGCGACCCCAGCCTGTACTGGTGCCTGGGGTTGTTCCTCCCCAGGTGCAGGACCTTGCAGTTCACCTTGTGGAACCCCATGAGGTTAAATGCTAGTGTCTACATTTATTTTTTTCTAATTCATATAGAGACAATTCAAATTGATATTTTTTCCCACAGTTTCGAAAAAGAAAGATCACTGCTTTACATGTACAGATCAGCCCGTATTTAACTGCACTTTGGGAATCTGAGATAAAGAGTTTGGAATGAGTTTGCTACGTTTGAGTTAGGTTGCAATAATTGACCTCCTACTGGTTCAGGGGTTTTTGCACTCAATTTGCTGTTTTCGTATTTTCTATTATACTTCAATGTATTTTTCAATCATTTAGAAAAAGAATCAGAAACCTTTAATACAAAGGAATTGTAAATGAAAAAGAGTAATTATTTCACCATTAGTTCATATCTAAATATACTTAAGGTAGTCACACTTACGATAAAGAACAACTGTTGAAAATAGAGGTCCCGATTCAGCAAAGCACTTAAATACATAATTCAGTTTGGAGGCTTTGATAGTCCAAAGGAATTGAGTATGTATACTGCTTCAGTACTATATACTACATATTTCTATTATATGTTACATGAGAGTCAGAACTCATACCTAATACCTTCAGTTATTTGTATTAGACTTGCATATAACATCTGTTTCCAGATGCAATCAACTATGTAGCTACACAGCTATCCTGCAGTGCATCTCACTTATTTCCATTCATCTAATCAGTAAGTTCAGTATTTTTGGTGCCACTATCTGAAAAAAGTGCTACCTAGCCTTAATTAGAAATTCAATTACAAGTTGTGGATGCATAAATTGAATTAATCAGAAACCCTTTTCTTTTATTTGTTGCAGCAGGCTGAAAATTCCAATAATATTTATTTGGCTGCTATATATATGATTGGGTCATATACAGTATTCAACATATGTGTGCGTATGTGTTATTGCATGTTTTCTGATTACGCATTCAGGCGTTTTGTGTCCAGCTGATTTTGTGAACATGGCACATCACTTTGCTTAGAAAATACAATGTGTGTTTTTCACAGTAAAACATAGGAATTATAAATAATACCTAAAGCCTCATATTTATTTTGCAGCAACGTACATTTTTTCCTCTAGATGGCAATATATTGCAAGAAATATTGTCAATCTGTTTGCAGTGCTTTTAAACATTGAATTTGACAGTCTTCAGAAAATATTTAAAGTGAAATTACTCTGTGTTTTAGCTTGATTTTTTTTTGAGGGTTGATAAGTGTGACACAATAAAAAATGAAGAAAACAGGTATAAAAGTGGAAAAAGTAAACAAGTTAAATAAAACCATCAGTTAAAGTACATGCAATACCTAAAAGCTTACCTATAACCAATGGTCACATGGACTTTTATGTCAAGGTAATGTGCAAGCATTTCCGAAGTATATTAGTATTTTCCACATACATTACTGTAAGAAAAGGGGCTTTTACATTTCCTTATCAAGACTTCAAATTCCATATTAACTCAAATTTTCTGTTCTGATCACTAATTAAAATGCAATACATCAAAAATAATATTCCAAAACTGTGATTATTACTTATGTAGAAAATTATGTACAATATATTAGAGGTAGCAATGCTATTGTAGGTGAGATGATTAAAGAAAATAGCAAGAAGTAATCTGTTGGGAGAGGCAGTATCTTTCTTATACCAGTTGATCTAAGCAGGGCATTAAAATAGACGTTTCCAGGTATGTCAGTCAAAAATAATAATATTGTATTTTCCCTTTGTCCATACATTTTAATCCTGGTTATTATTTTTCTGTTCTAGCATAATATAAGAATGAAACAGACTGCATTGTCTTGAAAACATTAAATAGAATCTCAGGGGTTTCGTGACAGCAATGCACCAGTGTATAGAAATCTGGAGCTTACATATTTATATGTATGCTTTTGAAAATTACTGTGTGCACCCACTGAAAAATAAATGAACTGAGACATTATTTGAATTCTACTATACTAACCCACTTGAGATATCCTTTTTCTGTACAGGAGTTTGTTTGTTTGATCTTTTCTCTATAAAAAGAAAAATAAATACTGATACATTATCGGAAGATTTTTGCCTTCTATCTTTTCAGCAGAAAGTAGCGAAGCAGTAAATCAGCCCAGAAAGTCTATCACCGTTTACCTTCCCCTGAAACTTCTCGTGTGTATTCCTGAGGAATTACTCAAAAGAAATGTTTTTTCCCCACTTTTGTTAAGTGAAGAGATGATCTCATGGCATGAGCATGAGGATACTAAGGATAAGCTCTGCAGCTGGGGAGGACAACCAGCTGTGAAGTACAGCCTTAAGAAAGAAGGTGGCAGGGAAAGGTGGCTGAAATGGCAGTTTTATGGCAACATGTCTGAAAATTTATGTACTTAGGCATATACTTTGCCTCAGGAACTTTGCGTGGGTTTAAGGCTAGATTTCTCATCACTGTATGTCTACCTTCTTGAAAAGTATGTGTCCAAAAACCTTATGTTGAACTGGTACTGTTTGCCTTTTTGATCTGATTAGGAGAAAGAGATGACACCTGAGGCTAATAAATATGGAAAGGCAAGGCACAGATCAAGACAGCTGGGCATTAGTGAATACTGATAGCAGAAAAGTTGTGGAAATTTCCTTTGAGATGGCAAAAAGATGAAGAGGATCTGACAGTTGACTCCACAGATTTTAAGATTACTGAAGCAAGGAAAACAGCAGAAAAAATAGTAGCTGATTTCACTGTAGCAAACAGATAAAAGCTGCAGATATGTGAGACTTCAGAGTGCAGTAGAGGAGTTTGCTAGCTGGTGTCTTTGAGATAATAACCTGCAGGTGAAGATACTAGTGGAGGAGCTGAGCTGTTCAGGGTAAAGCACTAATAGCATAGGGAGTGCTATACGTCTTTCTCTGGACAAAACACTGGTGAAGCAGGAAAGTTAGTGTAGGGAGAACGGAAAAAGGCAGAACTCCAGGTTCCCTCTCAGCTAGCTAGAATGCAAAACTCCCCTTTGAACGGTAGCAGTTTTGGAAACTGTTGAATGTCAAGAGTTACAGTGGTGTACTCAGACTTCTGGAGCCTGTTTGTGGTGTCAAGCAAATATGTACTACAGGTCTAAGCAACACTGGATCTGAATTCTGTGGTGAAATCCTTGATGTACTATGGAAAGAGACAGGATGTGACATTGCTGCAGTGGTGCATCTTCTGCAGGAGGTGTTGGTGTTTGGTCAGCAATCTGAATATGCTTCGTGCAATACTTCTCCTTCCTTAAACTCCTTAAAACTCTAGTGTAATGCATTAGCAATGCTGTACTTGCCATTAGGAGTTAATGCCATGCTCTTGCTACTGCTGGTAGGAAGTAAACATCAAAGTAGGCCTTAATAAAATCTTGCCCTTGATGATGAAGAAAGATGCTCATTTAAGGCAGAGCAATGAAGACCTGTGTATGAACTTGCAAGGCTATAATAGTACAGATATGTCACACCTGTGGCCTCTGTGCTATAGCATACATATGGAGGATATTTCTCATTATATAAATTTATTGGAGAGCAAGTATGAGAGTAAAAATGACTAGAATAAAGGAAATGTCCAACTCCTGACCTAGAATAAAGACATCTAACCACCACATACCTGTTCTTCCCACTGTCTCATTTCTTTGTCCCATGACGCAAGAGACTGCTTTCTTCAGGACTTTGGGTGATATAAATACCCAGGTGTGGTGCAGCTCTTACTATACCGCCTTTCTTTGTTTGTCACCTAAGGGAAATGTATTTGGAAACCTGCTGTGCTTTGGTAATCTCCGGTGGCTAGATCAGACCTGTAGGATAACTTGCAAGTCTCAGACTTCTCCTGTCAGCACTGAGACCTCGTCACCTTTCTCTGTCTCTGCAATTAGTGAGACGCATAACAAAAGCACCAAACTGCCTTTGCCACCACCATCTTTGGTGCTTATACACCTTAGAGAGATTAGATCTGGGAATTATTATGCCAAAGTGTTAATCAGTAATTATAAAAATATATATTATTTAAAATTTGACTATAAATCAGAGATGGCTGCATAGGAGTAATGGTTGGGATTCATCTGGCTGAACTGGATTTGTAAGAGGTAGTCATCCATTGTCAAAACTGTCTACCTCAGACTTCTTTGTTCGTTTGTGTGAAAAAACAGAAAGATCCAAAAAGTAATTAATTTAATCCCAAATTAAGCATTTAGGACAGATTTGACCAGAAAGTAACCATTTCTCTCTATTGACTAGTATTAGGCACTAAAGTTTGGTGAAGTGAATCTCACTCAACACCTGCTCTGGACAGCCCTAGTCTGACTTGGTATGTCTTGTCAAATAATCCTGTAATTGCTCAAAGATTTGTACATATTAAGACTTTTTTTACAACTATAATGAAGCTACAGAAGAGTTACAGCATTTTAAACTGGGAGAGAGCTGGCTTGCAATGTTGTTGTAGTGTCATCTCCTTTACATAAAGTCACCCTGTTTTGCTTGGAATACTACTAGTTTGTAATCTATGCTTGCTAACCTGTTCTAAATTGGAGTTTGCACTAAGGCAACTGAATTAGTTAGATATTTTCATATGCAAATTCCTCTAATGAAGACAGACCCTTAGATGCTGTGAAAATAATACCCCACCGCCTTGAAGCTTTTAAACTCATTTCCATCTGTGCTGTTTGAATGTGAAATGCTGTAAAACATTATCTACTCAGCACTTGTTTTGAAGAAGGGTAGTAAATGGGATAAAGGGCAAGGAAGATAACAACAGTGATATTACCTTCCTGCAAAAGGTTATACAAAATTGAATTAATCCATTAAAGAATTGGTTGATTCTTTACTTCATATTCAAAGGAGAAACTACTTCTATGAACTATTGCTTAAGAAATCCTTTCTTTTATGTTAGTGCTAGAATAGTTATCATGCAGTATTCACTGAGAAACTTACCTTTTTTTCCCCCTTGAAAAAAATCCTTTCTAATAATTTCATCCTGAAGATTTCCCTTCAAGAACTGTTATTCCTGTGTCACCTCTGACATAACAGAGAATGCATCTTTCTTGAAATTCACAATGTCTTATCTACATTTTTAAAGATCTCATTTAGTAATGATATGTATTTAGGACCTGTGGCAATTTCTAGAAGGTGTGGAACATCTTTGACTTGCTAAAAAAGAAATCAAGATGGATGCAGAGCACTATGTGCAATACTGTGATACCGTTGAAATCACATGAATTAGCAAAATTCCATATTGCTTTTCAGGAGCGTATTGTCCTCAAGGAGCATCATCCTCAAGAAGGTGGCTGCTGTTAGAATTGTGACCTGTACCAATACTCATCCGTGGAGTCAAACCAATGCTTAAAATCCTAGACAGCTTTCTGCAATACCAGGCCAGCTTTATGTATAAGCTCATTTGACCTAGTCACTGAATTTAGAAGGGGACTAACTTGCCTTTGGCATTTGACCAGACTCGTTTCATAAAGATGAAATCCTGAGTCTAGGGCACCAATGTTCATAGCTGAGCTGTTTCAGATGATACCAGCTTCTGAGTCAGAGGATTACATACACTTATCCCCACCCAGTGAAGAAGATAGGGTACAGAATGGCCCAATTTATGCGAAGTATGTGTACTCTGGATGCTTAAATCTGAAGTCTGCTTTGTGTAAGTATTAGACTGAATTGTGAATGTTTTCTTCTTGAAGATATTTAATGACAAAATGACGGTTAGCCTTTCTCCTCCAAAAGTGGTGTCTGTCCTCCCCTGCATGCACCACAATTTCCACCACTTCACTTTTGCTGGCACTAGTGTCTGCAAGACCGTTACCACATCAGGGAACTACTCTGGCAGAGATCTGGCACCACACAGAAAGAGTTTGTCGTTGGCTCCAGCGCTGTCAGTTCCCAGACCTGTCTCAATGCCTGAATCATTGTGTATGCGTAGGGAAGACAATTGGGGTGAGAGAAGGATGACCTTCTTACCAGCAAAGTCAATTTAGTTTACATTAAATTAACTGCGTCTTTAGTCTGCACCAGCATAGTTCAAAGTTTCACATAGCCAGTGTGTTCTTCTCATCATATTACTAAAACTCCCTGTGTAAAAAAAGTGTTAAAACTTTCAGAATTATATTCTTTTGCACATTAAAAAGGAAGATAAATAAGTCAAACTTTCTGACAATATACTTCTAATTTAAAGAAAAAACCAAACCCAGTGGGTCAGACTGCAACCTCTTCGTCTGTTTTCCTGTTTGGGCTTCCGTCTGTCTGCTGATACTGATTAGTACTCAACTCTTACTTTTCTAGAGCAACTATATGACAAATCATTAGGACTGCCTAGCAGGTGTGATGAAAAATGTTATAACCTCAAAAATTTTTTAAGACAGCAGTTTCCAGTAGTAAAAGCTAGCTAATAAGATACAAATTATTCTAACATCAGACAGAGACAGTAAATAAAGTGTATTCGAGTAGTACAATGTATTTTCATGGAGTTGCTATCAGTAACTGCTTTCTTGCTTAATGGAGAAAAAAAAAATCTCTTATGTCTAAATCATATATTTTCAAAGTAAGAATACTTGAATAAGTTTCTGTAAGTTTTTTTGTAATGATCTGGGCTAGAGTTTCCTCAGCTGTAAAATGGAAATAATTTTTCACAGAAGTATAAAGAGACATAATTAACTAACATTTAGGAAATACTTTGAAATCCACAGATGGAAATTTTTTTAAGTTAGTGCTACATGAATAGTGTTGCAAAGAGCAGAGCATGTTACTCAGATAATATTCTGCCAAAATATTCTGTCAAATATGTACATATCAATCAATCTGTAAAAGTGAAAACAAATTCAGAATTGCTAAAACTGTACATCATGGAAACTAATTAAATTAGCAGAGAATGGAATGGCATGCTCCTTGTATGGAACAGAAACTACCTGATATGAATATTTTGAAGGAAACTTCATCTTCCATATGTTGAGAATGGATTTTTCTTTTAGGAGACAGTAAAGAAGCTTCTTTCTTTACAGAACAGACCATCACTGGACAAAATTTGAACTCACAATTATAAGTCAAGGGTTTTACTTTCATTAGCAAAGGAACAGACAAAGATGCATTTTGTCTCTAAAAGTGCTTAAATACAGATTGACCCAGCTAACTTTGAAAGAAGTGCCTAATTGAAAGTGTAATTTTTCGACTTTCCCCAAATATCTAATTAAGTAAATATCTCTCAGGACAAGAGTAATTGTAAATGGGTTGAATCACCCTTTAAATCTGCCTGTTTCTCTCTACTTTGTGTATAGAGAACTTCTATTCCTTCTGTGTTTGGCTGTATTCCTAACACAGTGCCTCAGTTGCTAAATCAATGTCATGAAAGGTATCACCTATGAAAGGAGAAGAAAGCAGTCCTAGCAGCAAGTCCATCTGTTCTACCTGCTTTTAAGAGGCAAAAAATGAGGAAAACAAGATACAGAATGTAAAACAACAACAGCAACAAAAACCCAAGACAAATATTGGCTTTATAGTTATCGAGATCTACTTTATTTTTATAGTGTTATCCTGTTCATGACAAGGTAAATCAGTAAAAATATTAAAAGAACCAGACACAGTATAAGCAATGGGTGAAATGCTGTACCAAAATTCTATTTGTGTGTTGTTTTATAAATAATGACATAACACCACACAGCTCAGAAGCACACAGATGAGCCCTTGGTTTGTCAGGAGTTCAGAGAACAAAAAAGCAGCCTGCAGCTAGCTTCCTCCACCTAGGTCTGGCACACGGACATTAGCTAAATGCTGTATTTTGCAGCTAAATAGAAAGAACCAAACACTGAAATTTTAGCATCAAGCAAGAGCAAAAGCTGGCAGAAGAAAAACAATAGCATTCAAAAAAATAACTACAAGGAGGGAGTAATATGGTCCAAAAATGAATAAAAGACAAGCGTCCACATCCAAAACCAGAATAGGTTATAAAACATGGTCGGAGATAAAATATTCTCAGTGGAAGTAAATGGGAGAAGCACTATAACTCATATTGTGGCCAAGTAGAAAATTCTGCAAATCATCCTTTACACCGCCACCAAATACCACTTGATGTCTTCACTGTTATCCATTTTTTGGCATTGTATATTTATTTCCATGCTTTTTTGGGGGCACTATTTTAACTTTTTTAGTGTCTTTGTTGTTGGTGGTGGTGTTGGGCTGTTATCAACAAAGATTTGTAACATATGCCTACTATTGTCCTCATCAATTGGAGCCCAGCAAATTTTGGATATGTTAACGTGCACTGGGTGAGATGTGTGAGTGAAGCCTTTGCCCTTCATTTAAACGAGCTGTAATTTTCAAGGCCTTTTAAGATTCCTTATAAGTTACCTTACCATAATAAAACAGAAAAAGCCCAAGGCTCAAACGTACCTCTATGTCAGCACCTAGACTGGAAACAAATGTGAGGCTATCTCACAGAAATGTAAATAAAGTAGGTATAGAGAATATGAATATTGTTCTAGTGGGAAGCTGCACATCTACAGAGACAGTTCAACAAAATAGCTAATGTAATATCCAAATGCCACCAAAGTAGGACGGTTCTGCTCCTCCTACCCCCATCGCTGTAGTCTCCCTCTGCATCTACTCTAGTACTTATTAGACATGCTGAATGGATTGTTTGATAAATTATCAGAAAATTAACATGACAAAGAAGAAAGTACTTTTCAGCTCTTTTAGAGGCTGAAATCAGACACGTGGGCACTTCCATGAAGAGCCAGAGACACAACAAAAGAGGGACATGAACCCCACTGTTCGATGTGCTGGTAGAAGCCAAGGAGAAGGGCTGGGTGTCCACAGCCACCTCCTGTAGCAGCAACTGGCTCAGCTTTGTCACTGAACTGCACCCTTAGAGAGAGAAAATCCGCAAGAGCATAAAGGAAGTAACAAAGCATGACGTAAAACCCGTAATAATGTATCTGCCATTGAGGAAAAGCTAAAGAAAGAGAGCGTTTGTGATGAATGCTAATAGTTCCAACTTCCCAACTCTACGGGGGAAGACTTTGTACTTCCTTTATAAGAAAAAAATAGTATGTCATCACAGAAGTGACTGATGCTACCATCAGTTTCTTTTCTGAATGGAAACAATTTATGTTTTGTGATTTTTTTCTACCTATGTAGCTCATAGAAGGGATAACAAAAATGTCACTGACTGGACTTTTTTAATAATAATTGACCTGGAAGCAAGTTCTGCTGAACCAAAATGGATAAGTGATTTGGGGAAAATGACTGGGTAAACCTCAAATGGGCAAAAGAAGCCAAAAAATGTCCAAATGGAGACCAAATGGAATTAAAGGCCATCTGACAGTTCCACACCACCCTATTCTCCCCGCCCCCCCCCCAAAAAAAAAGAAGGCAAGAAGAGATGTGATAAAGTTCTTTCCAGAACAGTGTGATGAGTGGCTTCTGCTTTTGTTTACTGGATATATATTTTATGCTTTATCAAAGAAATTTCTCTGGGTGGCCAGATGGGCTAGTTTTCCTTTTTGCCTTCTCCAGGCTGGAGCAGAATGGGTCAAGGCAAATCCCAGGGTAAGGGAGCACCAACCCCAAGAGCCACTCAACAGGGCAGGGTAGCCTTGGGTGGGAAGATTTTACTGTACCGTATTATGGAAGAGGGAAATGAAAGGAAACACGTAGGGTGATCCCTAAGGAGGGAACAGATGAGCTGCCAAACTCAAGACAGTGGTCAAGAGGCTTTTCCTAGGGATGAAGACCTCGGATGAAGCGTTTTATTTGAAACCAAAGAAAACCACTGAAGTTGCTAGATTTAAAGCAAGACTGGAAAGACGTTGTAGACAGAACTCTTTTCTACACTTTATCTCATCTGTCCTGTTGGATGGATTCTGCATTTTGTGAGGTATTTTGTTTGACATGGTGTTCCTGAAAGACTGGAGAAGTATTTTCTTTAAGAAAAAATGATATTGAATATTCTGGCCCACTGTAAGTCTTTTCTCTATCTGGCCAGGGAAAAAGAACTGAAAAACTTCCAGAGTAAAACAGGCAGATAGATGGCCAGCAACCTAACTATCATTTAGAAAAGTTTTTTTCCAAAGAAATCTTTGGTCAAAGAGCTAACAAAGTTGAGCTTCAGGAAAGACTGACAGAGTTGAAAAATCAGACAGTCATAGATCTTCATGGAAAAAGAGCTACTTGGTTTTACATTTGGACCACCAGAAGAATTTGAACAGGATTGGGTTTTTTTGCAACTGTTACCTATTTTCTGTAAACTGAGACCTTGCTGGAGCAGGCCCAATTTGTAGTGAATCTATTTAAAATATTTAGGTAGAACTGGAATTGCACTTGAAAATGATTGAAAGTAAGTTTATGTCACTCTGAGTTGTGAATTTTTCTAACCTACAAACCTTGGAACTATAGCCCTGTGGCAGAAAATGATTTTGGCTTTTTGAGGGAGCAGACAAATCCTGTTAAATTCAATTTGTGGAATAAGGGAGAGTAGCAATAATGGAAACATAACAGTTGTGTGTTGGTAAGTGATGAAAATACATGCACAAAAGAGCTGTTAAATATATAGAGTCAGCCAGGCCTGAACATAATTAGTTTTTAAGAAATCTCACAGCAGCAAAAACTGGAGAAGCAGAGACTGGCCAAGAAATTTCCTTCTGTGATTATTTGTTTATTTAAGTTCTCATAGTTGAATGATAATGATAGGAATATGTAGCAACATCTTGGAAAGCTTAAAGAATATTGGACAAATGCAGAAACTGAAGGTTTTAGATCCTGCTTTATTAATGAGCTAGTCGATAATAGCTATGAAAGAAAACCATTCAGTTCTTCATAAGTGGAAAGAGCATGGTCTGCCTGAAAATTCATATTTGAAAGAAAATTGTACAGATAAGATGAACTGTATTATAGTCTCCTCTGGGATCTTGAAGGTTCAGAGGGGTGTCTGAGTATCTTACTGCATGCTGGAGATTCTCCAGTCCCTGCCACAGTCACTGGAAGACACTTCTTCCCTCTGCGGTGCCCATGGTACCTGCTGCTCTCCTAGCTCATATTATTCAATTGAGATGTCACTCTCATCCTTTGGCTACAGTGTGAGACATGTGGGGGACAAGGTGCACTCTGAACTTTTACTCATAACTCTGTTGCATCTTTCAGTGAAGACTGTTTTATTATCACCCAATTAGCTTAACCCAAACCAGGCTAAGGAAAAAAGGCACCAACACCCCCCACCCCCCTTTCTTTATAAAAGACATAAAGGAAGAATAAAGGAAGAATTTAAACAAAATATGAAGTTCATCTAGTTACACTAAAGCTTTGCTTCAGTAACTTGACTTACCTCCTTAGTTTCAGGCTTCTTGCACAACTGCCTTCCTCATGATGTGAAGTATTCCAGGTCTTACAGGTAGTCTTCCCTTCAAAGTATTTTCGTGGATACGATTAAAGACAGTCTGACCCTCCTCTTAACTAGGGTTCATTTCCATTTCAGAAATATGGAAATACACTTTTCCTTTCTTTCTTTCTTTCTTTCTTTCTT
>Ga0181612_120436_pt1 | contig 11693 bp, 5 predicted proteins | sample HoacroProtozoa21_FD_119630 | JGI IMG/M metagenome (GOLD analysis project Ga0181612, IMG submission 119630) | Hoatzin crop microbial communities from Cojedes, Venezuel. Combined Assembly of Gp0051906, Gp0051904, Gp0051908 | reverse complement strand
TGCTCTGAAGTATTGTCAGGCCTCTATCTGCTAGCTGGGAATGGAGAGTGGTGCCTCCCACCACCTGAAACAGTAGAAACCTCGCTTTGTTTTTCCAGTTCACCACAACTGGCTCAAAAAAACTGGTTTGGTAGCATATGGGAAAAATTCTTAGTATGTTGTTTCCACACCAGTGAGGCTTAACAAAGCTTAATCTTACAGCAAACTGACTTCTCAGCCAAGTATTGAATTACTACAAAACTAGTGGGTAAAATGTCACCGGTACAGCCCAGGATGTGCGGCCCCAGCTCAGTCTGCTGACAGTTAACAGCAGTACGCTACTGAAGGTGTTAAAACTTTGTCAGGTCAGGGAAGATAGCATTACCGGGGTGTGGTTCTCTAAAGCACGAGGCTGTTTCCTGTGGTATCTTAGCTCATGCGATCTTCTAAAACAGCATAGGCTGAAGTTGCAAGTGCAGACCCTATTCAAGACTTTGCTCCTAAATCTTAGGTTGCTACTCATCTTGAGCACAGAGGGCTTCTACAAGGGGAAAAAGTGTATCTCTTCCTATTGAATGTACTAACTGAAGCCCGATAACTGGTCAGATAGCTTAAGTGCATTTAAGTGAGTGACAAGGAAATTTGTTGGTTCCTGCATGGGAACCTTATTTTACTACGCTAACAAAGATGTGAGTCTTACAAAAAAGTATTCTGCATGAATTATGAGGCTACTTACTGAAGCATCTTTATTTTAAAATTTAAGGTCTGATTTGTTCTGGATAGCTTAAAAGCTCTTTGAGCAGAGGTTGCAAAGAGCTGCCACAAATGTTTTAGTTCTGTTCTCTGGTGCTTCCTCTGTTCTGTTACTTTGGCGTTCAATCACCTCTGCAGATGGTATCAGGTAAGAGTAGCTACTGTGTTTTACCCATAAACAGTGGAGCAAAAAGACTACTTTTCTTTCATGGTAGCTGGTACACTGGTCTTTAGGTGAATAGGAAAGACTTTAAAACAAACAGAAAGCAACCAGTTGCTTAATGGCTCTTTTAATGTAACCCCTCTTAACTGTGGCTTATGGACATCTTTGCTCTGACTGGTAGGTGTGCTGGGCAAGTCAAGCTTACAAGCCAGCACACTTTCTGGTAGAAGAGACTGCTTGCAAGTATAAGTACCAAAGCTGTTTCTGGGAGTGTGCAGCCCTGCTAGCAAGCAACTGGACTTCTGGTTTGCCAAAGCATGGTGAAATTAGCCATTTCTCAACATCTAGGATCTGAGGAGAACAATTTTGGGAAGGTATAGCAAGAGAACTTAAGGGCACTGCGTGCCATTGAAAGCTGCTGATTTTAAACAAAGCTTGATTGCTTACAAGTTTAGGTCATTTGCTCTTTCCTTGCTACGTCTGCGGGGTGGGTTTTCCTCGGTTTGGCTTCATTGTGTCAGAAGGTTCAGGGGGTTTCAAAACCAACTTATTCCTGGTCTGCTTGTTCCTGATATCTTTGCTCCAATAATGTCTAAATAGCATTCCTTATGCATACAACAATTAGAACTGCAACTCTTCTTGACTTTAGCTTTGCTGTGCTAAGCCTAACTTTAGCTAAAAATTTAAGTGTATTCGGTAAGAGGTTAAACTTAAAACAAGAAAATCTTTAGGTTCATCACAAGGGGATATCAAGTACAAAATAGTGGTGTGCCTAGGCTCAAGTAGTAGGCTTGTTGGGAAACTTCAAAATGTATTTGGATGTAGTGGTCTCTTTCTGCACTTGTCTTGGACTTAACTAGCAGAATGCTTCTTGGTTATGGGGAAAAAAACTATGGCTGTGGCTCTCTTGCAGTCTGCTGCCCCTTTCTTAGTAAACAACACGTGAAATCTGTCCGTACACTCGGTAGGAAATACAGGGATCAGAACTGGCTGTGATCATACTGGTATGGGGTGGTTCCTTGAATATTTCTCTGCTTATTCTGGCTTGCTTGGTCTGTAGTGTCACATGGTTAGCTTATAGTCTAAGCGTGAGTTTGAATTACTCTTACTAAAACAGCATAATTCCCCCCACCCACCCCTGGAAGGCTGGTGGAGTGTGCTAAGAGGATTGATTGCACCAAGGAGCGAATAAATTAGGGTTTCTTGATGTGGGGTAAATGGCTGTTGGCAAGAAAGAATGAATGCAAGTCCTGTATGCTGGGATTTGGTGCACTGTCAATATCTCATGTGTACAACTTCAAGTTTTGAACCTTTGCTTTGATGGAAAAGCATTAAAGCAGTTTGATCTAAAAATTATCTGCAGCTAGTGTTCATAAATTGTGAAATATCTTTACCTCTTTCAGTTGATAGGTATGCGAATAGAAATGAATTCTCGGACAGCTTGGTGTACTTGCAGGCCTTACTTTGCGTGGTCAAAAGTTAAGGCATCTGTGTTCAGGCAGGAGTATTCCTATCTACCTCTAAGAATCTACACAATGTTTTCCAGTAATGATGAGGAGTTGTGAATGGAATTGGTTATGTTTTACACTAATCTTTGAGGTGAAATGCCTGTGCTGTTTAACTTGCTTCATGAGAACTGTTGGTGAAAGATGTACAGATGTCTTCCTGCTTCTGTGAGCTGAAACTGCAAACTTCCTTGCTGCAATCCCTTGTCACTTTCACCAGCATGTTTTCACATGTGAAATGAGACTTTCCTGTCAAGACAGTGTGTCATATAATGTTTCTTCTGGAAGACCATTCATGATCTTACGTCTAAGGCTAATATTGTCAGGAAATGTAGAATGTTCCACCCTAGAAAGTCAAATTCATAAGCTGTAAATGGCTCTGACATGTGTCAGTGTATAGATGGAAATATTAATAGGAACAGAGAGGATAAACACTGCAAAACAAGAAAGCTATATTCTACAGACAAACTGGAAATGCTGTGCTGGCAGGGCAGATGAGTTTGTAACTGCTGGCAGTGGAACTCCTGGAGGCTTGGGAGCTGGTCTCTGGCTGTAGGCAGATGTTGGTTTTTGTAACTGGGTAGTGTCACTTGGAGTGTGTGTTGTAATGATTCATTTTCTGTCTTCCAGATCAGTGTGCGTGTTACTACCATGGATGCTGAGCTGGAGTTTGCCATCCAGCCCAACACTACAGGGAAGCAACTCTTTGATCAGGTAAGTGATAGAGCTGCAGAAGATCTAAAGGTGATACAGATGTTATGATTCTATTAAGGCAACAGCAAACACTTTCTGAAAGACTTCAAAGCTTAAGTGACAGTGTGTATAATAACTTCAAGAGAACTCAGTGTAGTGAGGAATTACATTTTTTTTTCAAAAATTGCTCATTTTTTTTATCTCCAAGAATGTGTTAGGAGCTATTCTTACCTCTAATGAACTGAACTGATGCTATAGCTCATAATAATTGGAAAGCAGTGGCTATCTGCAGTCATAATTAATAGGATAAGAAAAATCGTGTGAGGGAGCTAGTAAGCCATCTTTGGTTGACTTGCAAGAGATGTGTGGTTGATTTCAAAGAGTAGTTGGTCTCTGAAACAGGAGAGGCTTAGCTGGGTTTCAGATATTGCTGCAACCATTAAGGGCAGGTGAAGTGATATTCTATACTCCCATAAGGCCCTGAGGGAGATCTTAAGAGAAGTTACGTACTGTAGTGTATTGGGCTGTCTTCGTCTGGGTGCTTCAGCCTTCCTCTGCATTCACTGGCTAGGCAAATTTCCTCCTACTTTGGCCCAAACAAAAGCAAGGAGGCGTGTGCAGCCCAGCGTTGGAGCAGCTGAAGACAGATGTTATAAATTTCAGTGGCTGAAGCTCTGACAGGCGCCACAGTGTTTCCGTGCTGTAATCCTGAAGGCCATGGGTTTGCTGCTTGGAGGAAAATCTGAACAGTAAGTTCATAGCTTAAAGAAAAGTAAAATGAATCTTGAATTGATGACAAGATGAAGGAACTGCCAAACCAGATGTCAGATATGGGTGTGGTTCAGTAGTGCTAAGCATTCTGGGGCCAGCTCTAGATAGTGCCTGTCTTAATGGAGAGAGAAATTTAAGGGCTGACCCACCCATAGAAGTCAGCTATTTCATTTGGAGCCAGCAAACCTAAGTTAATTTTTTTTTTTTTTAGATGTTTAACCACAAACTACTACTTTCTCTCGTACTCAGCTGGATGATTCAACACTAGATGTTATATTGCTCTTTGCAGTCCAGCCCTGAAGTGGAGGGAACAGAACAAGATCCTAGGCTTTACTAAAAGAGCATCCTTTCATAATTGGAAAAAATAGAAAGGCTTTCAGGAAAGTTCTGCGTTGCAGTGTAGTTCTCAGCTGTCTGTTACTACCTAGTAGCTCCTACATATCTTAGCCCTGTGTGGTCTTGGATCTGACAGTTTTTGATTGATAGAAGTGAGAGGTGGATGCTGACCAGAATCCACGTGTGCAACATGGAACTCCTCCACGGTTAGTTCATGGGAGCATATGTTAATGAAGTTGAGGTGACATACCTCCAGATTCTTTGAAAGGTGAACTGTTTTTTTGAATGGGGTGTCCATATGTTCATGTGGATGCTTCACGTAATTATTTTTCAGTATCTGGTTTCTGACGTTATTCAAGCAAAGCACCGGGTGCTAAAAAGGGAATCTACTGGGGTCATGGCGATTTTTTATTTGCATTTGCCCTTTTTTTTTTTTTTTTTTTTCCCCTCCAGTCAGATCTACACCATCTGCAGCTTTTGCTGCAAACTGACATTGTGGTGGCAGACTAGGGCTTCAGCAACTTGTTTCTGTTTGAGAAGCATCTGATCATGTTTCTGCTAGGGGAACTCTTCATGTCTTAGTAATTCACTTCATTCCTTTGTGGCCTGTTCTCAAACAGCTGTACATTCTCCTCCCTTCAATGTGTTTCACACAGCACCTGTCTAAACAGAAGTTTTGTGTTGTTTTTTCCGTAGTAAAAACTTTGCAAAGCAAGAAAATAAATGCCGTTGCAGAACCAAGTTTCTAAGTTGCTAATGTAAATGAGACAATGTTTACTTCAGATTACTTGGATTGTAGGTGGAGTTGGAAGAAGAAATACAGTGGGGGGAAAATGTATCTGAAGCTAGCTGTTAAACACTCCCTATTTCTAAAAGGTCTGGTGGATGCCATCTCTTTATACTGTCCATATATCGCACTTGCTGGAATAAGAATTAAACTGTTTTCTACTGCTTAGCACACAAGATTTCCTTGTGAAGGTAGTGATATTGGTTCCTGATAGCGCTGGTACTGAAATGAATGTCCTGGAGCCTCACCAGTGGCAGGTGTCCAGGCTTTGACTAAGGGATTAGTTGAAGACCTAGGACAACAGTGCTAGGTGCTGTTAGTGTGGTAGCACCACGCTGATGGTGGTAGAAAGACTAACCCTTTGCCATGGCCTGAGAGCGCTGTGAGCAGTAAGGTAGGGAGTTGGCAGTAGATGTGGGGATGTCAAGAGTCTTCCACCTCTAACATGAATAAGGAGTTTTGGAGGCTACTGCTATGTGAGTGGTTGAGGAGCCTAATCCCAGCTTCTGTTGCTGCCCTGCAATCTAATCATTGGCTCCTTACAGTTAAGGAAGGACACTAATTGTAAAGGAGGTAGCTATTCAGCTCCTGCCACAATGAGAAATATTTCATCTTGATCTCTGAATGCATGTACACAGACAGACTGTGGTCTGTCTTTTTTTTTTTATGGAAGATGCAAGGCACTTTTCTGTTGCAAAAGAGACTTTATAATCAGACTTGCACATAAAGGAAAGCAAGTACTTCTTGTATATGGACATGCTCAAACAGATTATTGATCTTTGCATAAAGAACTAACTGAATACCAAACCAAAGCATGAGAGCCTCGAGCGAGGTGAAAGTAAATACCTAAACTGGCTCCCTTTAATATGGGGATGGGGCTTTGAATATATTGTCAGCTGGCATATGTCCAGTATGTTTCAGATGGCTGAGCTGTTTGTGTGGATTAGTTCTTGTAAAGGGATAGTCGGGAGCTGTTCTCCCTGCTGACACTGCCAACGGGCACTAAGCAGCGACTGCTGTCTGACTGGTAATCAATTCACTCTATCAGCTTCTATCCTGAGGTGATCTTGAGTCCCGTGATGGGATGTGTAAGAACAAATGGCTGTTCATTTTCTAGTTCCCTTAAACTATGTTGTACTCCTGGAATTGTTAATCTGGTATTTTCTGCATGATGCTGGCTGTGAAAAAGGAGCTGCTTTCATCAATGCTTTTTTGAGGGAAGGGAAAGTTCCTCTGCAAAGCAAACTTACAGTTTTGCTGTTGCAGCACACTGACTTTCTGGTGTGAAACCTGACTTTTGGGAGCTGGTCTCTGGCTGTAGGCCAGAAAAATTTTAAGAGATCCTGCATGTTTTTGCTCAAGAGTGCCCTTTCACTTTGAGCTGTCAGTTCCGAATTTAGCAGCTTCCTTTTGCTTAGCTTTACCAGCTACCTTAGTGCATGCCACTGGCTTTGTTCAGTAACATTTAAGCAGTATTTGTTTCCACCTGTTGTGTATGAAGGTAGGTAAATACATTCATTATGCCATACATAATTCTGACCTACTCTGAACAGGATTCAGAAGACTTTTAGAAAGCTTGTATGTAGGTAGTAGCTTTATGGGGAGGAACAGTTTGAGTCTGAAGTTCAATAGTAATAATAGGTCGATGGGCTTGAGGTAGAAATATTCCTGTCTCCCTCTTCCCTGCTTGGTTAAATTCCAAAGTGAATTTTTGTAGTGCCAGAACAATGCAGATGCTTCACTGCTTTGTTGGAAATAGTCTTCTGCCCTAAAGCAGCTGGCTGTAGAAACATCATTGAGCTGACATATGGTGCAGTAACATGATGATTTATACTAGAGATACTCTTAAACGCCCCATCCCCTAGGCTTGTAACTGTACAGCTGTACAGCCTTAGCTTAAATAGCTTAAGCTTGTGTGCATGGACAAAACCTGGATTCATTGAGACAGGAGGATTGTACTGTCCGTCTTCTGCAGCTTTGCTTATGTACCTCTTAGCATCAGCTGCTGAACTCCAGTGCTTACTAACTCACTAGCAAAAATAGTAACTGCTTCCATTCCTCAGCTGCTAGTGATGGATTGAGAAGAGCTTGAGAATGGGCTATGCCTTTTAGGGGTGCTGCTTATCCCACAGGCCTGATTACTTCACAGGGATCTTGAAATACTCCTTTCCTGGGGATTCAGGGCACAGGCACTGCAACAGAGGTAGCTGCTTGTCTTCCTCCTTTGATCATTTTCTGTATCAGACAGAAGTGCAGTTGGACTGCAGACTAGTGTGTAAAAGAAAGCATTGCTTTGCTTTGTGCATCTTCTACATGTGAAAGAATAACTATTTCTCTGGTAGAACTGTTCAGCTGCTTTTTACTGTGGATAGCTTTGAAGTGTCCCTCCAATCTTTTTTTTTTCCCCTCTCAAACTTAGTTTTTTCAGGTAAATTGATTCTAGCTTGAATCTGTGAGATTTTGGCCTGTTGGGGGGGCAAGGGAGGCTAGCCTGTACCTTGGACAGGCAGAGAGGTAACTAACTTGCTTGCCTAAGTGCTCCACAGCCGGCTGGATGGAAAGCTTTCACAGAAATGCCCTGGTTTAGTGGACGCTGCATCTTACAGGCCCCTTGCAGAGCCTGCGTCCAGACTAGTCACAAAATCCTCAACTGCTTTGACTTCTGCGGTATGAAAACATACTCCCTTCTTCCATGTCCCCCACATACTGTATGAGGCAACTTATCAAATGCTTTGTTTCTGATAACTTCTAGCCTTGGATCCTGCTGGTGCCTTGTTCTTTCATTCCCCTTCAGAGCCCCTTATTCCTTCTAGTCAATGGTAGAGGAGTCTTAGCTGTCTGCTATACTAGATCTGTTGGGTGGTGAATGCAGTTGATGGGTGGGGATCTCTACCCGTTACATCAGGATCTCTTTATCAATGAGTTGTGGTTACTAAACTGTTCAGTCAGTACTTCCTTCTCCAACCTAAAATGAACTTCAGAACAGAATTGCTTCTCAGTGATGACCTTAGCGCTCTCTGAGCCTATAGGTGACCATGTAAACTTCAGTCCTTTGAATGCTAGCTTTTGGACATTGCAAAGTCCAGGAGATGATGGCTTCAGCGTGCCATTCCAGAGCAAGCCTTTAGAATAACCAAAAGCACCCAATCTCATTAAAGATGATTTCTGTCCAATTAAGAGCCATGAAACCAAATCACACATTAGAAATGTGAAATTAGGAAAGCTTTAGTATCTGTCACTTCAGACTTTGAAACCATGTGGTTAACCTTCCTAGGAGGCGCTTCCTCAGATTTATGAGCTTTTGGGGTCAAGACTAATCTTGCAATAGAAAAGTCCACTCAGCTGTAGGTTAAAATCGTAGCAATAAACATTTCTCTGGTCACTCTAAACCTAGTGACTGATGCTGTATTTTACGTTCAGCATTGAACCTAATATGTAGTGGATTGGGGGGGGTATATTTTTTTTGTTTGTTTTTCTTTATAGCTCTTAAGGTTCCTGCAGATTTCATTAAGAGCCGGAGCGCCATTGATTCTGAGTTCATGTGCCCTGCCCTGGCTTGCTTATTGGCTGCAGTGAGTTTAATGGTTTTGCGGAGTATCAGTTTGTCAGTTTCTTCTTTCATGGTTGCTAAAGCTTACAACAGAGGCTGACCAAATCACTCTCAACTTTTGTAACTCCAGCTGAGTTGAGCTTGGTTTGGAATAAAGGGACTGGTCTTTCATGGCCTGTGAACTGTGCTTTGTGAGGAGGGAGACTGTAGAAAGGACTTCAGCGTTTGTAAGGTCCTACCTAGTAGTGTTTAAATACACAGGAAGCTGGTCTGGAGCACTTGATCCAGTAGATGAAAGCAATGAACCGAAAACTTACTGTGGCAATTTCGTGGTAGAAAGCAGCAAGTCTCAGGACAGCGGCTGGTTCCTCCAGCAAACCCCAGGACCTCTTGTTTATGTAATGAAGGCTTGTGGTCGAGTGGTATGGAAATGTGTCTCTCATTTCACAGGAACATGTGGAAACTTACTAGCTTTTATGAAAACAGTAGTCGAACCAAAAATGGGCTGCTTGTTGCTAAGGCGATGAATGGTGAACTGTAATAAGCTGAAAAACTCAAAGATCATCCTGTTTAGCACTCTGGCATTTTAGCACTTTGAAAGGGAAAGTTAGAAATATATCCATCAGCCAAATGGAAGGGGAACAGTTGAATATTTATGGCTGTAGATGGAGCCCATGTTGGGTGTTAAGTTAGGGTTCATGGAAGACCATGTTCTAAGTAATTTTTGACTATGTCATATGAAACTGCAGCTGTGGCACCAGTTCAGAGCTCCGCCAGCGATAAGGTTTGCTAGCAGTTTTCTCTGAGAAGTGCTTTACATGCCTGCCATAGAAAAGGAGGGAGGCCACCTCATCTTTAGCATAGCAGGTGAGATTCAAGACAGATTTGTGCTGTGGTATAGCCTGGGATCCTTTGGCACAGGATCTTGGTCCGACTGGAATGTCTTCTCCTCCTCTGCCTGCATGCTTTGGTCTTGCCCATGTGTAGACAGTGCTTTCATGTGGATCCACACTTGTTTGCTAGTGTGGTGGTGGTGTTTCCTGGGCTGAGAATGAGGGCAGTCTTCAATCATCATCTTGATGATAAACTCTATCTTTAAGAGGCTGCTTATGGCTCATTTGCTGTGAGGCACCACTCAATGGCAAGAACCAAAGTTCGGAGGGAGATGGGTGAGTGCTGAGAGGAAGGACAGGAGTCGTCATGCAGACCTGGAAAATGTGGAGTAGGGAGAATTGAGAGAAAAGGTAACCCAGAAGACCTTGTGTTTCTTTTCTGAACATAAGCTTAAAAAAAAAAATAAATTGTACTATAGACTGTCTGCAGAAGGTGAAGTTAGTCTCACCAGAAATAGTATTGCTTACTAAGTGGAATTTTAACCTAAGGGTACTTGATGAAGAACTTTGTCATGGCTGGTCAAGGTACTGTGGGGCAGTTGGATTTTAAGACTGCCTGTAATCTGTTGCCAATTGTAGACTAAGCCTTGTACTGCAGGCCAAAAAGACCCAGGGACTGACTTAATGTTCTCCCTGGCATGAAGAAAAGATGTTGCTTTCCAGCCGGGACTGTAAACTTTAGGCACTTGAGTATAGTGGTCTGCGTTAAACAGTACTTTCTATTCTCCTGTCGTATGTGCCAGTCCTTCTCCATCCTCAGCCACTGCCAGTAACTGTTTGCTCTTTGGAACATCTCACCGTTCATCAGGGCTCTGAATGCTGTACAACCTCAAACATAATTGAGCTGCTAGCTGCCAGCCAGACTGCTTGCAGCTGTAGAAAGCTATTTCTTCTTTGTGCTTTTTTCCCCTTGCTAAATGAAATAAATAACCTGTTAAAGCTGAGGTGGGAAGGAGGGAGGAGGACTATCTATTCCCCCCTCCCCATCTCCCACCCCAGTTGATTTAGTAGCAGCCTGGGGGTGTGATGTGTGCTGTGCTGTCTCCCCTCTCCTCTGTCCAGTCCGTTGTTGTCACTGCTATTGCTGTGCAGACTTCTGCTGTGGAATAAAAGTCCTTTTGTGCAGGGCCTCTGTGTGATGTCTTTCACTTCCTTGCTGGCAGTCCAGCTTGTTGAATTCCCAGGCATAAGCTGCTGACAAATGGAAGTGATGCAAGCGGACACATGCGGCGGAGGGGGAGCTTCCATCTCATTCAGATGTTAATGCTGCCGAGAACAGAGCATTCCTTAAGCTCTTGGACAGCCTTTCTGCCCCTCCTTGTATTGCATGCTTCCAGCTTACACAGCAAACTGATTCTTCTCCAAAAGTCTCCTTAGCTGTGTGAATCCTACTAGGTGATATGCACAAATGAAGGTTTATCTGCCCCACGTTCCCCTGTGTTTACAGGGGCTTTAGGCCAGCTCTCCAGTTCGTATTCAGGCAAGGACAGGCTGAATAATTTCATGACTCCAGTGGGAGGTGTATATAGACTGCATGACCCTGTGCAGATTTTGTCTCTGTGTGTGCTACTGATAGCATACCTCTGCTGAAATCTCCCCTTGGTTATTGGGCCTGAAGGGAGCTAGGGCCCTAATGCTGCTTTTGGAAGGCCAGAAGACATGTCTGATCCAAGTCCTAGAGAATCTAACTAGTAATGCGTTTTCAGGGAGCCTATGTCCTTGGTGTTGTAACTTGCCAAAGGTAGAGGCCACATCAGAAGGGAACAGAGTGCATCCATAGGATTCAAGAAGGGTGTAATTTAAAAGGAAGTAGGCATTTAAAGAGAAGTCAGAACATGGGACAAGGCAGTACAAAATTACCTCAGCTCACCTGGTGGGGGGGACATATGGTCAGACAGCTGGTTTTCCCAGGGTAAGGCTCATCCTTTGCTGTCCAGTTGTTAACTCCCTCCTTCAGAGGGAGCTGTGAGCAAGCCCGAGGGGTGGGTGGTGTGTAAAAGCAGCTTTTATGCTGTGTGGTTTGGTCGACATGCTGGAGGGAAGGGATGCCATCCAGAGGGACCTTGACAGGTTTGAGAGGTGGGGCCTGTGAGAACCTCATGAAGTCCAACGAGGCAAAGTGCAAGGTCCTGCACATGGGTTGGGGCAATCCCAAGCACAAATACAGACTCGGCAGAGAATGGTTTGAGAGCAGCCCTGAGCAAAAGGACTTGGAGGTGCTGGTTGATAAGAAGCTCAATATGACCTGGCAGTGTGCACTCAC
>Ga0181612_112799_pt1 | contig 11693 bp, 8 predicted proteins | sample HoacroProtozoa21_FD_119630 | JGI IMG/M metagenome (GOLD analysis project Ga0181612, IMG submission 119630) | Hoatzin crop microbial communities from Cojedes, Venezuel. Combined Assembly of Gp0051906, Gp0051904, Gp0051908 | reverse complement strand
CAAGGTCCTGTGCAACCTGCTGTAGGTCACCCTGCTTGGGCAGGAGGGTTGGACTAGATGACCCACAGAGGTCCCTTCCAACCCCAAACATTCTGGGATTCTGTGATTTGGCCACCCAGCACTGACCTCGCGTTGCCTACATGTCGTGTAGACACTATGGTCCCAGTTAGACAGTGTGAACCCATGTCTGTCACTACTGTGATGACAGATACCTTTAAAAGATGCTTTTTTATAGGAGTAGTGGTCTGATAGTTCAGTCGCAAGACTCGGCGACCTCATTTATATTTTTAAAATAAATAAACCAGTGCCAGAAGTGGTTCTCCAGCCCTAATACCAATGGGACAACCTGGCCGTGTCTGCAAAGCTGAACTCTCCAAGCCTCCACATGGGTGGCTGTGTTTGCGCTGCTGAGGAAGAATGAGGTTTAGCTCAAGCCGCTGGGGATCATCTGGAAGGGTTCAAGCCCAAACCCTACCAGGGACCCTTCTTGTTCTTAAAGGTATAAAAATACCCTACCCAGTTATTGCTCGTGCTGGTGCCCCGGCACTGTTTGCAGGGAGGGAGGCAGGTGTGGTTCTGGGTTGCAGTCGAGGGGTCCGTGTCCCCATTTCAGCTCTGCCAGAGGCTTTTCATGTGGCCTTGGTTGGTAACTTAAAGTAAGATTCATCCCATTTAATGTTGACTAATGGTGAGGGTGTCTAATTAAACGAGTCATGTGTGCTCCGTCTCTGATCAGAGAAGGAAGAGAAAGCGAATTCAGAAGGTGAATCATCCCGTTTTAAGACTGGTGTCAGAGACAAAGGAGATGAATTGCCCTCTGGAAGTAGCTATTTCTTTCCATTAACTGTAGAGGAAGTCTACATTAGAAGAGTTTAGACTAGATGCCAAGATTTATGTATGGCTGAAGTTAAGTAAAATTAGTTCTGACCTTAATCTCTGCGCATGCCTGTTTCTCCATATGTTGAAGGATAGAAATAACACGTTCTGCACCTCACATTCAAAGGTGCCGTTGGACAAGGAGCATCCTGTCACTCCTTTGGAAAGAAATTAAGCCTAGGAACAAAAATACAACAATTAGAGAAGTAAAGCCGTTATTCTTGAAACACCCCAATGACGATATGAGCAGTAGGAGTTGGGGCATCCTGTCGCTTTTGCCAATTTTCCCCTTTACATTTTGACAACCGAGCACCCAAAATGGCTTTTCCCAGTGCGGCCGTGCGGCACGAGGGCAGTCAGCCTGGCTCTGGGGAGAGGAGCAGGAGCCTGAGGAAGGCTGGCCGTGGAAGGGGGTGTAGGAGCCAGTCTTGGCTAGCAGCTCTGCAGGTTTTCCTTGTGATACTGCTCTTCTCAAATGACAGGGACAATTTACTTTTTGGAAAATCTCCCAGAGGAGTGAAAGCTAATGTCTGACTGTGACAGAATGAAATTAAAAAACCAAGGGGAGAAGAAGAGCATGCATTTTCTTAGCAAAAATCCACAACATACAAACCAGGCATGGACTAATTGTCCCACATGACGACTTGTACTTACATATGGAGCTTGCTTTCGGAAAAGAAAGTTCGCCCCTTTAAGTAAAGTAAAGTAAGTAAGTAAAGTAGTGAAAAAAAAGAAAAAGACCTTGCGTGGGTGTCCTCATCAGTGCTTATTTTGATCCAAATTGCAACATGTTACACATCCGTATGGGCACAGTTGTACTGGGTAAGGCTTTCACCAGCACGGCCGTGCCCAAAACACAAATCACCCCACCGAAGTCGCTGCGTTATGGGGGAGAGCTGAGATACCTGTAAGTCCATTAAATCTAATAACAGGTCCTTAGAGGGCATTTTGGGGTTTTTTTTGGGGGGTGTGTTAAATTACTAAATCTTGTTATTAACGCTTTTATTTTATGATTTGCTGTTTCCAGGGCACAGACAGAAGCTTGATGACTCTAAACCTAGTTTGTTCTCTGAACGCCTCAGTGATTTAGGGCGCATTCCTCATCCCAGTATGAGAGTAGGGGTCCCGACCCAGAGCCCACGGCCCTCTCTGAACTCTGCACCAAGTCCTTTTAATCCACAAGGACAGAGTCAGATTACAGGTAAGAGCCAGAACCGTAGGTTTGACGTGCACAGGCAACGGTAGTAATTGCTGATGGATATTTGTGTTTTGACTGCAGCAAAAGAGGCTGTGACAGAGTGAGAGATGTGTTCCAAGCAAAGCTAGGCGGGAAGCGGATTTTTCTGTAGTGTTTGAAGCTGAAAAATGTCTTTCTTTTTTTTAAAATACCTTTTTACTGTAAGTCCAAAGTAGTCAATCTGGGTAAACTGAGTAGGAATCTGGTGAAATTCTAACTGCCACGTTGCTCTGCCTTGTCCTCTGTGTATGCGATAGCACATATTAGAATGAACAATTTTATTCAGTGGTTTTATTTTGCACTGGTGTTGAGGGAAGCGGCCTTTATTGGTCTTTCTGTCGGAATAATAACACGGTCTTCTCACGTGGTGGTTTCCTTCTAGCACCAGTGCTGACCACTGTTACAATAAACGAACTGGGTTATGGAGAAATCTCCAAAGGTTGCTTGTGAGGGCTGCATGCAACATTTATGATTGCATGCTGAGAGACAGATTTCATTGTGCTGAGAGAAATCATAAAGCACCATGTGTCACAGATTATGAGACTGAAATAAGATGTTTAACTGCAGCTGTGCCAGAAGTTTGCAAGAAAACTGTGAAGCCTACAAAATAAACCACTTTTGTTGTTTTTCTAAATTCAGAGCGGGTTAATTTTTTCAAAAAAATGTCAGAACAACCTCTCCCTAGTTTTGGTCATTTTTACACTCAAAACTTGTGCTGATGTCTTTGTGTCTATCCAGGATGCGAAGAGGTGTTGCCCCTGACCAGTTCACTTGCTAGAACTGTTGGAGGACTTTACCTAGACGCAAGTCCATCAGCAAAACTCTTGGCTCAGTGTACTAGACCAGTTTAAAACTTAGTTGTGCTGCTATAGTTGCATCTATACCAGGAGACCTTTGCCAGTCTTGTATACTGGTATTCCTTTACTGGTAAAGCCCTCCTAGTATAGGCGTACTCTTTGAGTCAACCTAGGAAGATTTCTGGTTTCATGTTTCAAGTGGTTTTGACATGATACCAGCTGAAACTTAGCGGTTTTAACAAAGTGTTGTGGCTTTCTTCTTCTTTCTTTTTCTTCTTTTTTAAGTTCAACTGGTTTATTAATTTGGAGTAAGGAAGAGAAGTAAGTGGGCTAATTTGAACCCAAAGCACTCAGAGAACTGAAACGAAAAAATCGTTCCCATGAGCTGTGGCAAAGGTCTCCCAGATCTAGAAGTCCAGCTTTAACTAGCGTAACATGTTTATAATATATTAAATATGTCGATAGTAGCCATTGCAAGGTACCTGCTGCCCACCAGCTTCCCAGAGCAGGTTTTTTGACTGGGCTGAGTGTTAGTTGGACATGTGAACTCAGGGCTCTTGTGCATATCATTTTCTGGGTAAGAACTGCCAGACTAAAGCCCGGTATTTTTTCTAACCTACTGTCTTCTGTCTGGAACTGTTTGGGGACGTAGTTCCCGAGAAAGCAGGGGAAAAAATGAGGCTATAATCAGCTTTTTTTCCTTCTTCCTTGTGCCTCCATAGTTTACCTATTGTGCAACACTATATCTAGGAACGAAGGAGGTTGAAATTCTTCCTGACCCCATCTGGTGATCAGCTTATGCCCTGAAGCATGAGAACTGAGATCCCCTTATAATTTTCTTCCTAGCTAAGTGTAACCTCATATGCTGCTCTCATTCACATAAATGCCTCCTGTAGAAAAAGTTCTGCTGGGTTTGATTAATAGAGTACTTCTCTGCCTTGTTATGAACCAGCAGCAGCATTTACAGATGCGGGAGGTGAAAACTTCAGATGAGCTTTAAATAAGCCTGACTGGAAACAATGCTGTGTGGCGTTCGCTGCCCTCTCTGCCGATTTAAGAGTCAGCGAGACTTCATCGAGAGAGGGAAGACTCAGGGCTGGTAGGGTGGAGGAAGGTGAGCTCACTTTCCCATCTATTGTGAGTTATGTGCTTTTCTTGTCGGATAAACTCACGGTCGTGGGATACTTGAAAACCCCAAATTGCTCTCATTTCCCCCCAAACAGTGAGGACTCAGCTGCTTAGTGAAGTTTGCAGTGAATAAGGGGCTTTACAGTGGTCTGATACGGTATTTGCCATGTTATTTCCCACCTTTGTCTCCTCCTCAGTTTAGGCAAGCCAGACACCCAGCCCTCCAAGGCTCCTCGTTAGCTTTCTGGTAGCCCTCCCATTGAATAAGGCGGTTAGCGTGAGCATGTTACGTCGGCGCGAGCTCTGTGAATTGCGCTGGCTTCCCCACAAGATTTTTTGGTGCTCTTCAGGCCGCTGATTGCACTCCGTAACCCTCTGCGCGCTTTGATCTTCCACCAAAGCGCTGGGATGCTTTTTGCGGACAGCCCCTCCGAGTTCCGCTGCGACGAACGGGTGCTCATTGCCGCGCAAACCATGCCGACGGGAGACGAAGCCGATGCCGCGGCCGAGGCACCTCTTGGAGCGGGCGTTCGGTGGCCGGGGGAAATGGCTGAACGCGCGCCGGGTTGGTGCGGTGGCAGGGCGCGCGGCGTCCGGGCTGTCCCCCTCCGCCAGTTCCCTTGCTGTGGTGCGGTGCTCAGTGGGATTTGCCCATGGCTGCTCAGCGTGGTCACTGGGCTGGTACGGCTTGAGTGCATAATAAAAGGAGAACAGACCCTTCTCTGAAAACCAGGGATCTTTTTATTACCTTACTGCAATTAACCAAGTGTTCCTTTAGAAATACCTTTGCTTCCGAATCTTTTTAGCTAGTAATTTAGGGAAAATAATTAATTCCTGATAACTTTAACAGTAAATACTAGTTCCCTACGACAAAATCCATATTATTGCTAGTAAGCACATAAACTGTTTTTGTTTCGTTCCGCTTGAGGCCTTGCATAGCTATTGCATGATTAAACAGAATATTTAAAGCATGGCTGGCCCACACCTGAGTCTGAAAGAACTCAGCACTTGGGGGCTTGCCCTTATATTTCTTTTCTCTGTCTGGGTTGTGTTTATTTTCCTAGAGTATCGGAGTACAGGTTTTACAAATCACGGCACAGTCCTAAGCCTACCGGAGGCCCGGGCTGCGGCAGCGCGAGGCACAGCGTTGCCCTTATTCGACATGGCATTTTAACTAGGATTCTGCAAAAGCAACAGCGAAGGGCCATTAAAAAACAAATCGCCCAATAAGCAGATGCCTTTGCTGAGGCAATGCAGATTCAGTTTGAACCCTGCTTGCTGCCCGTAAATCAGGAATCCTGTCTGTTCACATTTGGATACTGGTATATTTGCTTTTTTATTTTTTTTCCCTTTCCCTACCGGCACTCGCAGAAGTTGCTCGCGTATCCGATTACGTTCCCGTTCCGACGCAGAGCTGCTGCATCAGTGGTTCGATCGGAAAGGAGGAAAGCTGTTGTTTTTCTAAAACGCAACCGGTGAGGATTGGCCTCTCTCAGCCGGGAAAAGCCACGGGCGTAATGGCAGGAATGTGGTCGGCGCGAGGAGCCCGGCGGCAGGGCTTGCGGGGACCGCGAAGTGGGAGTTAAGTGAGGTTTCATGCTCCATCACCGCTGTGGCACCGTCTGAGCTATAGGCAACCGGTGACTTTCAGCACTGAAATAACAGCACTCAAAAGCAGGTCTTGTGAAAGCTTTTCCTTTTTTTTTTTCGCTCCTGTTCCTCTCCCCCCCTCTCCCCGTGCACTTCAGCAACGTTCTGCTTCAATTTCTCGTCATTTTGGGGGTTGTAGACAGCAGATTTAAAGGCTTCAGAGCTGGCTTACCTGGAAGTTAGTGGGGGGACCCATCTCCACTGGCAGGCAGGGACTGGTTTCAGGGACCTCAGGGTAAACTGGGTCTTCTGGGAGGACCTGGGCAGAAAGCACCAGCGGCTCTCATATGGAAGATCAGGATGGTACCAGCTGGGCCATCCTTAATTCCCCAGTTCGGGACTTGCAGGCAGTGGGCTGCACGCTGCCCTTGTGCAGAGTCAGGGAGAAGGCAGAAATCCATGCTCATCACAGCCTTGTCCTGGGCTCTGGATATGAAGCTGCGCAGCATCTGCCTCAAAGACCAGGGTCCCTTCTCCAAGACCATCATCAGCTGCAGGACAGGTTTGAAAAGGAAACTGCATAGCTGTTACTAGACAGAATCTATGCCAGTGCCCTGCCAGGGGCTGGCTGTGTTTTACTGGGACCAGCGGCACTCTGAAGCACGCACCAGTTTGTAGCTGGCACGCATCGGTGTGAGAGCGCGGCATGCAAAGTTCATGCTTGCCTGGAAAAGATCGTTTAGAAACAGCCCAAGTAAAGGGTTTAGAGGGTGAATTATGTCTTCAGCCCACTGTAACGTGGAACGAAAGCTACAAGCCTCAGCAGATGAGGTGGTGGAGCTGGGAATTCTGCTGCCGTGAACACAAGGGTGGCTGCAGCCTGCTGTATTTTATACAAATTGGTTGCATCCTTCAGGCGACTGGCGAGTTGCCATCGCGAACCTCCATTAGGTAAAGCTTGTGTCCTTCCTATTAAAGTACTCTTTTAACTTCCCCCCCCCGCCTCCCCTTTACAATTTAGTTGCCCTACTGGCATGACTTGTTCAGTTTTTAGTGGGTTTTTTTTGTTTTAGAAATGTGACTCTTGGGTGGGCGGGGGAGGAGAGATGGCTTTAGAGGTTCTTCAGGCCAAAATCTGGTCTCAGTTACCCTTGTGTCCATTTGGGTTTAACTCCATTGGATGCGACTTCATTGACTGAACGGGACAATCCAGATCAAGCACTGGGCTTTTGAAGATGCCTGAGAAATAGTCAAAGAAGAGAGGGAGGTTGCGTTGTTGTTGTTGCTGTTTTGCTGGGAGTGGTGGCGTTACAACAATAGTTGGGTGTTACTCATGCAGAAAGTCATCTTGGCTTCGTTAAGAGAAGAAGTGAGGAGATTTGCTTGAAGTGTTTACCAAAGATAGCTCCAGACAGCTTGTTTTTTAGTATTGGCAGTAGCACTAACGCAAGCAGCAGCAACCGGTGCTCGAGCTGATGGCTGGATTTCAATGACTGGCTTTGCGAAGTGGGTGCATGTGTGTGACGTCAGGGTGCTACGGACGGTGCGCTGAGGAGCTGCGAGCCTGTGAGCGTGCTCTGATCGTCTGCCTCAGCTTGGGAAATGGGAAATTGATTTTTTTTCTGTAGTAAATCTCCATGCTTCATAATCCGGTGCCAATGCAGTGGAAAAACTCAATGTTCAGGGCTGTTTATGGGCTTTTTCTTCTCTCCGTTGACACTTCAGAACATTTCCATTGAAGGAAGAGAAGTCGCGTTGCTGGAGAGCCAATGTCATCGATGGGAGAACAGATTACTGGCATTTATTTTCATTCTTTCTTTTTATTTTTAGTTTTATACAGTGCATCCAATCTTAAACTGATTTTTAAAACCACTTACTGTCCATTAAGCATCAATGTCCTTTGACCATTGATGCAGTCAGTCACAGACCGCAGGGGTCAAGAACCATGCGTATCTCCCACTGACTGTAAATGTGGCAGTAAAACATAGACACAAAATAATTTCCAATACTCAATATTTCTTCCTTGGGTGAGATTTACCTGGAAGTGCCAACAGGATGGAGCTGTTTGTGCATGAGTTTAGACCTCGCCTGATGACTTGTTTCGACCAAGCTGTGCCCAGGGTTTCTTAGCATATGCACGATATGCCCCGTTGGGAACGAATATGTTGAAAGCTGTAGTTTTCTTCACACCTACGTAGAAATGTTTACAAAAGGAGGACTGCTCTTAGCAATTAGTCCAAAACGTTGAAGTAGCAGACTAAGGAAAACCGCTCACAAATCCACTCGTAGCTTCATTCCTGCTGGTACGGGCTACATAAGCCTCTCTACCCCTTCCGTGCCCAAGCGAGGAGGAGGGACCCTCCTAAGGACACCGTTGTGTTTCCCCCACAAGCATCCACTTGGATCTGCTCCAGAAGCACTGGCAGGCACTTCCCTGCAACACCCCGGTACCCTCCTTTTCCCCAGGATGTTTGCTTGGGTGGCGTGTGGGACCAGAAGAGAAGGCTGTTGGGCCTCGGTGGCCAAAGTCTCTGCTCCAGCGGTGTTGCAGGAAACATCTGCTGTTGGGACCAAAGGGTGCCTCATGAGACCCACCTGCATGTCCACCTCCGAGGACTAAACGAGGCAGCATTTTACTCTGGGGACTGGGCAACACTGCTGAGTAGCGAGGTTTACCCTGTGGGCTAGCAGATCACCTTTGGCTGGCAAGGCGAGGGTGTTTCGCTGCTCTCTCCTCACACGTCCATGCAAACTTTGGCCGTTATTGGTGACCAGAGGCTGGTTTTAGGGCATTTACTCCGTTATCTTCACTTTCTGGTTTCCTGACGGGCTGAAGATAACTCTTGAACCTCGGTCAGCACCGAGGCAGAATTCCTCACACTGCCTCGACCATGACCTCAGCCAAGCCTTGGTTTTTGTAGAGGAATCTCAGTGGCCCTCCAGCCTGAGGTGTTGTGTCCTTCTCCTCAGGCGCTGAGCTGTGATGCATCATCAGATGTTCAGTTTGGTTGAAGATTTTCCTCTTTATTATTTCCTGTTCCCTGAGAAGATGTGATCTCATTTCCCTGGAGCTAAGTTGCTTGCACTCTGGTTTCAGAAGGGCTCAAGTGTGCACCTGAATGTCTGGGTTGGAAGTTTCCAGCTGAGATAAACATCCCGTTTTGTGAGTGAGGTGCTCAAAGAGCACCTGCACCTTAAAGAAATGACCAACTGAATATGCAATATATCATTATTGTTGTTAAATTTACGTAGAAATTGCATCAAATGGAAGTTGGGTGAGTTACCCAAGTCCAACAGGAGGTGTGCTTCAGGGCCAGAAGCAGTTAAGGCACAGCACAGTGTCTTCATTAAGTCCATCCATCTTTCTCTAAAATACTTTGCAGTTTAAAATCTCACGGTATTGGACTCGTGGAGAACTGAAATCAAATAGATCTACCAAAAAGAAGTGTGATATTGTGGTGCTGAGGTTGGGATGAGCTACAGAAGCCCTGTGTAAATTTACGCTAGATGTCGTAAGGATATATGATACGCTTTTGGGTTAACTGGTGGTCCATCCAGCCTCATTTTCTGCCTCTGCCAGTGCAGTATGAGGCGTTGCTTTGAAAGACCACATGAGCCTTTGAAAGACCACGTTTTGCCATTCATCCTTGTGTCCGCACAGACACTCACAGTGGCTGGATTAAGGACGTTAGGTGTAGACCCAAGTCAAGCTTGGGTGTTCAAAGTGGTGAGGGTGCCAGAGATGCTCAGGATCATCTCATGCCATGAGGACTGCCCTGCCAGAAGTGGCATGAACCTCCGGAAGGCAGCTCCTTTCTTGAGGCTTTCACCATGTTAGACCAAATCCTGTGAAAACATCATCTGCTGTGGTATTTTTTTCAGCCTTTACCTGCTGTATAATTTCCTTCCAGCTCTGGAGCTGACCTAAAACCAAAACTTTCAGGGACTCTGTTTTGGATTCGGAAGCAGAGATTGAAAAGCTCTTGGAGTTTGAAGGAGCTTGGATTTGAGATTGTGCTCCTGACACACCATTAATTTTAAGATTGTTTTCCCAGCAAGCCTAGGCTTTCCGCTCCCAGTTGAAGATCATTTACCATTGACTGAATGGTGAATTATAGTAGTGGAATGAGGCAGAGAAATATGTCGATATCAGATATAACAATGAGCAGTCAGTCAGATTTGAACCTGTGCCAATCTATACAACCCTAGCCTTGAAATTGTTAAAACAAAGAAGTTCATTACATTTAATGATCAAGTGTCCTTCAGATTTCTGAGGAGTTTATGTTAACCATTTATATTACTTAACTCTAATATATATGGCAAACTCCAGGAAAATCCTCTTAAAATTAAATTGGAAAGTTGGGGGGAGTTATATATCTATGTAGTCATTTTGCTTTAAGGAAGTATCTGCTTTCCAGACATCTCTTCAAACAAATCATGTCTGAACAGAAAAAATAAACATGGAATAGCTGAAACGACAAGGTTTTGCTGTGTGGAAGAGCAGGGAAAGGAGTTAAAAAAAGAAAAAAAAAGTTGAATTTCCTGAAAAAGTGCCTTTGCTTATGTCATGTGGCTATCACATTGCTGCCTGCAGAGTAGGGCCTTAGCATGGTGCTCTGGTACAGCAGGTTCTCCAGGTTGAGTGGACACTGGAAATATTGGGGAGGATTTGGAGGCGTGTGCTGCAGTTTCGATGAGCCGGCTCAGAGATAGTTTTCTGTTTATCGTGCAGTGCCCAGAACAAACCTTGGGGTTGAAAGTGCTTTGTTTTTATCAATGTAAAGAAATAAAAATAATAATTTATGAGGCATTCAGTGGTATCTTTGCCATCAGATATTAACTGAGAGCAAATGGTTTATAAATCCAGACACCAGTGAGTAAAGCTAGGTCTCTCTCTCTCTCACTTCGTGCAACCCACCAGTGCTTCAGCAAAAAATAAACTTTATTTGTCCTTAAAATCGTTTCCTCCGCAGTGAGCTGTAGCAAGTACATTGCAAGGCTTCATTAGCTTCCGACAGTTAGCCCAAACCATTTGGTTTCATATTGTTGTAATGGAGGTGACTGTCAGCAATTGGGCCAGCGTCCAAATGTGACATTTTTGGACGGATGCTGATAAGATTAATGACATTTTCCTTCTTGGATCGCATTTTTAGCACTGAAAACACTACTGTGTAATGTTTGAACTGGCTAACGACTTCACAGGCACGCCAAGTGCTGGCTGTAGAGTCTCCCCACCTCTGAAGCCCACTTCTAAGCTCAGACCTGGGTCTCGTACTTGCTGTCTGCTTACCTGTCCGAGTCCGCGGGGACTGGCGAGTCTTGGTGTTAGACCTGGGTGAGAGGCATCAGGAATTTGCAGCACAGCTGCTAGATCTTTTAAAACTTTGCTCACTGCTCCATTCATTTCCCCCAAAAATTGGTACGGGGAGGGAAAAGCATGGAGTGAGGCTTGAAGGGGTTGAGACCTAGAGCAGCAGGTCACGTTTCGCTGAGTTCTCGTTCCTCCTAGCACTGATGTGTGTGTGTTCAGTAATCCCACCTCTTTCAAATAGCCTGTTGACACCCTAAAATTTTTCTTCCTTTTTAAAAAAATTGTTGTTGTTGTTTGTTTTTTTTTTCCCCTAGACCCCAGGCAGGCGCAGTCATCCCCGCCATGGTCCTACGACCAGTCTTACCCGTCCTACTTGAGCCAGATGACTTCACCGTCCATTCACTCCACGACTCCCCTGTCCTCCACTCGAGGCACAGGACTTCCAGCCATCACCGATGTGCCCAGACGCCTCTCAGGTAAAGACCGTGTTCTGCCTGAGTCAGTTCTGCAGATAGGAGCAGGGCTGGCAGCAGCTGTCTCCATGGCCTCAGACAAACCTCGATGAGAAGAGCGAAGCTCAGTCAGTGATTACAGGGTGACTGCGTGGTGGGTGGGGGTCAAAGTCCCTTTTGTTTCGGAGTGGAAGAGCTGCTGTGTTGCTCTAAGGATGTATCGTTTGAATGTCTCTAGGTCCGTTGCAGATCAGGCTATTTTTCAATGGTGAACCTGATTCTATGAAAAAAATTCTCTTTTT
>Ga0181612_108788_pt1 | contig 11693 bp, 7 predicted proteins | sample HoacroProtozoa21_FD_119630 | JGI IMG/M metagenome (GOLD analysis project Ga0181612, IMG submission 119630) | Hoatzin crop microbial communities from Cojedes, Venezuel. Combined Assembly of Gp0051906, Gp0051904, Gp0051908 | reverse complement strand
TCTGCATTTTTCTTCAAGACCCTGAAACACAGAAGTCATTGGATCCTTATGCAATGGCTTGCAACTCATAGTCTTAACTATGGATTTACTACTATTGATTCGTAATATAGTAGCCTAGGAGAAATATATCAAGTTGATTAAAATTACCCATTTTTATTGAATTCTTTTGTAATGAATTTGCCTCTAGTTGAACAAAAAGGACATTAATGCAACCTAAACTTCTCCTGTAGTGAAAAATCAGAAGCAGCAAAATGGACAAATTACTTTGAACTTTACGTGCATTGTCTGTTCTAATCTCACCTGTGACTGCAAAATAATATTCCCCAAAATACATCAGATGTACATAGTTTAAATGCATGTCTTGCTGTTACTGCAATGCACCAGCAACATCCATGCCATTCATGATAAATTATATTATTCTAATACGACCAATTTTATAGTTATGGTTACACTTGGAGAGTCTCTTTTAGTGGGTTACAGAATATGCAGGGACTGGGACTGTTAGATATGAAAAGTGTTCCCTAAGACTAGCTTTACAATTACAAAAAATTCAGAAAAAAATACAATTTTTGGACACAGAAAAAATAACAATACAGAATTTGTAGAGAGGCTGTAATGAAAGGACACATGAACGTTATTCCTCTTCTTGACTGTGAGAAACTGGGTAGATTAATTTCATTCCCAGGTATTGGACATCTCCCTGACTTCCCAGTTTCTTGGTTTTCATACATTAAAATGTTTTGAAAATTTTTGAACTTGAATTTTCTAAAACTTAGTGAGTGGTAAGTGACATGACATTTAAAATATGATTTATCATATTTCTGAATTACACACGCATTACACTTTTAGAACTGTCAAAACCACAAAGATTTAATAGAGTTTTTGTCATTCCGGGTAACTGTTTAGCCAGGTGTATTAGTGTATTTTCTAGGACCTATAGATTTTGGTGAAATTCCTTTTTGACAGATACATAATTCTGCAAACATTGAACACCGTTAGCTGACTATGTGATGTGCATATGAGAAATTAACCAAAATCAGCCCTTACTAAAATCCCTCTGCTGAAGAAATTCACATAGTTACTGGAAACAATTATCAAACTGGAAATCAAGATGTCACTCCCTCAAAACACCGAGGCAGTGACCCATAGGCACGGACTAGATAACGAAAAGAAGTCTAGAGAGTGTGACCAAGGGCACAGTGAAAGTAAGTATTTTCAAAAGTTTGGGGGGATTGGATTTAGCCTCCCTCCCTTGATGAACAAAACTTGCGTACGTGTTCTAATAACGGCTTTGGAGCTCACGGGTCGACTTCAACCAAATCTGACAGCTGAATAAGATGCAGTAACTATTTTTCTACAAATTTTTGTATTACAGGTAACTCAGAGAAAAAAAAAAGCGCCTATCCTTGTCCCCTATTCATGAGCAACGTGACCTCCAACCTTACTCTTCTAGTTAAGCACAACGATTTCCCAAAGGTCTGCAGAAGAGTGTGTTTTCCAGAAACAGAAGTGTGGTTTTCTACCCCAAATCCTTGATCTGACTTTCAATAATTTTCTTTGTCTTAGTCATAAGCATTTTCTTCCTAATACCGTTCTCCTTCCGGTAGTTTTCAAGATTGCTCTGTGAGACATCTCTAGATTGTTCCTTGCTATTCTCACAGTCCTGTAAATGATACTAAAAGTCATACTCTTTATTTTCCTTTTTTGATCTTATTTATTTCATGGTATCATGGTTTCTCAAGCTCATGACTATGTCTGCATGCTTTCTCGCAATAAAATGTGGCAGCAAAAGATGCAAAGAAAAAATTAAATTGTGCCAATTTTGTAAAACTAGGCAGTTAGGTAAAAGAGATCTCAGATTTTGAATAATTTTGTCCTAAGATCTATTGATCCTACCGGGGAATTTCTGCAGCAAGCAGGATGTCACTGCCAAAATATTCAGCAGAATGGGATTACAGGTATATGCAGAGATAACATAATCTTCACATAAATCTGTTAAATAGTCAGTCAACCAAGAGACACAAATCCATAGGAATCCTGGCTTCATCAGCTTCATTTCTCACAGAACTACTTGGATTTTTTTTTAATGGTGCTTTAATCCTGTTAGATTTCTGAGGCAAAGCAGTTATGAGATTGAGCTACAATCTATTCCTTCTTATGCATCATTAAACAACTCCAGAGTGAATTAATTACTTCTGATCAACATACTGAAGGCAATGAGGCCACAAAAGGTGCAAGTTAGGGGCTGAAAAACATTTATTACTGATGACACGGCACCAGAGAGAAAACTCGTTGACTTTCAGATCCAAGTGAGAGCTAAAGATCTCAGCTTGATTTAGTAGGGCTGGTTTTAGTGAAATAACTCCTTTAAAGTGGTTGCATTTGAAGTGGAAAAATGGAATACAGAATGCTGTGACATTATTTTTACAGAGCCATTTTTGAGCATGATACTACAATTTCACGTTGATGCTTCAAGGCTGCACTACCAGCTTCAAATCCTGCAGGACTCTTTTCAGCATACAAAAGAGGATACTGGGCAGGATCTCAGGAGCTCCCAACCCATCCGGATGATGATCCAAGAAGCTGCTTATGAATAGCAGAGGTCACAGTGACATTTGCTAATCACAGCCTCTTCAGCTATGTGCAGGCCATCACCACATCTCCACCAGGAACTTGGTGGCTTTCACTCTATGTACCAAAACCTCACAAATAACCTCTGCAAGTCCTGTGAACTGCAAAAGGCGTGTTTCTTCAAGGAAAGAAGCACCACAGATGGGCTCTTGTCAAAAGCATTAACCATTTAGATGACAGCATAATTTTAGAGAGCTTCTCCCTTCCCTACTAACTGGACAAGGCTGTATCTTTTTTGCAGATTGATGTAAGACTAAGCTGTCACTCTGTAGTGCTGAGACAGCTCTTAGCCACAGCAGGAGCTGGACCATACAGAAATAGTGGCAGATCACTCGCTTGCCTCTTCCAGAAACTGAACCTGTGGGAACATGGCTGGGCTCAAAGCTGGATTTAGTCAACTCGCCACAAAATATGAGCCCTGCGGGACAACTCGGGTGTCAGCACAAGTGGAAAGCCACACAGATCCATAAGGCTATCTGCATCCCTCCCCTCACAAAGAAAAGCTTCTCTCTCCTCTTCTGAGCCATAATCCATCAGGGCTTGTGTTCTTCATCCCCTAGATCTACATCCCCCTGTCTCCATCTCTGAACACAAAGTCCCCTTGTCAAGCCAAGACTTCTTCCTGTCCAACACAGCAAACCTGAAATATTCGCGTCCCTCCAGAGGCCAAGACTAGTGAGGAGTCCCCGTGGGCCAGCAGTCTCACCAGGGCCACCTGGGCCTGCTCTGACCACTGCGCGGCTCTCTGGGGTGGCTATTCTGGACCAGTTTGCTTCTTGGTCTGCTGTAGACACCTTAACAGGAGAAGCTGGGGCTTTCTACAAGCACCACACCACCTTGCTGCTTCTGCTGTCAGGATCCAAAATAAAACTCCACACCCAGTGGAATGATGCGACTTGTCCCTTCTCCTGCCTACTGCATATCAGCATCTGCAACCCCACACCAGCTTTACACAGCGTACATGCTTTCACAAGCTTGTTCAACATATCAGTTAAAATACTGAGACCTTTCTAACACCACAATCACTAGGAGACAGATGCGAAACCTCTCTCCTTGGGCAATTAAAATTCATCTTCCTTCCAGTCTCTGTGTATTTGTGACCCATTGGTTATGGTGCCAGCAGCAGCATCTCAAATTATTTTCTCCCAACTCTTAACCCCTTGAGGTATCTGCAGATAAAAGTCTTCTCCTTTTTCACCTTTCATTTTGGTAGGTTGAGCAAAGCATAAATTAGGTTCTCTGTTCTCCCTGTCACCTTAACAGACTTTACACATGTTCCTATTTGAATTCACATTTTTTAGCATAAATACACTGTATTTAAATGAAATTTAACTAATAGCCTGAACTATATTTTGCATTAATACTACAACTGCCTACCTGCACAGAGTCTACATTACGTGGCCCTAGAACAGCGACATCTCTATTTTCTCATACCTTAGATCTAGCAATCTCATTCTCTTTTCTGTCAAGCCTAGAAAGTGGATATGAAAAAATATGATAAAGCAATTTTGTTGGGGTTTACTGACCTCTATTACATGGAGATATTTCAATGTCATTGATGCTGGCAGAGTTCACCCAGCAATTTGTCTGACCGGCTCCCCGGCAGCCGTCCGCACCCACCGACGAGCCAGCATCACCACGCGCTGCCCGAGGGCTGCCTGCTCTTCCACAACCAGTTAAAAAATTCGGGGTTTGCTCATGTCTCAAGCACAGCTACGCGTCAATACAACAACAGCCTGGCCAAAACAGGATGGCCTGTCTTTAGCGAGTTGCTATGTTAATGTAAGTCTGTGACCCAGTGAGTGATGGGACGCAGGCTGCTGACAAATGTATCGGACCTCCTATTCGTTATCACCTCCATTTATACCGACAGCATACCCAGTCTCTGGGTAGTTCTTGTATACTTTGCCAAACCTTTTTTAAAATACTGAAATTGACAACATTTTTCTCAGTAATTTGAAAATGTCTATGAAAAAAAATTTGTTATTTTTTTCAACAAGATGTGTTACAGAATTAACAGATCCTTTCCCTTTTTCCCCCTCACCTTCAATGTTCTGTCATAAATGAAAAGGAATTTAACAAGCAGAGGTAGTTCAATGTAGTTAGCACAGGTACCTAAAGTAGATTTTAATAGTTTTAGTGTTCCTAAAATCCCTCTTCTCCAAATCACGGAGCTAAAAGAAATACATCAGCGTGTGGTGCAGTTTTCTTTGGCATGACTCTTCAAGGAGCTACGACTACAGATCATCTTTGTTATGATGGATTATGAAGACCTTTTTGAATTCTGCTCAAGAGGACATTGTGTCATCTGGCATTGGCCGTGTACAGCACTCCCCACAAGCCAGACCTCCCGACTCCTCGCGCTGACTTGTAATTGTAATACTTTGGGGAAGCCATCTTTATGTTATCCTTATACACCCCGTGAATTCTCGTGGGAAGGATTAAAATTACTACACTGGTCAACGCCTTAACGAGTCAGCCACTTTTTTGGTGCTCCAAAATCCTGTGCATCCCCACTGTGGCCATTCCTGTTTTACAATCTGAGTTTTAGAGGAGGGAAGTTTGTACAACTGATGTAACAGCACTGAGAAAGACACCCTTATTACTCTTTTTCACTTATTTCACTTACTTATTTCACACAAGTCAGAAGTCTCGCTGTGGAGTTGGGACAGGCGGAACATAAAGAGCTTTCCCCGTCTCACAGAACATCAGGGGTTGGTAAGGAGAGACACTGGAAAGAATAAATGGCAGTTTCTTTATAAAGGTTGGAGTCACAGATAAGAAAACTGTCTTTCAAATCTTTGCTCGTCAATAAGAGCTACAGGACTTGCACATCATTGCTAACTGCAATTTCAGTTATTCAAAGAGTTTTTCACCTCTTCAAATGTCAAGCAACACAAAGAATCCCACTAAAGTCAATGGTTGTTTATAAAATTAAACATAATGTGGGCCTAGCGCTAACATAACTCAACCATCAAACAGACCCAACTTCTCCAGACCCTCAGCATGTCCCACAGCTTATGTCAGGAATTTTTACTGTACAGAAAAATCATTCTAGTACTTGATAATGACAAAAAATACTGAAAATAAGTTATATCTCTGACACCGACTGCAACTGTGTGTGTTAAACTTTAACTCTTAATACAATTATAAATCAACAAGTACATGCTTCCAGAGGTTTCACCCGCTATCACGTAATTGTTAGACAACTCATGCAATTCAAAACTTCATGAATGCTAGAATTAGAGAAAATTAAACATTGTAACTTCTTAATTAGAACTAGATAAAATTAAGACTAACTAACACTGATTAGGGAAAAAAAATCTGGTTAAAACTAAGTTACCTATGTTTTCATTACAGAATAGAACTAGAAATAATTTCATGACTAAAAAAGAACTCCAATTCATTGTTGCAGAATGGTAAATACCAAGCATTGCTGCTTATAGTGGAAACAAGTTTACTGTCTCTAACTAAATCCATCACACTCTGCACTCACGTTCAGCTTGTTGAGTGTCCGGGGTACCGAGTAGTAGGGATAAAGTCATTCAGCAACTAACCAATGACGTGCATTGTAAAATAAATGTGACGGCAGATTAAAAACCTGCAGCGGTAGGCAGTGAAGGAGGACATGATAAAAGGATGCTCACGCCAAATTATTTGTAAACTCTGACTTCTTGTACTCATTGAACTCCTGTTTAAATCATATTTACTACTAGTGGATCCTGATCTCCCTCTGAAGTTTCTTGCTTCCATTTCTGGATCCGAACTCACAAAACATAAAGAAGCAAAGATAGAACTGTTGCTGGATTTTTCTTTAGCTGATCTTGAATGTGTGTTGGCATGGTGCGAGGTTCATTGACTATTCAGACTTTTTCCTGAAACAGAGAAAATTGGATTTTTTTTCCCTTAGGCTAGGAGATTTATTTATGGAAGGTAGTGAAAAAAAAATTGTTAACTGATGTTCAGTGGTGATTGTGTATGTGCTCACAGGGCCTCCTCTTACCCCAAGAAAGCAACATTAATTCATTAATCTTGTATAAATGACCTAGCTGTACCACTGCTGTAGTTGTCTAAATAGGTGTTAATGACAATGCATTTCAGTATTTTCTTGGGAAATCAATAGTTTCAAAGTAGAAGTTGTGACTTTCTGCCAAAATTAATGAGTCTGCTGCTCTAGAGGTCAGGATGTCATTTGCAGTGTACTGTGCAGGCTGAGAAAGAAATAATTTCTCAGTGCACTTCTTCACATTGGATTGTCGCTTTGGTCCAGCGTGACTATTAATAGATGTATGAGCAAGAGGTTAGAAAGCACAGACTGGAATACAAGGCAACAAATGCCTGAAGTCAGGAATAGCTGAACTAAAAAAAGATATTATTTAAGTGTTTGTTGTAACAAGAATAATCAAAGAGAGTACACGAAGTCCCTGGAGTGGAATTTTTTCTGCGGCTAGCTCCCTAAGAAGGGTAACAGAGTTGTGAAAACAGCTAATTTCTCCAGCTCATTTCAAACGTTGTCCTCTATCTCAAGTGGAAACAACTCCAGTAAACCCTCCAGGCCTCTTCTGCTCCTGGATCTCATTTCCATGGCTTTGGCCAGCACAATAATTCTCTTGTTCCAGCATCGAAGGAACTGTCAGTTGTTTTATTCACTAGGACATGGCATCTCCTGCTCCAGACCGTGACTGTGTTCTTTAGTAACAACCCGGAATAACCCAGGTAGTAAATCCTACTGGTTTCATCCTGGAGTTACCTGTTGTAAGATGAGAGAAGACCCAAAACCTAGACTGCATGGCACAAGTGCACGTTGTAGCTGAGGTCTGTGTATTATTCTCTATGAATTACTGTTAAAAGAAAAGGCCCGCACCCAACTGCAGTGCTTCTGGAGTCAGTGGCTACTTTAACTTGGATTTTAAATACATTCCTCCATTTTAAAGTACCCTTCAAACTTTCCGTAAATAATAAAGTTTCCCTTGTCCCTAGGCATGTTTTCCCAAGGTTTCACAGCTCTAATTATTATGAGCAATATCTTCATGGTCTCCTGCCACATCGCTCAAAATTGTAACGAAAAAAGATCTATTTTGAAAGTTTCTTTGAACTTCCTAAGTCGATGAATTCTTATATAACCGCAATAAAAACCTCTGGGAAAGAACCTATTATGAGTACTGTGTCAGCAATTTTAGCTTATTACAGACGGCTTGCTCCCCTTTCCACATAACTATTTAATGAATTTAAACTAAGGATTGTATAATTTCGTAGCCGGTAGCAGCCATGAGCTTTTACCAGGAGGTTTTTAAACTGAGATTATGGACCAACTTAGGGAAGGAATTTAATGAAGGAGGTAACTCTTCACAGCAGCTGAGCAGTGTTTGACTTCAGCCATTTCAGCGGGAGCTCAGCACCAGACCGCGTCTTCCAGAAGCCATGTCAGGGGTCCCGCGATGCCCTTCTGCGCTACGGCAGCGCACGGGAAATGTGTTGAAGATGTCGGCCGGTGACACCCCAGCACGGGGACAGCCGCCACGAGAAGAGGTGGGCCAGCAGCAGTGGTTCAGAGCTGCTACATACCACAGCCCTCCTGGGAGGCCAACCTCGAAATCCTCCGTATTTTCCTATTTTCAAGTGGCTGGCAGGAGTTTTGGTGGTTAATGGGGACCCTCCAGGAGAAGCTGTTAGAAGGCAGCAGATTGCCTCGTTCAAGTGCACTGGCTGTTAGATCTAAACAACTGGATGTTTCCTTATTTTGTTGTTTTTAATTTCTTCTCCATTTTCCAGCCAATTATCCTTACATTTTAAAGCAGTTACTGTAGGAGGTATTCTCTGCTATGAAGCAATTGCTACTGCTCCGTGTTAGAACAGCTGTTATCTATAAAACTATTTATATCCTTCTGGTGTGCCCATCCACTGGTCAAAGTGTAATTGTACTAAGAACTGTAAGTAGGATGAAAATAAAACAAAGCAGCTCTCCATCTCCCTTTCTCCTCCTCCCCCCCCCCCAAAAAAAAATATCCCAAACTGCTTCCCACAGAAATCTTATGTCTAGGACAATTTAAAAAAGCTGGTGAAAGAAACACAAAGTGAGGACAGAATAAGACTGCAAAAATACTGTATTGTCGTAATTCTTTACTCACATTTCAGTGCTGTCACGGGGTTTAGTATCTGCAAGAGGAGAATGAGGTCATTTTACAATATGAATTGCAACCCTCTGCCTTTCAGAACAACTTTGGTAACAAACAATAGCACAAAAGACAAAGTTTTGAAGGTTTAATGTAACTTTTTACGTTCTCCTTTCTCAGTACGACTTTTGTACTACATTGTTTCTGCGCAAAAGTTTTGTACAAATTGCTGAAGATTTACTATTTGGTGTAAGGCATACATTTATTGTTGGTTAAAAATACTGGAAATCTTGTAGACCTAGGGTAACCTTATGCTTTTATGAATTTCATTTTGTCTTTTACAGTTTTGACATTTGTGGACCTGAAGGACCGAACCAGAAGTTCCAGTCAGGCAGATTGTGGTTCATACCCTACAATGACATTACCTACACTGAAACAACGATCCTTTCGCGTTTGCAAAGCCATGAAAACCAACTTCACCCGCCACACGCTGACACAGCTCCTTCCCATCACAGCCACATGCAGTATCAATGTTGGCACATATGACACACATAGCATCACTGTTGGCACTTACCATCTCAAGTAACACCAGAAAGTAATTTAAAGGTCTTCTGAGAATGAGAGAGAATGGATTTAATTGACTGTGATGTTTTCTATTTGACTAGTACGTAGGGAAAAAAAACCCCACCTGAGCACTGCTGAACTGAACCGGCTCTGCGGAGCTGCAGGAGACCGTGCAAAATGTCTGTGTAGTCCCGGTTTCTAGAAATTCCCCGTGATGAGGGAGGGATTTCAGAGAAGACAGAGGAACAAGTCACGCCAGATTCAAACCCTTACGGATGTCAGCAGAGTACTCAATACACACCAGTTGCTTAGCGTTCTGCGAAAGACCTGCTTCTCTGTGCAAGACAGCCACTTTCCTAGGCAGAATGGTTTTCTCGAACATGTTGTACTCTCAGTATCAAGAGGAAAAAACTATCTGTATTAGTCATAGGTAGCCAAATGCCATCTGTTAGCCAGCCTGAAAGTGAACAGTCACCACAAACTCTTTCACGATTACAGCTTGCCTTCTGGAGGGGGTATCACTGGGGGAAAGCCGTGCTACAGAAATCGTTAAGTTTTGCCATCCCCCACTAGTAAACTCTAGTTGTTATACGTATTACAGATGCTCTTATTGATGTTTTAATTGCATTGTTTAATTTTCTTTTGCATTTTATTGGCAAATCACAGTACATTTCAAAAAAAAGAACCCAAAATACTGTGATTTTCCAGCAAAAAATGAAAACTCAATGTCAAAGGGAAGCAATGCCTGAAATCTTCTTTCCTTGTGAAGCTGCTTTCATCAGCTTAGGTTTATGCAAGGTAGATCTAAAAGTTATAGGTCAACAGAATTTGGCCAGTACCCCAAAAAATATCCTGACTATGATGAATCACCATGTGGCAAAGAAATCAAGTTACTTTTTACTGTGTGGTATCTTCCAAATGCCCCCATACACCATTAGTAACCATGTGACCACATACTCGGCATCTTCTTAATTCTAATACTTCTTTCAACTATCGTCCTTTTGCAACCTAAGTGCTAGAACCTTGCCTTAAAGTGAGGTGAAGTTATTCATACACAATTTAAGAAAGAAGCCTCTGATACCTGTAAAAGTAGTTTTTTCATTTCTAAGCCACGCTATGCAACAGCATCAGAACAAAGCAGCCAAATTCCAACATTTTTGCAAACAGATAACTAAAAGCAAACAAATAAATCCATAAACGTTAACATTCTAATTACTTACATTCTAAACACTGTGATAACAACTAGATAGAAAGTGCAAGAGAGGTTTTTTCAGTCGGTATTATTAACTGTAAATATTGCTGCAGTAAGTCAACAAGTAAAGTTTTTTATTGTTAAATACGTAATTAAAAAAGAAAACATCACATTCACCTAGGAAGACCTGAACTGATTTGAAACAAAAAAAATCGTATTTTGGATCAGCACTCCAGAATCCAAGCGGACGGCCACCCCAGTACAACTCAAGAACTTGTTTTGTCTATTTTTTATCACTCCCACAGTAGAAAAACATTAATTTGAACTAAAAGCGTGCATGTTTCTTTGCATAACTGTAGCGCTAGAAAAAAGCACCTTAGGACTACTAGGTACAGGATGAAACAGAAAATTAATATATAAATTTTTTGGCAGTTTTTCAGCATTCTTTTGACTAAGATTCTGACCTACTTTCCAGTATTTTTCTGAAGCTGGTGTAATTCTGTCTAGTAATCTCTAAACTAGAACTGAAAGAAACTTATGGTTTAAAATGAACAATTCCTTTTGGATGAACTGATTCTACAATACCAAGTAAGTCCTCATGACAGTTATATATCTCATAATTAACTTGCACATCATTATAACTTAAGCCAGTTTCTGTATTGACAGCAGTAATACAGACTCATTACTGGGAAGATACTCCTTGTTCTGTCTCTTTCGGTCTTCATGGTATCTTTTACACCCTTGGTTAGAGGGTACCTCAGACCTTTAAAACCAACAAATCTCATTTAGGGATTTCTACTAAAGTGAGGGTTTTACTTGGTAAACACAGGGAAAGGTCCACATAGCTGCAAAAGAAAGTAAGAGAAGGAAATTTAAGTTATGTAAAGTTTCACTCATGAGCTGATCTTTTTAAATGGCTTCTACCATTCCAAATGGTTTTACCACAGCAGAATCACAGAATCACAGAATGGTGGGAGTTGGAAGGGACCTCTGTGGGTCACCCAGTCCAACCCCCCTGCCCAAGCAGGGTCACCCAGAGCAGGCTGCACAGGAACGCGTCCAGGCGGGTCTTGAATATCTCCAGAGAAAGAGACTCCACAACCTCCCTGGGCAGCCTGTTCCAGGGCTCCGTCACCCTCAGAGGGAAGAAGTTCTTCCTCATGTTCAGACAGAACTTCCTATGCTTCAGTTTG
>Ga0181612_102502_pt1 | contig 11693 bp, 8 predicted proteins | sample HoacroProtozoa21_FD_119630 | JGI IMG/M metagenome (GOLD analysis project Ga0181612, IMG submission 119630) | Hoatzin crop microbial communities from Cojedes, Venezuel. Combined Assembly of Gp0051906, Gp0051904, Gp0051908 | reverse complement strand
TCTCTCTCTCTCTCGGCGCTTTTTGCCGCCTCGCCGCTGCGGTTTTGCCACCGGAGAAAGGGTCCCTCGGCGCGAGCCTCTGCTCCAGAACCCTTCACCTTCAGTAGCTTCGCCGAAATGGTCGAAATGGCGGGCACACCCGCTTTTAAACTTTTAAAGATCTGTGTTGCAATACAGACATTTCCCTTCTTCCTCTAGTGAAGAAGGACATGCTACACAGTTTGCTCGGGCCATGAAGACATTTAAGGCCAGAAAACTGCAGTCACAGAACCAAATGTCTCTTTGTGAGAGGGAATCATGTAGATGCTTGTTTGTCTGATTCACCTTCAAAAAGAGGTTCAAGTGCATAGAAAGAGGCAGGCTGCAAAGGTTTTCTTTACCCTGATACTGGAGTTGTAAAGTCTCCATAGCAATTAAACTCACATTTGAAAATAATATTTATCAGGAACAAAATGGGTAGATTTCAATTAACAAACTGGGCAGCTGAGCCCATCCTGCTCCCTGCTCAAGACAGGGTGCTCTGCCCACAGCTGAGGAGGTGCACGAGCCTATCGTTGTCCTTCACACTAACAATGGACTTATGGAGAATCAAAAGGAGAGATGAAAATTCATTTCAAAGGACAAAGAAGCAAAATATTTTGTTACGTGACTTGCGACAATCACAAAGCCTTTTGGGCATGCGGTGCCTTTGTCAGGTCTGACAAAGAGGCAGTAAGCAGTGTACGGAACAATTGTTCTTCGTTTGTCTGAACTGCTGATCAGCTGGACAAATTGAAAGAGAAGGACTTTTGCCATTAATAAAGCAGTGGGGTATTTCAGTGGGAGAAATAGTAACAGAGACAGTCTCTGTAAAATTCATTGTAAGTAAACCTAAATAAATTATGCACATAAGGGAAGAACAATCCTGAGATTACTGTCACTAACGGGCTCTGAGCTGAATATTACACACACAAATGGGACCTTGGGGCATAACCGTTCATATGAAACCATTAGCTCAATGCTCAGCAACGGTCAAAAAGCAAACAATCTGTTAGAAAGCATTAGGAAAGGACTTGAGAACAGAGCAGAGACTGTCCTGTTGCATAAGGATTGTATACATCTAAGCTCTTCAACTTATATAAAATATAGCATGGTATTTTGTATTTTTTAGTCCACTTCACAGAATAGCAGCAACGATATTCAGAGTTCTGGAAGGTTCTGTACAAGGCAAGACTCTTCAGCCCAAAGGAGACACATGTGAGAGGAGATATGATGGACATTGATAAAGATGTAAGAGGAACTGAAAAGGCAGCCTGGGGAATGGTAATTCTCTGCCTTTCCCAGTAGAAGGACTGGCGGGCATTGCATGACACCTTCAGGAGACAGACTCAAAACAAGCACAATGTGTCTCTTGTAAAGGCAATGAGATGTTTTTCTGCTCTATCCATTTTCTGTGAAAGTTCATTATGATGCATAATGCTTGGTTGCATCACCCACACGCTTTCCAAAACAGCTTTTAGTGCTTTACTTCAAGGATTTCTTTTGGTTGTGTGAAATGCTGTCAGCAAATTTCTTTTTTAATTGAATTTTAGAGTTGCTGCACGATGTCAGTGCATATTTCTAGACTATTCTATTTTTCCTTTTTGAGGAAGGAAGGCTCTTTTGGTGTAGTGGTATACAGAAATTTATAACTATTTCTGAAGTCTTGCCATGGAATTGTAAGGTATATTGATAGAAATACAGGGGAATGCTCAGTCAGACATGGAAAGTGCTGACCATCTGACGCATAAACAACTGTAGATCAAGATGGACACTGCAACATAATTAATCTGAATTCTTCACTATCAGTCTTGTACTGTCCAGAGATACTTTCATGACACGTGAAAACTGTGGGTCAACGATGCCTAACCTACTTTAGCTGCAGAATTCAACTTCTTGACTACTTCTCTTTTCCAAATAGAAAGAACTTCCTACTCCTTTAATTTCTTCTTCCCCTCACTCAGCATTGACTTTAATGGTCATAGGCTTGTCAGCTACTCAGTTACACCCAGTGCTGGGGCAGATTCTTGATTCCTCTTCCAAGTAAATGAGATATGACAAAACACATTTCTTTTCAGTTGGTTTTCCCAGATCCAAAGACCACCTCTATCTAACCAGCTTCTAAGTGAAATACAGGCTGTCGAAATGCCTCTGAGCACATCATCTTCCAGTTTTAAGGTATGCTAAAGGGAAGCCTAAGAACAACCTCCATCTATTGTGTAGCTAGTCTCTTCTAGAATCCCGCACCGATTAAAAGCAAGTCAGTATAAAACCTCTGCATAACATATAAAGCACAGAAAAGCTAATCACGGAAACATTCACAGTAAAACACACTATCTATGGTAAGGCCTAGCTACATTCTTACCCCAAATCTCGCATTCATAAATGAAAATGTTTCTTATTCTTACTGTAAAAAATGTGATAACTTAAGCTTGAACTTCCTATCTTTAATCCATTTGTGCTGATCTCTAGTGTAGCTGGGTACTATATTTCTGATTAGCTATACATATTAGATATATGGAAAGCTGATACCCTTTCCATATATCGCACCAATGACATCTACTAAAAGGAGGCAGCATAATTTGAGGCAAACAGACCCACAGTACGGTATAAATAAGCATTTGCAACCCACACTAGGAGAGCTCTTCCCTGCATTTAAGGCAGCTGCCAACAATCTGTCAGAACTTTGTAAGCCTAACATTGAATTTATTAGCGATTGCTGGTTGTTAGTGCCAAATCTGCTTAACAAAATCAGCTTGGTGATGGTAGATAATAACTAGGAAAAAAACATTTTCTGTGTCCACAAATATTTCTTGTGACAGTTTCCATTTACTATCGATAAAGGATGAGAGCAATAGATGGTTGCGTTGGCCGGGACTTTTCACGGGCTCTCACAGAGCAGATGTTGTTGGGTCCCATGAACTCTGCTATTTTCTAATTTTCATTACAGATGTGAGTAGTAAGATAGCAAGTATTTCCAACAGGAGTTGGAAGGAAACTGCCACAGTAGGCTGGACCTGATCTTTCAGTTCTGAATTTCTCCTGGGATCTTCTCCACAAAACTTAATCCAAATTTTGTTGCCACTGAATATTTTGATGTCTGAAGAAGGAAAGAGTAACTTGTTTAGTGAAGGACGCTTATGCATTACACTGCAAAGTACACTCAGTTTTCAGCTACTTGGTCCATTTCTGAATGCAGCTTGCAGCCTTTCCTCTCCCATTGGGCTGTTGAAAACCTTGCTGAATTAGCTTTCTGTCAAGCTCCCTGATGCAGTGCCCATCCAGAACACTCTGGCTGGGACACACTCCACCACACTCCTCTCATCAAACCTTTTGGGTGCACCTTCTAACTACCCTCCCACATTGCTTCAAATCTGTGCCCCAGAGGACTTCCAACAAGCCTTGGAGGATACATTCAAAAGGAAGAAACCAAGGCCAAATATTATGTGTGGAAACTGTGGCACCACAATGCAAAGCAAAAGGTAGCAGTATGTCCCGTCAAATGATCTGATAAATGACTTCACTGAGTAGTATAATACTACAGCTAGATACATATACAGGTCTGCTCCTCCCTCTGCCTAGAGCTATATGGAGATTCAAACTCCTGCATCCTTCTATAGACGCATAGATGCCAGCTGCCAACCAGAGAGACATAGAGAGCCTGAGGATGAGGAGTCACAACCAGCTGAGCTCCTGGTGTAAGTGAAGGCTGGGATATACAGTGGAAATCAGCTGGAAGCAGCGTTTGTGCTGGAAGAGTGTTGCTGGGGAAGAGCGAGGGCTTGCAGGAAATGTGGTGCCCCTGAGAGCTTTCGGGGTGGTGGTCACTGGGGCCAGAACTCCAGCTCTTTCCAAACACCCGCAAGCACCTGCAGCCCATGCTGAAATGAGGGGCTCTGGCCTGAGGAGTCTTGTCAGGGAGCTGCTTCAGGAACAGGCTCAAAGGTCAGCGGTGGCCACACCAGCACAGGACAGGATTCACAGGACAAACTCCTTACTGGTATGGTACAATCTGATCTAAGTTACTCTAGTGCCCTGTAGGATCCCACTCGCTTCAGCTGCAATATCTATGGAATAATACCCACAATGACTGCAAAGCAGCAGGTCATCAGCAACTGTCTGTATTGCATTCCTTTCTACTTATTTATAGGGAAATTCACATGCATAAAATAAACAAGAATTTTTAGAGACCGTGGAGGTTGAGGCAAGGCAAAACCTTGCAGAAGGAAAATGCTCATTGCTAGTGAGCATTTATCAGTCCAAAATGTCACAAGGGGCTTTTTAAATTAGAGACTATATGGCAGAGGTAGGAGATGCCTCCTGCATGTCCTCTACACAGCTCATGATGATGCGTCCTGTAGAGATGAAGTAATAAAAATTCCGTATTGTCTAAAAAGTAGCTGGCAAAATGAAGATAGCACATGGCAAACAGCAAATAAACAAGTCTCACCTAAATACAGCATGGAAAAAGAGAAAGCTGGGCCAAATCTATATGCGCTTCTAAGCCAGCACTACAACAGCAATTAATGAGAAGAGAAACTAGATGTCTGATTTTAATGGATACTGACATAATAGGTGTACCAGAAATTTGATGGAAGAAAGATAATTAGTGGGACAATAACATCGTGATACTGATTACACTGAAAGACAAAGCAGATGTAATGTACTAAAGCTGAATCAGAATAACAAGGTAATGTCATTAATGAGCAACACAATCTCTGTGGATGGATTCCATGCTCAGATAAAAACCACAGAATTATGTTAGTGATCACCCATTGGGGCACCTCACAGTAGCAGGGTTAAACTCATTATTAGGGAAGATATAAGGACAGAAAACAAAACAGTAGGAGTAGACTTCAAAACCCCATGCATAGACTGAGAAGATGTCCTGCTCAGTATGATGTAGAGACTACAACTTAATAGATCTTATGAGCATGGAGAAATTAGTTGGGAAACTTGTAACTCTTGACTTACTCCTGAGTGGTGTGGGGAACTTGGTTCAAAACCTTAGTAAGAGATACCTTGTATCTGTGAGTAAAACAGACAAATTCAGCATTGTTGCAGAAGCAACAGATGTTAAAAAAAAGTTGTGAAGAAGGGAGTGCAAAAAAACCAAGAGCTAATTAAAAGAAATTAAAAGGCTCAGCTAAAAGGACAAATGGTGTGTGAAAACTTTAAAGATATTAGATATACTACAGGCATCTAAACTATTCACAAATCTTTCTTTATCAGTGAGTGAAAACAGCAGATAATATTCAGTGTTGATAAACGCAAAGTTGTGAACTTGAGGAGTAATCCTACCTTTACATATGTAGTGATGGGTTCTGAATTAGCTTTTACCCCTCAGGATAGAGTTCTTGGAGCGATGACAGACACTTCTATGAAAACATTAATTCACTGCTCTGCAGAGATTAAGAAAAGACGAAAAGAATTATTAGGATCATTGTAGGAAACAAAGAACAAAACAAAAAAGTCACCATGCCACCACATGTATTCATGATGTACCCACCTGCAGCACTCTGTGCACCTCTCATCCCTCCTCTGCCAGCCCCAGCTCAAAAAAGTTATGACAAAATTTAAAGAGATAGAGGAGGGTTTGACAGTTATGGTCAAAGACAGGGAATACTTTTTTTCTATGAGAATGACAACACAGAACAGATTTCAGGCTGGAAAAAGAGACAAATGAAACTCACAACAGCCAAGTTAAAAAACAAACCTCCTTTTTTCTGTACTGGGTAGCTGTTCCTGAGAAGAAAAAAAAGGATAGGTTTTCTAAAAGGACCACTTAGAGACCTTCATCCAATAAAAGAAATGTAACTGGGTCTCCACAAGAATTGTAGGCTTTCCAAAACTGGCCCCATTGTCATCTTAAACATTTCATATTCTGCTTACTTTGTTCTTAATATAGCTGCGATAGGGTATACACATACCCACACAGACAAGTACCTGTGCACTTGTATCAGGAGAGTTATGATTAAGCATGCAGGGAAAAAAAAAAATGTGTTACTAACATTTTATCTGTGTTTTCTTACACATCTATTATGAATCATTTAAGTTATTTTTAAAAGCTAATTAGACATACAAAGATGAAACCACGTTTAATAGCAGAATTCAAGCTATGTTCCTGATTCCTAGAAGGAATCCACAGTCTTGCCAAAGGCATGGAGGAGCCTGGTTCTCTGCTGTGGGGGAAGTTACTCACAAGGTCTGAACATAACCCATTTCTCATCCCAGTGCTGAGGATGGCAGTACACCACAGACCCTGCACTGCAGCTCCATTTAGCCCAAATATATTTATTGAGGAATATGGAATAGTCCTGCTTTAGAGTGTTTTTCATGGTATTTTCCACTCTATTACTCTACTGTGTTCACACCAGAGAAAAAAGAATACAGGCACAAAGATATTCCAGTCTGCTCAGTGCCATACACAGGATAAAATTCAGAACCAAGTTCAATGGCAAAACCATAAAAAGTCACAGAAAACACATCATCATGTAGGACAGAATCATCTTCTTCAGCTCACAGCTCCACCTCACCTTTCAAAATAAAGAAACCAATGAAGAACTAAAGATAAACAGAATCAAAGCAGCTGGCATTTTGTCTCTCAGCTAAGTAGTTTCTGGTGATTGTGTTCATCATTCTGATGTTTTTCAAATTGCAGCCTCTTGTTTGGGTGCTAGCCCGTTGTCTGTCTTGACTGTCTTCGTTGTTTTATGAAAACAGACAGTTTTAGGTATCTCTGCTGGGTTTTAGGATCATGAAACTTACTTTTGGAGGAACATCTCATAGCTCTGTGGTCTACTTCTCTCCTCTCAGATTTTTTACACCGCAGCACAAGAGGAGCAGGCAGATGGTCTGATATTATGAGACTGCATTAACCAACAGATGGGCTGACTGCTCAGAGCTGAGTCCCTACGCCAGCCACAACAGCATGCTCAGTGTTTATTCCTTTCACCGTTTTTTATTGATCACTCCAATATTTCTGGCTTGTAATTCCCAGTATTGGAGCAGCAGAGATGAGCAAATGACTAAAACCATCAGAATGCAACTGGAAGAGAAAGCGTGAGATTTACATGACCCTTTTAAGCTGACTTTAATGCTTTTCCCAAACTAGATGCACAATATTTCTCAATGTGTACCCATTTGTATATTTTATTCCTCTCTTTTCTCTTGCACTGAGTGTGAAGAGGAGAGGTCAAATTGAGATCCAGGTGTCAGTTCTAACACAGAGGGTAAGTCTGGAAAAGCAGAGCAATGACAGCCGGAGACAAGAAACACAGGGACAGCAAACATAGACCAGGAGTAACAAAGCAGATGGGACCTAAAATGCAGAGAAAATGCCATTCTGCATAGGTAAACAGAACATCTTCAAAATCAGTAGTGCAAGAAAACCCAACACCCATTAGATCTACGGAACACTCACCATAAAAACTAGCACCTACTACATGTTTTGCAGCTGCAATATGCTTGCAGCATCATGCTGCTGGCTCTGGAATTGAGTGTTAAAGAAATAACTAGATTTTCCCTGAGGTTGCAGACCATCGTGAGTGCCACAGGCCATGGATGGTCAGCATCTTTCTGACAACTGGATCTTGATAAGGAATAGGGAGGTGCAAGTGCACCATGAGGGTCACTCTTCCCACAGCCATCTCTGCTCCATTTCCCAGGGGTGTGACAGCGAGGCCCTGACCTCAATCTTTCAGTCACTAAAAACACACGTTCTGGGTCTCTCACACACTATTTAGGTCTAACACAGTACCTTACAAAGAGGAGTCAGGGTTTCTTCATCAAAAAACAATCCACGGAGAAGGAACCATTCCCATCTAGTACACAGGTGCTCTCCCTGCATCTCCAGTGCAAGTGTTATTGTCATAAAAAGCAGGACATACAAACCTGAGGCTGTCAAAGGCAAGTGAGCATAACTGTTTGTTGCTGGCAACATGAACAAGGGTGACAACTCCCCCATCTCCCTGACTGCTGCAGCATGCATGGAGAGCAAGAAGAAGAATGAAATATTTTTGCACAAAGAAGGAACACTACTTGCACCATGGCATTCTCCTTGCAAATTCACACCACCTAAAACCAAGTTTTGCCCTCATACACGGTTCTTTCCCTCCCAAGTTGGATGAAATCTGTCTAGATGACTGTCACAGCCTCTTGTGGTTTCCCTGTGTTGTTCAGCAGCTCAGGGATCTTGGGGACAATGACTGTGAACCATGGGCTAACAGGAGCACCTTCTTCCTCAGGTAACAGCGTCGGTGTCTGAGGCTAGCAGCAATGCCAGTGAGGAGGTAAGAAGGATGCATGCTCTCCAGGGCAGTGCTGCTTGGATGCTGATGTTTCTTCAGCTGCTCAGCAACGCAACGCAGTGCCCAGCTTGTCCTTCAAGTGCAGTGCTCTGGATTTCATCTCAGTCAGGTGCAATAACCTCAATATTCTTCTGGAGCACACATTGCTCAGCTCCACTGTTTCTAGCATACAGAGAGGTTTTGTCATATGATGAAGCATGATACAGAAAAACCCCCAAAGTCTTTACTTGCTTGTATCAGAATTCCTCAGCCAGATCAAGGTTGAACTGACAGAGGAGTGACGTGAGATGATGTCCTACCGTAGCTCAGACAGACTCTATCAGAATAGATGCGTTTCACTGAGTTATGAGGAATCTGACAAGTATAAACCTTTTCAAGATCTCTTTGGCTCTCTGCACCATTGTCCAGCCTGATTACTTGCTCAGGGACACCATGGTACAGTGTGACAGCTCAAATGAGGCTGCTGTGGTCAGATCCCTGAACTCACAGGCCAGGAGAGCAGTTCTGCCGTTAGCAGGGCTGGTAAGCAGCAACCACAGATCGTCTTCAGCGGGGAGCAGAGACTGAGGCAGTAGGTGTTTCTAAGGAGGACGAAATCTCACTGAGGCATTCTGAATATGGGTTTACCCCAGTTAGGAAGCTGATTTTGTGTCTGAAAGGGCCATCAGAAATCAGTACAGACTCTGGACTATTGCTTCTTAGGCATCACTCGGGGAACGCTGGGGCTTTCAGCAGGCAGCATCACATAGCTTGGCAGGTAATAGTTTCATTTATGGCAGTTTTTTATGATGGTATAATTTCCAAGCCACTGGTCAAAATGCATGACTAAAATTTACATGCACACAATTCCTTCCTATGCTGCATATAACATAGTTAACATGACTCAGCAATCTCCTTCAGGAACAGCAATATGATTTTCCCAGAAGAGATCCTTTACGAGGAAACAGCTCATGTTTATGGATTAAAAATGCTTTGAACTCTAACAGCAATTTCTCTGTTGGCCACGTATTCAGTGTTGCCTTGAGAACTGGTACTAATATTGGATCTTTGACAGTCATTTTCACGACCTGACCAGCCCAGAGAAGCAGCCAGAAGGGGATTTCAGTATCGTTATTTCATCTGGAGATAGAACTTCACAATCTGGCATCAGAAACTGCTGGCATACTGAGCTGGCACCAAAAATCAACTTTTCTGATTTGCCAACAAGTTTATAATCATACATACTTAGCACAAAACTCCACAGCTGCATGTGAATGTAGGTGGTAGGAGGTATAGATGTGTATTTCAACTCTCTAAAACTGGTTTGTTGGTTCTATTAATCTAAGAAGCACAACAGTAATTGAAATTATTAAATATTGTGGTTCTAGAAACAGCAACAAATGCTTCTTTATCATCCTTCACATAACCTCATTCAGATGGTATTCAAATTCTCGGTATTTCAGTCCGAATCGCTAATGAATCTGAGAATGGCTTTAATAACACAGTGGAAGACAACTAAGAATCATCTTAGTATGTTGTGGGGAAAGAGCACAGAAGTGCCTGCCAGTAATTTCTTGACATTCTTGAGGTCAGTTTATCCAGAGCGCTCTCACAGAAGAATCTGTGTCAGCAACTGTTGCTTTTGTGTGACGGGAAATTGCAGTGGATTTGAACAAAGACTACTTGATGTTTGGTTTGTATTTTTGCTCAGGGTATTGTGAATGGTCCTTAGTTTTTCCTACTCCAAAGAAAAAAGGCCAGATGCAAACCAACAGAATAACCTATGACAACAGCAGCAGTTACCCCAGTTTTACATTTATGCTTCTTAACTTAGATACCAAACAGTCAAAATCAGCTCAAAATTCCTGAAAGTCATTAATCAAACTGTTCTTTGGATTCCTCAGTCAGGAACTCACTGAAATGTGGTATGATGCCTCGAGTTCTGCTAAGCAGACTTTCTGTGACTTTTTTCAGAATTCCTATTTCAAAGGAAAGTCAGCACTGGAGATTCCTGACTCAGAGTGCTCCTTGGTGAGAGGTAATAGTGTGTTCATTTACAGCGTCTTCCCTGGTGATCAGGGCTAACTTAAAAGAAAATAATCAAGTTTTCTGAAGAAGTTTTGAGCCCTGAGATTCATCACAGGCTGAGGTAAAGCTTCTTTACCTCACTGTCAGAAAAATACTAAGTTTGCTTCATTCATTCAGAACTGCCTGTAATATCCTTTGTTAATACGTTGTCTCTGGCAGATGTACTTAACGCGATCACCAGCTTTGCAGAAATGCTCTCAGTATCTGAGTCTTCCTTCAAAATGTTCATGCTGCCCTCCACTGTCTGACAGAAATGCAAGGGACTGATCTTGTTAGATGATTCATGATGTACTTGAGTTCCTAAAATTTCAGTGATCATGGGGGTAATAGTCTTTTCAGTCACAATGAAGAGTATGTTCACTTGAGGTTGCTGGAAAATGGCTTTCCTTGGCATGCAACAATGCTGATGCAGTGGCTAAGTCCATGAGGAGGTGGCACAGATGCTTTTCTCCAGGAACTCCACAGAGAAGGCAATCTCCTAGCACATTGCTGAGGAAATAACAATAGCTCAGAGACATGAAGAAGTTCAGTAATGCCCCAGCTGGTTTACTGATGATCTTGGGAAATCAGACTCTCTGGACAACAGCAGAAGCACAGATGAAAAATGTGCAGGGCTATGTTTTCATTTTAGGCAAAGCTGATGATCATATAGAGTGCAACCTGTCCTGAGATCAGATGATACACAGGTGATACAATTCCTTCTGAAGCAGGAATTCTATGATGTAAGTTGACATGTGAAATTTTTCAGTGAGCCCCAGCTCTTCCATCTCAAGATCTAGGTGAGCAGCTCAGCCCAGGTCCTGTAGTTCCAGTTCTTTAGCTTTGCAAGGAGGCTGCCCTGAAGATGGTGACCCCTTTACCTTCAGGAACAGCTCCACAGTCTGTGATATTCAGCTTCAGAACAATCCCACTTGTGACATATAGCATAATATCTGTGGGGCAGGAGCAAAGATCCAAAGTAACTCTACCATTGTCAGGAACTTTGTCAAGGATGTCATAGACTAGTTAGTGTAGAAGAACCAGAGTGAAAAATAGCAGGACAAAGCATGTTAAAACAGCCGATGTTGAATGTACCAAGATTAGTGGGTCATCAAGATCCTAGTGACCATCTACTTGCAGCTTCTCAGACGCCAGGTTGGGAGATACAGGACAAGTACAGCATGACGTGGAACAGAGATGTGACAGAACAGCAAGACAGATCTCTGTCCGCTCTTAGCCAGGACAAAAATGAACAAGCAAAACCAGCACATTTTTGCTAACCTACAAAAAGCCCAGAAGACCTGAGGAAGACTCAACAGG
>Ga0181612_163794_pt1 | contig 11694 bp, 6 predicted proteins | sample HoacroProtozoa21_FD_119630 | JGI IMG/M metagenome (GOLD analysis project Ga0181612, IMG submission 119630) | Hoatzin crop microbial communities from Cojedes, Venezuel. Combined Assembly of Gp0051906, Gp0051904, Gp0051908 | reverse complement strand
GTAATCTCTGAAAATGATATGTCCATTAGAGAAGTCACTTTGAGAGAACTACTGATGTTACACAGAAAATGCACATACATTCTGGACCAGGCATACTCTCACTGCAGTAAAGACAGAGGTATCATTTGGTTGTTTACTATGTCTTGCATCATCAGGCTCAAATCCCAGAAATAAAGCAGGACAAGTTTAGTTCTCACATTATCACTTAAATGAAGCATGAATTTCTGCCTTTTTTCTCTCTCAAAAAACCCCAAATCCAAACATTTTTTTCATATCCTGTTTGAACAGGATTTAAGAATAGCAGAGCAGTAAGCAAAGCAAAAAAATGGCATTTATCCATAAAAACCAAAAAAACCCTCAACATACAAGTAAAAATTTTACTGAAGTCAGACTATACAGGATAAGGAGTTGAAACTGAAGAGAAAATGAAGTCTGTGACTTCCCAGAAAGCCACTAGTATGGGCTATACATGCATTTTTTTCAGGCAAAAGACAAGTATCTTCAAATCTTACCTGACCTCTGTACTAGTAAATAGCTCAGATCTCTCCTGCAGGTGTGCGGATACACAGATACATACAAACAGAGCTCTTTCAACATGTGCTACAGAGTCAAATTGCCATGCTAGAAGTTACAAATCCTGTCATTTTAACAAATTTGACTGGAGAGGGTTTTTTGTTGTGTTTTGGGTTTTCTTTTTGCACAACCAACTTAAAGCTTACACAGAAAATGTGTAGGTGTGAAGATACTCTTTCTGATGACTCCCTACCACCAGTTAATTCACATTCAAAATGAAATGTCAGCTGCGTTTCCTGCTTGAATTACCAGGTATGCATAAAAAAATCTGTACAAACCGCAAACACAAATATCTTTATATCCATCTAACGGGGTATCTGGAATATGCTAGCTCTTTCTAACAGTTAAGGGCTTCAGAACGTAAACTGGTTTTGTACAATAAAAGAAAAATAATTCAATTATACAACTTCTGGAAAACTGCAATTTCTTAAAAATACGTTATCTGAGATTAATCCAATCTAAAGTCCGTAATTAATATAAAGTTCAGAATTGCAGAAGTCAATGACATGGCACAAGAGATAAGGGTTATCTTTTTGTATCTCACTTTTATCTCTCTCCTCTCCCTGAAAGTTTATAGAGACAGATTCAATTAACCCAGGCCATATATTTTACTGGCCCTAATACAAATACCACAGCAGCCCTTCGACACTTGATATGAAATAATCACATCTCTTGATAGAATAGACAACTGTCTGGTATCATCTATTCCCAAAGCAATTTTCCAACATATTCAACTCTGCTCTCTAATTACCTACGTCAGCAAATGTTACTAAGAGGATAGCAAAACAACCCCTTCCAAAGGAATTATACGCATATTAATCAGTGAACACGATGAGCAAAAGCTTAGCAGGAGACTGCAATGTGACTCATTTCTTCCTGTGCTTAATTCTACAAGATTTTGATTTTACAAAGTACTTATCAGTCACTTAAGCAGGATAGTACAGTATGACAGAGAAACTTACTTTTATTCTATAGTCATCAGTATCTACAATGGTTGCTACTCTGATAAATACTGGATTTCTCTTGTCAACCACTTCAAGTTTCATGTTTTTCTGAAAGCCATGAGAAGGTTTCTAGAACAGATGAACAACATTATGTGAAACAGAAGAAAACCTCAAAAATATCACACAATTGTTAAGTACGTAAAACACATAGCAAATGTTCTGCCTTCATTTTCTCAGATCTGCCCTCCCCCTCCAACAAATCCAAGCATAAACACATCATTCAAACCAGTGTTATTAAACTAGAGAAATAAAGTAATTACTTTGGGACTCCAGATTCTCCTGGAATGAACTGGAGTCAAGCCATCCAAGCAAGTAAGTGAGGTTCTTGACTTTAAATCATTTGGGTTTTTTCCTAAATTCTCTAGAGAAGTTTTCCCAGAGATTTTGGCCAACTGTTTCAATGCAGTACTGAATGAAGTATTACATACCAGCAGTCTGAAACGTCTATGAAATTGTCTACAGGAAACATATTTGTGTTTTTTTAGTATGTGTTTTCACTTTATGAATAAAACTGTTTTTCAGTCTCCCACTGAAAACATAACTAATCCATGGTATAACCATAAATACTCACCCAGAACAAACAGGACCAAATACCTGTTTTGTAATACTATTCTGGCAAAAAAAGGTGCCTTTGTTAGGAGTATCAGATTTTATCTTATCCATCTAGAGCTATGAAGTCTAAAGCAAAAATTCTTTTTCATTTTAAAGGAACATATGTACATGACATGTTATGGTTTTTTATTCTAGATTTCTAGAAAAATAGCTATCTGTCCCTCTAAGACTTTCCACAACATTGGTGCTTTTTCCTCACCTGCAGGTTAAGAACTCTATTTTTCCTCATAATGCAATATAAAATACTGTGACTGTCTCAGGAAGACTTCACCCAAACTCCAACACACAGCATTTTATTCCCATTAAATCTGCTTTTTTATTGTTTATCACAATTAGCATGAATATGGTTACCATTATATTAGTACAGAAAGCAGGGAGGTGATTTTCTCTGGGTGTGAAACTAAAAGACAGAGCACAGCTGACCCCCCCTCCCCCAAGCTCTCCTTCCCCTCCATCCTCAGAGCCAGATGGCCTTGCCTAAGCTACCTTTTGGGACCTACACCATCCCCAGGCGCTCTCTGCTAGTATGGTTTCTGGAAGTGTGCTGAGCCAGGCCAGCTAGCGCTCTCCCCTTTTAATGCTGTCAACGCCTAGACGCCTGTAGCATGTCCTGTTTGGTTTCTCCATGCAGATACAGCCAGAAGGACCTTGCTGCCTGGAGGACCCCATGGGCCACTGGTGGGGCATCCCCACTGCCGAGCCCTGCGGAGTGGCTGTTCCCTGAACCCCAGCAGAAGAAACTAAAACATGGATGCTCTGAGAGAAAAAGAAAACGTTTGCTTTTAGCTTGATGTAGTCAAGGTCACAGCCTTCCACTGTTTTGCCAAGGACTATACCTCTCAGATATAACCAAACACCTTCCTAATCCTTGCTCCAAGTATTATTGCTGAGAACATAAGATTGAGACACGTTCTCAAACCAGACGCATTTTGGGGTGATAAACTGCAGGTCAGGAATAAACTCTGGTGATCTACTGACCCCGGGAACTGCTACAAGCACCACATTTCTGCTTTTGTTAATCCAGCTCTTAGCGAAGTGTTATTCAGAATTAGTGACCCTAATCTGAAAAGCTGAGGCAAACCAGCTTCAGCACGCTGGGAGACAAGGGGCTGGGAGCTACCGGGCAGCTGATGCTGGCCCCTAACAGCAATCCGTTCTGCATTACTGACCTGACCACCTTCCTGGCTGAGATCCTAAGCGCTCCAGAAAGATGGGTGTGACTGAAAGAAACTATCTAGTACTAAGCTCAGAGAAAAGGATGTTGCCCACAAACACCATCATCAAGCTAGGGAGCTGCCTGTGGATGCAGACAAAAAGCAGAAGAAGTCAAAGTCATCTACCAAAGGATATTAAACACAAACTCTCTGTTGGCTACTGCCAGAGACAATGGACTAGACAGGCAACCAGATGGACCTCCTACAATCATTGTTACATTCTCATTGTATTTATTCGGCAATTTAAAATGTATAGATAGAAATACATATATTCAAAATATGTTATGATAATTCAGTAACTATCTCATTATTTCTAATAACTAGGCAGTAATTTCCCATAGTAAATTACATTCATTAGTAATATTTTGTAGCATTTAATCCCATTTATAATGATTAAAATAATAAAGCAATAATAATTTATAATAATAATTATCTGATTTCTAACAGTGAACTGCAAACTTGCATAAAAATAAATCACCTATGATGCAACTAATTAATTGGATACATTTGGAAACATAGGAACACCATATATGCATTCTCTTCTTAAAATAATTAATCCAATGCAATTATAGCATGAAAAAAATATAGGCATTTTCTCACCACTTTAAAAGCCCTTGCAGGTGCAGGTAATGAACTGGTTTCTTCCAAATACTTCTCCCAAGAAAAATGCTTAGCATGTGGATAATCTGGCACAGAAGAAATATGAGCAAAATTAAACTTTGCAATGCAAAAAACCAAAATCAATGTCTAATTTACAGAATGCCCCACACTTTTATAATACTGTTCTGATTTATGCTTCAGATTTATAAAATAATTACAAGAAAGGCTATTCTAAATTGTCTCTGACACATTCACCATGTAGGCTAAAAAATCTAACAATCTTCTCATACACAATACTGAGTAGCTAGCAGAAAAAGTCACAATTGCTTTGCACAGAAGAATGTAAACAATGTGGACTGGAAAAATCTGTCCACATAATTCAAGAAATTCATTCAAGTATTATAAGCCTAATCCTGCATTTTATTAACAGTAATTTACTGGCAAACACAATCTAATCAGTGATAGTTTTGTACCACAGCAAAGCACACCTGAACCTGCTATTCTTCTGGTGAATTTTTGTTAACTAAATTTCTAAAAAAATAGCCTGGACATTTACTATAGGAATAATTTACAGACATGATCAAAGAAGATGTTGCCTTTCTGAGAAACTGTCATGTTTACCAACACCTTATGCAAGAAACACAACACCAGCTTTCCTCTTCAAGAAAAGGCAGTGCCTGTCCTTCACCTTTAATCTGCACTAGAAGTTTAATTTGAAGTTTAAACATCATGATTCATAATTTACAATGGAATGAAACCAATTCTGATTTGTCTTAAAAGGGATTTCACTGAATTATATAATTAACCTCCTGACAGACACATTGCTTACAACTTTTCAAGATTGCTGGCTATTGGAATTTCTGTCAAAAGTTGGTTTTAACCTCTTAAAATTTTCCATGTTCTCAGACCACAGATGGCAGTTTCTGCGGCAGGGCATTTAGATCATGCAGCTATACACAACAGTCCTGAAAAACAGTGGTTGTCTTGTATTTCATACTAATGAACACACTACTTTCAATATATTATGTTCTGCAAAAAATGTAGAACTCCCCAAATACCAATTCTTAATTACAGAAAGAAAAATTCAGGAGAGGTAACAATAAGCTTATTGTAAGTTTTAATGCTGCTAGCTGACTATAACCTCCTTAAATCTTTCAGATGTATAGTAAGACACAAACCTGGCGGGGTGATGAGAGTTCTTTTATGTTCTTTACACCATCCAACAGGATGAATATGTGGGCTAGCTGCCTCACACCTGGAGGAGGGGGAGAAAAAAGGGGATTGATAATGCAGTTCTTCAGACATCCTATCACACTTAGAAAACAAGACATACAAAAAAGACCTAACAAATTCCACATAATCTATGACATCTTCAACTTAAACTGCAAACATCTTCAAGGACCCACCAAGGCCAATAAACTGCAACCTGAGTAAGCTGAAGTAGCTAAAGACTTCATTCCCCGTTCCCCAGGGAGGGATCAAGAAACCAAGCTTAAGTAGCCAAGCAGTAGTCTAGACAGAATCACTGTCTCTCCCTCCTGCTGAAGGAATGCTGCCTTCCAAACACTTCTCAAATATTTAATGAGAAAAGAAGACAAGCAGAGAGCATCCATGCATGAAGACATGTACTTTACATACAGTAATCATTGAATAGAATATTGAAACACTCATTGTGATCCAGTTTCCATTTAATCCCTCTCCGAAGTCAATGTCTCAACTGTTAGGCTGGGGAGTAACATGTAATCTCTCCCTTTCCCCTCACACCAAGAGTTACCAATGGAAAATACCTGAACAGTGGGTCTGCTCTCCCTGGTTGTTAAGAATAATCATTACCTGTACCTATCCAGAAAGCATTAGCATGCTGGAAGTTCATATTAATTAAGTTCCCTTAATTAGCAGTACTAATTGATATTTTTTAAAAAAATACCACGTTGATAATCTAATACTTAAGAGGGTGCAATGAACTGTACATGACAGGAAAAGAAGTTGAAGGTAAATTAGCAGGCACCCCAGCATCTTAAGGCTCAGATCAAAACGCCAGGTCTGCAGATCTTAAACACAAACGTGTTTTGAGGATCACAAAAGGAAACACAGCACAGAAAAGACTGTAGACTGAACCCTGGGCTACTATCACATTGCAGTTTTGAACCTGTGCCGCATAAAAGAAAAACGAAGGAGCATATCATATTTGGAATACACAGAACAGCACTATTATTTTTAAAAAAATCTGAAAAGTAATTTTACATGATGTATAAAATTCAGTATGGATGTATTTCAATAACAGAAATGCAGGTCGGGTGTCTGAGAAGCATTGTCTGATGACAAGCACTCCTCTAGCCTTCTACCTAAAAAAAGTCTAGCACTAATGATGAAAAATATTGTCCAACCTACTACCATTATCTTGTGGCTTTATGTATGAAACAGCTCTGCTAGTATTTCTTTGTAATGATGCCAAGCAGATCAATTTCTAGCAGATAAAACCTACCTTTGATAGACTCTATAATGGCTCTGACAATGGTCAAGGATTCAACTCGCTTCAAGAATACCAACCTTTTGTCCTACTACAATATATAAAGCTATACTGTATGTATTTAGTATTTATAGTATCACACCAGGTACTCTCTAAATCACTGCAGTCACCATTAACAAAAGGAAGTAAAAGGACTTTTGTGATAATTTTGCACTGTTAAAACTCAGTGTCTGGCTGCTAGAAACGCTTTGCCCCAAACAAATCAAATAAAAGGCACATGTTTCCTGCTCCAGCTGTCCTTTTCCTTTCTCTTTACAGTAACTGCGAAGAGAAGCTAACAAGCAAGGTGGGCAGCACTTCTTTCTTCTAGCTCTCTCAATTTGGAGTTTCACATGGAAGAATTTTCACATAGATGAGGTATCCTTCTGTACTGGAAGGACATTTCCTCTTACTTCCTGCAATGTTTTGGAGTAAAGCCCACAAATTATTTTCAAAAGTCTCCTGAGTTAAATTTGGGAACAAGACCCATGCTTATGAGTCACTACGGTATTATCAGCATTATACTTAAAATAATGAGGTAGATGTGTAAAAACACTTTTGAGGATAAACCTTCTAAATGCATTTGTTCTGTTTTGCTTTTACAAGCATAGTTTGAACATACATTTTTAAAAAATTCTGAAGAGTAAATGCCACTGCACACACTTCTTGCTTTGAAGATTCAAGAAGAAGCAAGTGACCAAGGTACGCTGCAACAAAAGATGCATTCCTGGAAGATACTCTGACATTACAGCAATGGGAGCGAACATGTAACTCGCAGCAACAAGTGCTACACACCATAGCACTGCAAAATAGCACTACAAAACATCCACAACATTTTGATTCACTTTGAAAGAAAAACCCAGTCATTATAGATGAGCCTCTAAGAAACTTCTGTAACCATGGTGGCCTCATGAAAAAAACCCATCCCTATTCCAGCAAAACCAGGTCATACAGTCCATCTTTACCTGCTGATTTCACTCAGCCTTTAAGAGTCTAACAGTCCATTTAACAATAAAAAGTAGAGATCAGTAAAAGTCACACACATTTTAAAGTAAAACTATTAGGCTTTAATGTGTCTTATTTCATGGACATATTATCTAGTTTGGAAGAACAACAATAGTCTATCAGACTAAGCCCAAGGCTTGTCAGCTAGAATGCTAAAGGCTACTCTGACTTTTCACAATGAATTTGCTGCACGCCACGGCTTTTTATCTCCTTTGTTCCAAACCAGAGGGCAGATTACCCGGCTCACGCGCTTCATAAAACACAATGATCCATGAATTGTGAGGATGCTTGCTAAGCCAAAAAACATTACCACCACTAGCAAGAGCTGCAGAATTTTGCACCTTCAAACCTACCTACCCCTGGACTGCAGCGGAGCACCACCACCTTCCACCAGGCAGCAGAGCAGTGACACAGGCACGCTCCACTAATAAAGCAAGATTATAGTATCCACACAATCCATGCCACTTGCAATCCATTCTTCCTGTCGTGTGAGAACATCCAGACAGAAGACACCTATTTTCCATACTGGACACTGAAGCTCATGCAGGAAGCTGCAGCGGAGCCAAAAGCAGCAGAGCATGCCAGCTGAACCCACAAGAACCACGCAGAGGGACAGAGCAAGCCGCAGCTCTGCTGCGTTACGGACAGCTTAACTACATCTTAGAAAAGATGTCAAGGCAGCGAAGAGCTACATGATGTAAAAGGCCAGGAAGAAGTTCTGCAGTAAGGAGAGCCAAGGGCAGCCAACAACACGAGCCCCTGGTGCGTGCACCAAGGAACACACCTGCAGTTCAACAATCCTTAACTCACGGCAGGAGAGCACATCCCAGTGGGAGACTCGGATATTGAAGGAGACTTACTATTTTTGTATTGGTCATTTTCAGCTGTCCTGTTAATTTGTCCCCAAAATCTGTTTCATATATACAGCTCTTTAAATTCAGACCAAGAGACATGGATGACAATGCGCGCTGTTAAAAAAAATCAACATTCAATTCTTTTAGAATAGTATTTTCCCACATGGGTCTCCACCTGAAGATCTGGACAGAGTTTTTATTTAGTAACCAGCATTTTCTTTAAAATAATCTGTATGTGCTATAATGATTTTCTCTTTTGAAATAATTCCTGGTTTTCTCTTTTGGGAGAACAGGCCTTTTGGTATTTTGGTTTTCACTTTATTAAATGTAGATACAATCTGTAATGAAAATGTTATCTACAAGAAACCACTCATACACACATATGTTATACCCATAAATAATAATATGCCCTGAAGAATGCTACTTTTACAACTTCTTGATAGTGAAATGTCAGTCATCTAACCGTGCACTGGAAAAAAAAAAAAACAAACAAAGAAAGAAAAACATAGAAACCATCCTGCAGCCCCATCTAGTGCGTAAATGAGAATACTTCATCAATGACATGTGTAAAGCTGTTATTGTTTTGGGTCAGGTATGTGTCCAGAGGTGGTACAGCAAGCCACATTACCATACCTTCTATTTAAAGTCTGATAAGACAGCTGCATGATTTGCATGAAATATTAGAGCTTTAGGGTCAGATACTGATCCATTTAAATAGTTAAAAGCATGCACTGTGACTCATGATTCTTTAAGATTGTTTTACCTTCTTTTTGGCATAATATAACCCCTTCAAAAAGATTGTTTCTTTTACAGGAGTGAAGCAAAGTTAACTATCACAAAAATGAACAAAGCAGAGCACAGCTTTTAAGGACTTGGCTGTTAGCAAAGCAGCAGATGCTGGTGGAGAGTGGAACTAGCCCCTTATTGAGTGTCACACCAAAACCCAGTCTGTTCCAAAACTCATACACATCAGAAAATGGTTCAGAAAATCAAAAGCTGATTTGTCTTCACAAGGTGCTTTAGAATAGACTTTTTTATGCAAGATGGACAGGTGAGTGTAGCATGGGACACTGTATTTCCTCACACTCCTCGTAAGCTGATCCCAAAAGCCGACAGCAGCATCTTCTCTGCAGGGGAGGATCCGACCAAGGCATGGACGAGGGCGGCCAGAGCCCTCTGACCCAGCGAGTTTGGGCTGCAGCACGTCCAGCACTGCCTTCACTCCATCTCTCCTGCATGCAAGTGGCAGCGCTCCACCTCCTACGCAAGCCCTGGCTGTGTTCGGGTTTGGTCACAAAAAAATTCGGAAGCTGAGGTGACATAAATCTGTGTGTAAGCAGAACAGTTGCAAGAGCATAGAGAAGTGAAAGCCAGCAGGGCCCCATGTTTAATTCATAGTTCAGACATAACTAACGATTCCCAAATGCTATTTCCACATTCAGTCAACCTTAAGCAAATTTGGAAATTCCATTCAGAGGGAATGTCTTTGTCTCTCAGAGAAGCATTTGTTTCATCAAAAAATATGGGACAGATGGAAAGGACCTGATGGCTTGTGTAGTATAGGTCAAAATTCTCCTTCGTGAAGTCTTACATTTGTCAATTTTGTTCCTTTTTTTTTCCCTGTAAAAGCCACTCCCAAAGGACAATTTAATGGGATTTACAATACACTGAAAGTATCACCGCCATGCATTAAAGAACTATAGTAATGACTAAGTCTAGCCAGGGCATTAATTTTCCACCATTAACGTATTTTCTAACGTTCAGGAAAAAGTCAAGAAAAGTATCTTCAGGCTGAAAGCCTGAAGCCTAAAAAATCTTAGGTGATGGTAGATTTCTGTTGCATGAAGTCCAGTAAAATCAGTCACTTGTCTTTTAGTTATCCAAGAAGTGGAAAGAATTTCTATACTCAATGAAAAAGCTCAATCTACCCAAACTAACTTAATCACAAAAGCTATATAGGAGAAAAAAAGGTACTTGTTTGAAAATAATCAACTACCTGGCCTAAATACATAATTTCTCCTTCATTATAGTTCTGAGACTGAAACTTCTACACAGACACAGGGAAACTGTGAGGTTTTGCTCTGGGTAATACCAACAGAACTCTTCATTTTTATTTACAGACATCAGTTTGTCAATGTGAAATTTATGCACCTAAGGTATTTTAAGGACCCTACAAACCTGGTATCTAAAATTAAATATGTAAGTGGGATGCATTCAGGATGCATTTTCAGGCTCTCTCGTAGTTGGACATTCCACTGGTACTTTCATTTGCTGTTGTTTTCTCCCATTTTCTTTCCTTCCTCCTCAATTCAGTCCCATCTCAATCACAGCAGTGCAGAGAGGTAGGCCATGCCATTCAGCATTTAATTTCCATGCATGGCATTTCCAGCAGCACCTTCTTGCTCCTTCTAGAAAGGTGTTTTACAATTTCACCAAAAGAACAAATCTTCAGATTGGCTTCAGTATAAATACAGCTCCAGCGACTTCTCAAAAACCTGTATATTTTCCACCTCAATTTTCCCTCATCCTTTAAGAAGGTATTATTTCATGTATTCTGCACATGAAATTCAGAAAACCCACTTCAGAATACAGACTGCAAAAAAGTAATGCCTGGCTATGTACTTAAAAAATGCTTTTCCCTCTTCTGAGAAGACTGGTGGATAAAATTCCTGTTGACATAGGGATACTCACAAGACTGAAATTCTGTGTACGTCTGCTATACACAGTGCAATGTTTTGCAGAGAAACCTGTGCTACCTCTGAACAAACTACAGGTTATATTGCATTGTGATTGCCCTAAAAGCCTTGCTTAGCTGCTGTTTTCATTATTAATTAATGGCATAACTGTTATCAGTGAGCATTTAAATATCAGGAAATTCAGAATACCTTTTCCCAGTTCCCAGTTTCCTGCTGCTTTGCAGAGGAAATGTATGTTTTGTGTTACTTCTTCACGGAAATAATCACCAGTCTTTCTGGTCTTTGACTCATATGGCCTATTATCTCCACATGGGCCCAGATGAACCTCATGAGGTTCAACAAGGCCAAGTGCAAGGTCCTGCACATGGGTCAGGGCAACCTCCGCTATCAGCACAGGCTGGAGGGTGAAGGGATTGAGCGCAGCCCTGCCAAGAAGGACTTGGGGATACTGGTGGATGAAAAGCTGGACATGACCCAGCAATGTGTGCTCGCAGCCCAGAACGCCAACAGTATCCTGGGCTGCATCAAGAGGAGCGTGGTCAGCAGGTCGAGGGAGGTGATTCTGCCCCTCTACTTCCCTCTGGTGAGACCTCACCTGGAGTACTGCGTCCAGCTCTGGAGCCCTCG
>Ga0181612_163100_pt1 | contig 11694 bp, 9 predicted proteins | sample HoacroProtozoa21_FD_119630 | JGI IMG/M metagenome (GOLD analysis project Ga0181612, IMG submission 119630) | Hoatzin crop microbial communities from Cojedes, Venezuel. Combined Assembly of Gp0051906, Gp0051904, Gp0051908 | reverse complement strand
TGCTAGATTGAATTCTAATAACTATGTGCTTAATAAGCAGGAAATCCGGAATGCTAAGTTTTGGGGGAAGTTTAAAGTTTGCGCATATAGAAACGCAACGGAGTATCGGGATTTCTTTTTGAAATATCATATATTTACGGATAACGATTGCGCAAGAATGAAGGACGTGGAATTAATGAACTCATTGTTGCTTGTTATAAATGATGGTGTTGTTAACGAAACTCCCAAAATTATTGATGACTATTATGAAAAATACGATGAATCTTTTGAGGATGAGATAATAAGCCGCAAAATATCGAAAGTGATGAGTGCTCTTATGGATGTGTATCAATACCATGAGGGAAAGTTGGGGTGTCTACAAAATAAAAATATATTTTATGTGGTTTTTTGCGTTGTCTACAATCAAATGTATGGGATAATTGATGAAAATTTTGAACGAGATGTATGTTTTTCGGAAAAAAACATATTTGAAAATATGAAACTATTAGAAGATGTTTTCGGTAAGTTTATAAATGACTATGAGGTAAAGGCAAAATATAATACGGAGAAAGTTTCTGGAGAATGGAGTGAATTTATTCAAAATAATAAATCTAGAACAACAAATAAAATAGAGAGAAAACAACGGATTAAATTTTTGAACGAATATATTTTTGGTAAAAAAGATGCTTGATGAATTCGCTAGGAAAATAGAGGAGTGGTCGAATTGGGGAAAAGAAACTCAGTTATTTGATATAGCACTATTAAAAATATGGATACACTTTGAGAGGAATATAGGAAAGATTTTTGTTGATTATTCTCTTGGAGAAGGGTCTGAGTTTGGATACAAGCCGGAACTGAAGCTCTCATTTGGCGATGAAGAAATACTGAATTTTTTTATACGTGAAGGTACTAAAAAATATATAGATTATTATTCTGCAGCATTAAAATATTCAAAATATATTTTTGAAGAGAATCCTTTTGCTGTTTTAGAAGATTATGAAGAAATTAAAAATTGCTTAAAAGAAATACAAGCCGTAAGGAATTATGTTGTTCATGAAAGTGTAGAATCTCACGTTAAATACATTAATTACTGCTTGGGAGGGGATAAATCAAAGGAAGTTAAACCCAATGATTTTTTGAAAAAGATTAATAAAAAGAAAGGCATATCTAATTTTTGCGTATATGTAAGAACTCTTCAAGCGGCAATAGAATTTGTGTTGAAGGGGAATTTTCAATAAATACAGGAAATGTCTTATATCTTTGCGCAAAAGGTTCATAATGGTAGAATTAGTGCTAAAGTTAATTGCCTTTTGTTAACAGATGAACTGATTAAATTGATGTATAAATTATAATAAAATGCAGTCTGATAGTAAAAAAAATACAACAATCTTTCAAACATTAATTTACAAATATCAAACGATGCCGGTACAGGCAAGGGCGGCCTTTTGGTTTCTGGTGTGCTCCTTCTTACAAAAGGGCATTTCGGTTATTACGACACCTATTTTTACCAGATTATTATCTACGGCGGAGTACGGGCAGTTTAGCGTGTTTAATTCATGGAAAAGCATCGTAAACATTATTGTTACTTTGAATATGAGCGGTGGTGTTTACATGCAAAGTCTTGTGAAGTTTGATGAGGAAAGAGATAAACTTTCCTCTAGTCTTCAGGGGCTTACGACACTATTGATTGCGGCATGGACTGTGGTTTATTTACTTTTCCGTAGATTTGTGGATGGGTATTTTGGGCTGACAACCACTCAAATGTTGCTGATGCTTTTAATGATTTGGACATCTTCTGTTTTTTCATTCTGGGCCGCAGAACAGCGTGTGCTGATGAATTATAAAGGTTTGGTTGCCCTGACAATCGTGGTCAGTATAGCGAAGCCAGTTCTTGGAATCATTTTTGTGTGCAATAGTGAAGATAAGGTTACGGCAAGAATTTTTGGCCTGGCGTTGGTGGAAATTTTGGCTTTTTCTTGGCTTTTTTTTGCGCAGATAAAAAAGGGGAAGACTCTTGTGTCTGGGAAATTTTGGAAATATTGCCTGGGGTTAAGTGTGCCATTGATTCCCCATTATTTATCTCAGACACTTCTGGCTACAGCGGACCGTATTATGATTAATAATATGGTTAGTGCTGACAAGGCTGGAATTTATAGTTTGGCGTATTCTATATCTCAAATTATGACTTTGTTCGGTACAGCAATTATGGACTCTATTAGTCCTTGGATTTTTCAGAAGATTAAAGATGACAAGGCGGAGGACATTCCGCGCATCGGATATCTTACTATGATTCTGGTGGCGGGGTTGAATGTAATGTTTATTCTCTTGGCGCCTGAGGTCGTAAAAATATTTGCTACGTCTGATTACTATGAGGCAATTTGGGTGATTCCCCCGATTGCATTGAGCGTGCTTTTTACCTATGCCTATGATTTTTTTGCAAAATTTGAATTTTATTTCGAGAAGACTGGCTATATTTCTGTTGCTACAATGATTGGTGCAGCTTTGAATGTGGCTTTAAATTATGTGTTTATCAATGTTTTTGGCTATATAGCCGCAGGATATACTACTTTGATTTGCTACATGATGTATACTTGTCTTCACTATTATTTTATGAAAAAGTTGTGTAAGGAGCATATGCCGGATAAAAGGATTTTTGATACACGTTTTTTGCTTTTAATTACAGTAGTAAGTCTTGTCTGCGGATTCGGGATTATGGCACTTTATAATTTGCCTTTGATTCGTTATGCTTTGGCAGCAGTTATTTTGGTTATAATATATGTTAAGAGAGATTTTGTTTTAAAGTTGAGAACTTTAAAATAATAAAATTGGAGAATAAGAATGTCTGAGACAAAGAGAACTTTAAAAGATCGGGTACATAATGCCTTTAGGTTAATAAAACTAAATCCTCGGGGATATTTTCGTGCGTATATGTATGGCCATGTGACGATGAGGATGGATTATTTTTTCGCAAAAATTTGGTTGGGAGTTTCAAGGAATAGACCGTTAAGGAATATTATTGTTATTGAGAGTCATAATGATTTTGATTGCAATAGTGGCGCCTTTTATGACTACTGCCTTCGGCAGGGATATAATGAAGATTGGATTTTTGTTTGGCTGTTGAAGAACAAAAAGAAACGTGTTCCAAAGAATGTAAAACAATTTAAATTATACGCACCATCTTTTCGAAAAATGTATTATGTATGTTGCGCGAAGTATATTCTAAATGATGATACTTTCATAGAAAAACGTCGTGCCGATCAAATTTGTGTTTATTGTACCCATGGAGGTTGTACGTTTAAAAATGTTCATGGGTTGATTGTCGTTCCGGAATACGTTGATTATGCACTTTCGTCTTCCGTAAATTATGATCCTTTCGAAATTGATAATTTTAGTATCAAAGAAAATACAAAAATGTTGCATTTGGGTTTTCCCTCAAACGATACATTCTTTCAGGAAGAGAAAAATGCTATTGAAGAATGTTATGGCGGGCTTTATAAAAAAATCATCTTATGGATGCCCACCTTTCGTAAGAGTAAAAACTGCAGGAATGATAGTGAGATTGAGTTAGAATATGGATTACCAATATTGGAATCATTGGATACGTTTCAGAAATTGAATGAGATACTTAAGGGTGAGAATTCTCTGCTGCTGCTTAAGATACATCCTATGCAGGATATTCGAGATTTAGAGCCCGTGATTGCCATAAGAGATCAGCTGTCCAACTTTAAGATTGTTTTGCCCACAGATGCAATGGAAGGAAAATTGGATTCTTATACTTTAATGAAATTTGCAGATGCGATGATTTCGGATTATTCATCTGTGGCATATACTTATATTTTGCGTGATAAGCCTTTGGCATTTGTGCTATCGGATCTTATATATTATAAGCCGGGATTTGCAGTGCCGGATATGGAGCGTTTCTTGCCGGGAACTAAAATTTATAGTTTTGAAGATTTTGTAGGATTCATAAAACTCATTTTGAAAGATGAGAAGGATCCCTTCGAAACACAACGCGTTGAACTTAAAACATGGATGTACGAACATGCCGACGGTGATAGTAGTAAACGTTTGGCGGAGTTTTTGGGAATGGAATAAAAGGGATATGATTTTCCGCAGGAGATTGTGAGATTATGAAATCCAATTATCTTAAAATCGGAAAGGGTCTGATACATAATGTGGAACAGGCCCTTACAGACAATAATATATCCGGGAAGATTTTATATGTGGCAGACCCATACGTTGACCAGTTGTATGGTGATGAGGTTCGGCCTCAGATAGAAGCAGTCGGAAGATTAAAAGAAGAAAAATGTGATTATAATACCATTGCGTACTCAATGAGTATCGCCGAAAGATGTATTGCCACGGATGTTAACTGTATCGTTGGTATGGGAGGCGGAAAGGTATTAGATGTCTGTAAGTATGCGGCATATATATCCAAGATTCCCTACCTTAGTATCCCTACCACAGCAGCAAATGATGGATTGGCATCTCCTATCGCCGTTCTGAAACGACAGGATGATCTTCCGAAAAGTCTTGGAGCAGCCATGCCTTCCATGGTATTAATCGATACGGAAGTAATTGCCAATGGTCCCATTCAAAATATAAAAGCGGGAATCGGAGACACCATTTCCAATTATATGGCACTGAAGGATTGGGACCTGGCGGTTTCCAGAGGAAAGGATGTCATGAATGGATATGCATATCTGATGTCCCAAAATTCTTTGGATGCTTTAATGAAGACCCAGTATACGGAAATTGGTCCGGATTTTATTGAAGTGCTTGTGAATTCACTGGTTCTTTCCGGCATAGCCATGGATTTCGCCGGAAGCAGTCGACCGGTAAGTGGGTCCGAGCATTTATTTAGCCACGCATTGGATTATTATGCTCCGGTTAAGAATCTTCACGGAATTCAAACAGGCCTGGGAACGGTAGCTGTTCTTCGAATGATTGGTGAGGATGATACAGAGGTTGTAAACTACCTTGAGAAATTTGATGTATGTATTAATCCTGCTAAGTTAGGAATTGATGAAGATACCTTTGTTCTTTGTATGCAAAAAGGGACGGAAATGCGAAAGCACAGATATACCTTTTTGCATGAGATGAAATTGGAAGATGCAGAATTACGAAAGTTATATAAAGGATTAGTGGAGGATTTATAGAATGAAAGCATTGATTTTAGCAGCAGGATTAGGAACTAGACTGGCTCCTATTACCAATGACAGACCTAAGTCTTTGGTTCCGGTGAATGGAAAACCGATTTTGATGAAGCAGATAGAAAATCTGCGCGAGAATGGAATTATGGATATTACAATTATCTCCGGATACAAGGGGGATATTTTGGAGAGAGAGGTTCATAAGTTATATCCAGAAATTAATATTATTGAGTCCGTAGATTATGCAACTACCAATAATATGTTTTCAGCGTATCTCGGACGTGATGCAGTTGGTGGCAGTGATTTTCTTATGATGAATGCAGATGTGTATTTTGATGCAGATATTATTAAGGATTTAATCTCATTTGAACATCCGGACGCTATTGTGACGGAGATTGGTCAGTATATTGAAGAGTCTATGAAGGTTGCACAGACCAATGGTCGCCTTTCTGAGATTTCTAAGCAAATTACTCCGGAAAATGCTTATGGTACATCCATTGATGTATATAAATTTTCCAAGGAGGGTGGAACGGCCTTCTTCGAGAAATGTAGAGAATATATTGAAGATAAAAAGGAATTGAAGCTGTGGAGCGAAGTTGCCTTAAATGATATTTTGTCAGAAGTTGTATTCAAGGCTTGTCCTATGAACGCACGTTGGTTAGAGATTGATAATCATGATGATCTTGCTGCGGCAGAAAAGTTGTTTGCGGAGTAAATATGAGCGGCATGTTTAAAGATTTTTATGGTGTGGATGCAACTGAATTAACCCGCAAAAAGCTTTGGCTTTTTGATATGGACGGCACCATCTACGAGGAGAACCGGCTGTTTGACGGTGCGATACAGCTGCTGGATGCCATTAAAGAGAATGGCGGCAGATATGTGTTTGTTACCAACAATTCTTCTAAGTCCGTCTCCGATTATATCAGTAAGGTGAACAATCTGGGGATTGATGCACAGTTAGATGACTTTTTTACATCTGCACAGGCAACGATTTTATATCTTAAGCAAAATCATGCCGGGGCCCGGGTGTATTGTCAAGGGACTCAAAGTCTGGTGCAGGAGTTAAAAGAATCCGGAATTGACGTAACGGAAGATGTGCAGGACGTGGATGTAGTTCTTGTTGGGTTTGATACTGAGATGACTTCGGAAAAGTTAAGAAATACCTGCGAGATTCTAAGTACCCAGGAGGTTGCTTTTATTGCAACCAATCCGGATCTTGCCTGTCCGGTATCCTTTGGGTTTATACCGGATTGCGGCTCTATTTGCGGCATGATTGAAAATGCAACGCGCAGAGCGCCTGTTTATATTGGGAAACCGGAAGCCACCATGGTAAATATTGTAATGGAAAAATTCGGCTTTTCTCAGGATGAGACTGTAGTGGTGGGTGATAGGCTATATACAGATATTGCTGCCGGCTTAAATGCCGGAGTCGCTGCTGTTGCGGTTTTGACAGGCGAGGCAAAGGATGAGGATATACGAGGTGGAGATATTCGACCTACGTATACTTTTGAAAGTGTGAGGGAGATTTTTGAGGGGCTGGTATTGAGAACGGAAGAAAGTGAATATAAGTGTTTATAGTGCGGCTCAAGTCATAGGCATATTTACCAGAACATCAAAAAAGTTATAACATCTTGACGGTGCTGCCCAGATGATATAAAATAACCTGTGTAAGGCGATGGCTTTACACAGGTTATTTGCTTTCGTGCACATACATGCGCGAATACTTAGAACACATTCATGCTACCATAAGTGCTCGAAAGCATCAAGCCTGGATTAACCTGATTTTGAAAAGAGGATTTTCTTTGGATATCAGGGAATAGAAGGGAGGTAGGTAGCGTGAAAGAACTCGAAAATCACATGGACGATTCCATGAGAAATTCTGACGTGAATATGAGTGGATCCAATATGCGAGAAGTGTACACACCATACATTACCCGTGGCGGACGTCGCATTTATGCACGTCAGTATGGCCTTAGAGCATTTCATTTTTATGTGAAGGATTAAGGGGGGAGAAAAGCAGGGCGACAACTGTCGCCCTGTTTTCTTAAATAAAAACGGGAGATTGCTATGGGTGAGAAAATGCAATTAACAAATGAAGAATTAAAAGCACAACTTGTAAAAATTTATTCTACACGCAAGAAGGCTAAACTTACGCAGCAGGATATGGCGGATCGTCTGGGGATTACCAGGCAGCGCTACGCAAGAATTGAGCAGGGGAAGGCGCCTCTTTCGGAAGAATTATATGGAAAGATTCTGGATGTGCTGGGTTTGGAAACGACAATTGAAAATGCGCAGACAGAAGAAACGGTATACCTGCCAAACGGGTTTCAGGATACTGCCCTTGAAGAAAGCGATATTGTATTTGAAAAGTGCGGATACTTCTATGTCTACATGCAGAGCTTATGCAGAAAGAATGCCCCTTTTTATATTGTGAGAAATTACGGGTCCTTGCATCAGTTGTTGAATGGCTTGCAGAAGGCTTTGGAAGAAAATGCAGATTCCGCGGAAATTTGCATGCAGTGGATTCAGGAAGCAAGTGAACTGTCCTATTGGGATGTGAGCAGTTGGAATATTGATAAATTACTTCAGTCGTTTCAAAAAGGACTTAATCAGGCCAGGGCATTATCTAAGATTATTCTGAGGGAGATGGGAAATGGTGCCTATGGAAGATGGCTGTCTGATTTCGTTTTTGAAATACTTCGGAGCAATACTTCCCTGCGGGCGGAAAGGGACAAATTGCAATTTCTGGCAGAGGAACTTTATTTTGAGCTGCGGTTTTGTGGATATATAAAAGATAGCATTCGTGATTTTTTTAAAAAATTAATGGGGACCTATTACAGTTATGATGAAGGAAGTAAACTTCGCGTCGAATACCCATTTGTTCCGGAGGAGCAGCAGCTTGATACTGTTGAACAGGCTGAGGCGTATTTTAAAACGCTTACTGTACAGGATCGCTGGTCAAATCTTCATTGCCTATTTGAGAATCTGACTCAAAAATTTTATGTTGTGCATGGAACGGGCGGAGTGAAATTAGAAGAAGATTCCTTGACTCTGCAAGAAACGGAAATATTTTCTGCTCAGCATCTTCCTTCGTGGATAAATAAATTAAAAAGGGTAAGCGGCTGCGGAAGATTATTCGATTATCCGGTCATTGCGGTTACAACTATAGAGGCGCCGAATACAAAATCCGCAGCGCAAAAAGCAGAGGAAGTTTTGAAAAAGAATTTGTGCTATCTCAGGGGGGTTTGGCCACTGCATCACGAAAATATTCTGCCGGGCGAGGATATTGTAATTGTTTTAGATGAACATAAAGAATTAAAACGATGGACGAACAAAGTGAATATGCCGACAAGAGGAAAGGCTAACTATCTAAATCCTTCTTCCTTGCCCGTAAGTCGAATGAACGAGATTCAAAAGATTTGTGGCAGGCTCACGGAAACATCCCGGGCAGAGTGCTTTGTAAGACAAATTACGGAAAAAATCTTTGCAGGGTTGGATGCTGCGGATGTTGAGTCGGATGAGCAAAAGAAATTTGATATTCTTTTTCGCGTATTAAGGGATCTTGGAAAAACTGTGGGCGAAGATGATTTGAAATCTCTTGTATATTGGGTAATGGCTGTGCGGTGCTGCAATGATAAACTATGGGATTATTTTAACGAAATTCAGTGGATGGATTTAAACTATGGGATTGTGAGTTTTACAGATCGTAAGATACATGATGAATTGTTTGACTCTGCGGTAAATACAATTAATTTAAAAGATTTTGTGGGAGCCGTTGGCAGAATAGGGGATTTGGATATAAATGATTATTCGGTTTCTTTATTGATGCCTGCTTATCGATTTGCAAGGGAAACTACAGTGACAAGGGCCCTGAATGATTTTCGGGCGCAACTGAATGAAATCTGGATGATGATAAAGTTGGTTGAGGATGGTTCCTTGATTTGCGGAAATCTCTCAGCGCTAAATAGAAAAATCCGCAGAATACTTACGTGCCTTTGCGCTTTTTGCCTGATGGATGAGGCATATGATGTATCGGATTGTGAAGAATTAAAATATATGGCAATGCTGGAATGTGATAAATTTCAATGGGAAAACGGAAAGAAATTAGTTGCGGAATTATATGATGAAGAAAATTAAAGATAAGACCCATGGCATAACGCCTACAAACTTAATCATCCTGGGCAACGGCTTCGACCTCTGGCAGGGCCTGGACACTTCCTATAATTCCTTCCGTAAATACTACGAGGAGCACATAGATGAGATTCTAAAGTCCCTTCGCCTAAAGAAGCATATGGTAAAAGAGCCTCTGGGACGAAAGTATAAATGCACCGACGTGGAAATGATCTACGGAAATCCCTTTAATCCCTGCAGCTTGGATGAAAAGTTCTGGCATAGTTTTGAATTGTCATTGGATGAAATTGATTCGGAGCGGGTGAATTTTTACTACGGGAAAAAGAAACGCCAGCTTTATAAAATGCAGACGGCTCTGGAGAATGCCCAGGCGATTTTGCGAAGGGCTTTTTCTGATTGGATTCAATCGATTCAGATTGACGAGAGAGATTCCGGATATTTATTCGGAGAGGATTGTTATTGCATCAATTTCAATTATACGGATACCCTGGCGAAGCGTTTCGGAAATCCGGACACCTGTTTTATTCATGGCTGCGCCGGTGACGGGGAGGATATTGTCTTCGGACATGTGAGTCATCCTCAGCGAGCCACCCAGGAGTTGGTTCAATTTGGGGGTCGGTTTCTCGGCCTCTATTTAGTTGAGGAAATGCTTTATGAGACGGATAAGCATACCTTTGAAAATCTCCAGTTTATGCGTATTGATATGGCGAATCGGGTAAGGCTGGATCAGATTAAGGATATCTATGTGCTGGGGCATTCCTTTTCTCAGGTGGACTATGAATACTTTGAGTTTCTGCACCGGGAGATCTCGGAGTGCGGGAAGGATGAGAATTGGAAGATGTTGGAGAAAGCAAGCCTGGAGAAGTTTTTAATGCGGGAAAATCCTTCACTGCCGCCGGAATTTAGGGACGACCTGGAGGATATGCATCTTAGAATTCAATATGCCATCCATAGATACGGAGAGCGCTCTTATGTGCCGAAAGAAGAGGCGGCTGCAGTGGAGCGCCGTCTGGCGTTTGAACACTGGTATGATGAGCAGGAGATTCTGGGAGATTTTTATGATCTTTGCCCGGAGTTATTAAGAGAAGGTCATCCTACATCGGATGCCCGCTGGCATATTTCGTATTACTCTGAGGAGGATAGGGCGCAAATCGAAAGTGTTATGAAGAAGTTGGGGTGTACGAACTATGAACTGTATCAAAGTATTGACGAGTGTATTGAGCCGTTTCGGGTGACGCATTCAGATGCATAATTCATATGGTAAAAGGACTTTTCAGGAATACAAAACAAAACACAGCGGCGGGTACTCTTTTGCCATATACCAGGAAAGAAGCATATATTATACTTCAATCGCAATCCGCCGGAAAATATGCTATAATAAACTCCACTATTTTGTTTTCACACGAGGAGGAAGAAAAATGAAACGACACATAGCAGGTTTTTTGGCTGGTGTCATGATGCTTACGGGTGTGCTGGGCCAGAGTATGTTGGTCAGCGCTGCCGATACCACGGATGATACGAAGGCGGTCATGGACAGCAGGGAGGACAACGAGGAGTTTACCGATAATTCCTTCGACATCTCAACTCTTTATACCAAAAGCGCCAGGGGTACCTATACCCTTCGCACAGGCATTGATGTATCCAAGTGGCAGGGCACCATTGACTGGGCGGCAGTGAAAGCTGCCGGCGTGAATTTTGCATTTATTCGTGTGGGAGGACGAAATTCTTCCGGCACTCTTTTTTCAGATCCTACTTATCAGACTAATCTTTACGGAGCATTGAATGCGGGCCTTAATGTTGGCGTGTACTTCTTTTCTTCGGCCATTAATACGGCGGAGGCAGTTGAGGAGGCTAACTATGTTAATAGTTTGATCAGCGGATATTCCTTTAATCTGCCGGTGTGCTTCGACTACGAGTCCTACAGTCGTATTAATAATGCCGGACTGGACAAAGCAACCACCACTGCCATTGCTTCGGCTTTCTGCGATACCATCCAGGCTTCCGGTCGGGTGGCCTGTGTCTATACCAGTAAGTCCTGGCTTTACAATAAGATGGACGGCACTACCTTGGCTCAGAAGTATAAGGTGTGGATGGCTAATTATACCAATCTGGATTCCAGTAAGAACCAGATTTCCATGAGCCTTTCCGATACGCCGCCGGCATCTAATTACACCGGAGTTTATGACTTCTGGCAGTACAGCTCCAGAGGCTCTGTCAGCGGTATTTCCGGAAACGTGGATCTGGACTATTGGTATGATGATGGTACCGTATCCTCCAGTACTAATTATTCCCTGGTGTTTGATGCGGATTATTACTACAACAAGTACTCTGATTTGCAGAGTGCCATCGGATATGATCCGGGAGCCCTTTTTAAGCATTTCTTAAACTGCGGAATGAAGGAAGGTCGTCAGGCTAAGAGTACGTTCAATGT
>Ga0181612_132180_pt1 | contig 11695 bp, 4 predicted proteins | sample HoacroProtozoa21_FD_119630 | JGI IMG/M metagenome (GOLD analysis project Ga0181612, IMG submission 119630) | Hoatzin crop microbial communities from Cojedes, Venezuel. Combined Assembly of Gp0051906, Gp0051904, Gp0051908 | reverse complement strand
CCCATCCTTCTGGTGTATCAACCGTACCACTCAGCTTGGTGTAATCTGCAAACTTGCTGAGCGTACACTCGATGTCGCTGTCCATGTCATTGATAAATATATTGAACAGCAGCGGTCCCAGTGTGGACCCCTGAGGGACTCCACTCATCACTGGTCTCCATCCGGACATTGAGCTGTTGACCACTACCGTTTGGCTGCGTCCATCCAACCAATTCCTTATCCACCGAACGGTCCACCCATCAAATTGTGGGGGACCATGTCAAAGGCTTTACAAAAATCCAGAAGTTGCTTACATCTCTGTTTGTGAGATAGAATAAATTAAAAAAAAAAACAAACACAGGTTTGGACAGTAGTAAACAATTTCTGCGTGCATTAGTGTGAGTTGTTTATTCTTTTGAGATTACAGACATCAAGGTGCGTTTGCAGCACTTTGTGTTTTGAGAAGATATTATCTCTATTCACCATCTTCACACCTAATTCAGAAAGAAACTTTACTTGTGTCCTTTTTTTTCTTTTCTCAATCATTTATTATTTGATTAGGAATTGAGTTAACAAAGCTATCTCTGACATGAAAGAGTAGCAGTTGTCTAGCAGAATACTGGCCGAGGTGTGGGTTAGCACCGTGAGCCAGTCAGATGACACTCATCTGATGGTCAGGTGCCCTTTTCTCACTCCATATTGACCTTACTGAACATGTGTTTTACGCATTTTGGGAATGGACCTTCTACACTTCTGGAAAGATGGTCTTGGTCTCTGGCTATATTGTTATGCGGCAGTGGGCCTAAGAGCTCGTAACAGTAGCCATCTCTCCAGACAGACAAGGCAACAATGTCAGTTTTGGTGATGGACACTGTCTCAGGATTTAGAACTTAAGCTTCTCAGTATGGTGTCTTGGTGATGTTTTATTTATAATGGTTATCACTTAATTTCAGCGAAACCCAAAGGTGGCTCTGTTAGCAACAAGGACCCTAGAATTTATTGGCTAACCTAGCTGATTAATCTCACTCTAAAGGGGAGTGGGGTGGGTGAGTAATGGTTAGGATTCAGTTTAAGGTTCCCTACCTAAATGAAGCCTGTAACTCTATTGATGCGAGAGATCCTTTTATTCTAGGTGCTCGGCTTTCTCTGAGGAGGAAGCTGGACTTGGGCCACTTGTGTGCTTTAGGAAAGGTAGATTTTAGCCAGATCAATGCCATGGTCATTGAGTTAGATGCCACCCTTCAAAGGAAGCCTTAACACTCGAAACCTCAGCAGAAACAGAGGATCCTGTCCTTCTTTAAGGCCTGCTAACTAACTGGAATCCTAAGAACTTCCAGGATCTCTCACAAGGCTTATTTTTTACTTTCTTGGCAAACTCGGGGGCTTCTGAGCGCTCATAGGCATGAGCTCATGAAAGCCCTAATTGCCAATTAAGTTTGATGCAAGGCAAAGCAATTATTTGCTAAACAGGTGGTGGATTAAGGAGCCATGAGCATATGTCTCTTTTACCTGTTTCTCTGGTATACTGTACTTGTTGTCTCTGCTCTGATCTTTCTTAAATAGGATTCCTTATGTCCACAGTAGCTCCTAAATATTAAGTAGTGAGCCTTGAAGAAAGGAGTCTGTTTTCATCTTGCTGGGAGAGCCAGGGTTGGGAATAATCTTCTTCTGATTCTCAGGAAGTCTGAGAATGCAAAATTAAAAAACATTCCACATTTTCAGGTTCAGGATAGTAGAACTTGCTTTGGTTATGTATCTTTTCCAGCTCGATGTGAACGTATAGCTTTTTATTCACTGTAAAGTATACTTTTTTTGGACATAAATCTACCAACTTCAAAGAAACATCTACAATCACAGGGAGGCTGAAGCACTATTAGTATTTTTTCTGGAGGCTTCCCTATCCAGTGTTAGTAGCACAAACTCTTGGGGCAGAACTTGCATCTACCTTGCCTTGACTGATTCCTCAAAAAAAAAAAAAAAAAAAAAAAAAAAAGCCACGGGGGAAAATTACATTCTCAGTGCGTTCTTCTGGACGGTTAGTTGAAAAGGGCTGTGAAGAAATCCCTTGGAGGCTTGCTTGAATCCATTTTAGTACAAGCATGCTTTTGCCTAACTTCACAGGCCTCAATCCTTGCAACCTGTGCTTGGGGCTGTTGGGCCACACACTGGTGCACACGCATGTGGCTACTTATTATCAGTCAACCTGTGTATCTTCAGAGAAGGATGTGCACTAGCCAAACAGGAATATTGTGACTACTGTCTGCTGTCACAAGGGTGAGTTAGCAGAACTCAAATGTAGAAAAATTGGCTTTGTCTTCAAACTGCATATCTGTAGCTCTGCTCTGTGTCTGAAGAACAGTCTTGGAATCTATTTGACCGTCTCTGGATGCAAGGGACCCAGCTCACTAAGCATGTAGGGTATGAATTTGATATCCGTGGATTGTAGGATAATCAAATTGACCTGTTCAGCCTTTTTAGAGGTTTACATTTTTAAATCTTGCTAGGTGTTAATGAGTTCTAAGATGGTAAGTAGAGCCAGCTAATGGTCCTTTCCCAGCCGTTAAAGAAATTGAGTGTTTCCCCAGGTTCAAATCCAAGAGCTGTTACTAGAAATTCAGTCAGGCTAGATAGCCCACCTAAGAAAACTTTCATTAAGAGGATATTCAGTAGAGGTTTTCAGAGCATGCCTTTACCATGATGAGGTTCAAGTGACAGGCATTTTCTTTTTCTTCATGATGGACTTTTTCTTTGTGGCAGGTGCTTTCACCCCCCAAAACCAAAATTGGTGATTACATGTCATTGAAACCTTAGAAATTCATCTCAGTCTGTCACAGCAGTGGTAGCTTAAAAGGGACAGCCAGACATCTTGAATCTACCTTGCTCAGTGGCATGATCCGTTAGTCTTTCCTAGAATGTGAAAGTGGAGGCAAGAGCTGCTGGCTATCTATGATTATAGTTAATGCTGGTTAGCACTCCAGTTCTTAATGTTGAGATGTTCTGGAAGTTGTGCTTTTTGTCCACAGAGGACTCAAACATCCTAACTTTCAAGCCAAAAGAGCTTCTTCCTACTAGCCACTGAGTTCCTAAACTTTTCCCTGACCTGAAGAAGCATTTTATAATAGTCTTTGTTCCCTGGGGGCAAAGATTTTCATCTTCATTTCTTTTCTCTTTTGATCTTGAAGCTTTCCAACAGAGTTGAGACTCTTCATAGAGTTTTCCCATGTGTAAAATGCTGAAAAGCATGTATGAAATCATATTCAACACCTTCCACAGCTCCATTAGAGTATGCTATTGGCCTATAGTACTAAGTGTAATGCAGTGCATAAATTGATGGACATCCTCTTTGTCCGCGAGGATTCTTCTGCTGTTAATCACGTTGTCTTTGAAACTTGTTTGCATTGATAGCTATTGTTTTAAATCCTGTGGCCATCTCCCAAGAAAGTCAGCAAGAAGTACTGGAATCTGCAGTATTTGCATGCTTACTGTTCATGCAGCCTAACCTTTCCACTGGCAGTGAAGCAAACAAAATAGGTTTATGTCATCAAAAACTCTTTAATAGATCGTCACTCTGGACAAGGAAGTGCACTTGTGATATCATTAGTGTTGTTTCTAACCATTTGGCACTTTTGTCTGGCATATATGTCCACAAACCTTTTTTTCATGTGGATACCATTGTATACTGTTGTAGTGTGATCTCTACCAGAGTGCTGACAAGCTCATAACCAGCAATCAGCTGCTGTTTATAAACTCTCAGACCGTATTGTACATAGCAGCTGTGGTTCAGGCAGTGGTTGAGGATCTTCACTTTTAAAGGAGACCTGCTTGGTTTCGTTGGTGGCAAGGTCTTACCCTTCATCAGGGATTCTAGTTTGATGCCTGTCCCTTTGAAAAATCTGTCACCAGTCCTTCAGCAGAAGAGCTGTACCCAGGTCTGCTTATTTGTCTTCAGCTTCACCACAGGAACCTACAGAAGCAGCTGGTGCTGTGATCTAGGAAAAAACTTTGGAGTTTGTCACAGTATGACAAAAATGCAAGCATTTTAAGGTCATGCCAAGGTGCAGATCATGTTCTTTTACCTTATGCAGGGGAGTGATTGGTCTATCAAATTACTGTATACAGTGGTTTAGCTGTCCAGGAATTGGACACCTTTGCAAATGGACAGAGCTGTTTCAAATAGCCTTAGAGACACTTTTTAGGACTGGAAGGTTCCATGAACACTTTGACTTCATAAGAAATGCTAGTAAGAATAGCTTTTCCTTAGTAAGAAAGTTTTAGTGCTTCTCGATAAGTACTAGCCTCTCTGTGGAAGCTCCTCTATACATGTTCTTAACTTGCAGTCCAGCCATATGCAAACAGTGAGTAGCTACAGGAACATTCTTGCTTGTTCTTACTTTCCCTGCCTAAGGTAATTTTTTCTGGAGCCCATTACACCATATGACTGACAGTCTGAAGATGTTGCCTGCATTCACAGAAATTCCAGCGTCAACCTGTGGTCAGTTACATCCTGTGAAGGAGGGTGGAATATTTTGGCATTAGAATATACATGCCTACTCATGCTTATTTTGGTTAACATTACGTTAGGAAGCATTCTCTTAGGCATACTCACATTGCCAAAGGAATTAGTTAATTCTGCACGCAGGTATAAAAGGCTCTCTAAGGACTTATTAACTTGCTTGCTGGAATGGGTGGGAACTAGCCTCTTGGTTAGCTCAGTCGTGATGTATTTTATGGCTATCTTTAATATACAGCTGCAAATAAAAGGCTTTTCAGTGTTACTCTGTCTTACCAGGCTAAGATTTCTAATTAGTCTGATGCAGGTTTCCTCTTGTCAAGAGACACTGTCCCACAGTGGAGTTTAAACCTGGGTTATGTATGTTTGATGGGTAAGAGTTTGACATGTTGTTCCTTTATTACCATCTTCACTGTTCATGGCCTCCGAGTGGGATGTCTGCATTCCTGATAGCTGCAGGACAGTTAGTTGGAGATCCATATTCTTCCACCTCACGGCCTACTACAGCCATTAGGAGAACAGTCCTTCAGTATGTATTCATCTAGGGATTCGTTGAACTCTTCTCCAGGTGAATGGAGTTTTTTGAGTAGTACTGTGTGCTGTTTGGAGATGTCCATGCATACATTGACGCAGTGAGTAATTGCTGAAGGAGACAGACAAGTTCTTTGGTAACTATGTGTTCATTCACAGCCTGCCCTTCTTTCTTCTTTGTTTGTCCAAGTCCCTGAGAGATTTCTAGGAAATGGGAAGAACTTAAAAAGAAACATGTTCACCACCCATTTTATGGCCGCAAGCAGAGAGAATTTGTGCATGCCCCTCTAAATACTGCTCAAGCAAATTATTTCAGCTAATGGTACTTGCATAGAAGTGCACCTACTGTGAGTAAACATGAAATGTGTGTCGAATAATGGTTACAGGCAGGTAGTCTTTCTGAAGTTCTTCAGGTTAAGTGGCATGGAATAATCTAGTGCTTTGTCCACTGGCGTTCTCTAGACTTAACTGCCTGGTGTTTATGGAAAGTGATTTTTCCAGCTGTTTGGCTGCTGAAGGCCATGCAGCTCCTTCCTGACTTTGTGTGAGGACACTGTTTGGTCACCTGCAGAGGGACTCTGGCTTTGTTCCAGCTATATTCTCTGTACTCCAGCCACTGTCATCCTGCTATTTCGGGATGTTTGAGAGAGGATCTCAAGATACATCTTCATTCTTGCTTTCTGGAGTAAATGGATACCCTAGCCCTTGTGTTACATGCTAGTAGAGGCACAACTCTGACAAACACTGATCACTCAGAATGATGTAATTGGATATGTTGAAGAGATAGACACATCTATAGAGGGATATGCATTCATATTCAGTACCAGAGTTGTTGCAGTGTGACTTTGCTTTTTGCATCCAAAGACTTCCAGATCTTTTAAGCTAGAAAATGTGATTTCAATTGTTTCTAGTTAATGTCTTTGGGAGGAAAAATATTGAGGGTGGAAGTAATGTGCATGATAGATGCAGCCCACAAGTATGTGAATGTCGAATATTCTTATCCATTTTAATAACGTGGTCTTCATTCTGAACGGATGCCATCTATTTAATGTCAACATAAATGAGAAGGCTTTGGCCTTATTTAAGTTTCCACTTATAGTAGCAGTGAAGTACTATGACTTTAATTGGCTCTTGCATACGCTCTGCAAGGGTCGAAGCTCTCCGAGGTGCATCCATTCTGTGCCAGCGTAGATGTTTTTGTGGGAAGCAATGTGGAATGGTAGTGTACCGGTTTCTCTTCCCAAATATGAGGACAGTTCCTTCAGGTCGGAGTACTTGGTGGTGAGGGAATCTGCTAATACAGTGATGTGAAACAGCTAAATGGGAGAATCTACTGTTTGAGCTCTTAAAAAGCTTTATCTTTTTTTCCTGACGGAAGAATCGTGAAAATAACAAATGAGATACTGTGACATTTCCTAACTAGAATTTTGTTTTCAGTAAGTTCAATAAAAATAGTTTGCTAAGTTCTTGACTATTCTATGTATCTCATCTTTTGAATCAAAGAATCTGCAAGAGGCCTGCATCTAAAAGGCTTTTTTACAAAAGTTTAAAAGCAGAGATCACCTGTCTTTATTGCAGGATCTTGCAAAACACATAGTTGAGTGCTGCTGATACCGGATCATTTGTTTGAAAAACAAGTAGATACCACCAGCTGAATCTGTGAATAACAACTCTCACAACAAGCACATTTTCCAAAAACCCTGCAAAGCTCCTGCTCTGAATTTTGTGAGTGTGAGATCTAGAAAATCCAACCAAATACTTTAGGCAGAACAGAATCAGAAAACCCTGCCTTGCTCTGGAGTAGTTTACTGTTAATGACAAAGAAACTCAGCCCTTCCCAGTAAATGATTTAATATAAATCCTGTAACTTACTCCAGCAGACAGTGGGTGGCGGTTCTGCACGAAGACCTCAATTCCTTCAGTCTGCACCTTTTCAGTAGACAGAGAATGTCTTCTGGGCCACCCTCATAACTAATTGTCTCCCTGTACATCCGCGCATGTGTTGTCTTGCTCACCACCATGAACTGTGATGATACCTCAGGTGGGAAGAGAAGGACAGTAGGACTGAAAACATCAGGACATTCCTCCAGCTTAAATCTCTTCTCCCAGGATTGGCTCGTTTCACCGTAACAGCACAGCTGGTCCGTTCATCTGAGGCAGGAGGGAGGCCTTTCCTCCATGGGGAGATAGCTGTGTGCTGAAGAAAGCTGACCCGCTCATGGTCCAGCCCCTGCAGTTGCCAAAGTATAGGCTATGGTTTAGACAAATAATAGGAAAAGGAATTCTACTTGAGCGAAGCTAGGTTGACTGGGGTTGAATGATGTTTCCTCTTTGCTTAAAATGGCATTGCCAAGTACTTATTTGGAAATATGAGAGGAATATATTGTAGGTCTTTACAGTGAGTGCATTCTTCAGTGCGTACCTACCTAATGCAGTTTGTCTGCATAGCACTGTTTTCTCAGCGTTTAACTGCCTGCTCATTTCAGTCTTCCTTCCCTCCAGAAACACTTGACAGCAAAGTATCTTTAGTGCTTGTGTGAATGGATGTGCTCTCAGTATGCTGCCATTACTGAACAGCTCTGGAGAGGCTGCCATAGCTGATCTATGTGATCTTGTGCGCTCCTCAAGGATTTAGTTTCTGTACTTGACAAAAACTAAACTATGTTAAGTTTGTGGAATGTTGTCTTCTGCGTTAAAGGGCTGTTTAATTCTGGTGCTTGTTTATTGTTTTAGCACTCTCTTATCTGAAAAAAAAAAATCTTAATATATTGCTTGTGATCCTTTCAAACTGAGGCTGGAAAAGTTATTTTAAATTATTAAAATGTCTAAAAATTAAGCAAGTAACAAATTTTGGAAATGAGCTTGCTGTTTTTTGTAACATACAATAAAATAAAATATCGAGGATTCCTTCGAAGCGTGATTCTGTTTAGAGTTTTTTTCATGTTTCAAGCAAAGTATGGTGTAATATGACGTCTATAGTCAGTACTGTTTGATTATCAGATAATTGTTTGGAGACTGAAAAGCCTGCCTTTCCTTGCTAGTATAATAGATTTGCTTTAGGTGTTGTAGCTGTTTGTTACACCTTTTCAATGTTTTGCCTCGTTAGAGACTGAAATCTTAATGTGCTTATTAAAAAAAAAAGCAACCACAGAAAGGTGTTCATATATATATACATTCTGCATCATCATCTTCTATTGCCCATTCTGTCTTTGACTGTACCTCTGGATATACCCAACAAAAGATAAAGTCTGAAATTTAGAGAAGACTGTGTCATACTTTTGGAATAATACTTTGAAGACATTTCAGATTTGGGAAAAAGTGCATTTGGATACAGTTACAATTGATGATTTGATTCTTTTTAAATTGGGGCTTTAGGTGTTCAAATAGCCTAATTAAGCAAGGTAGAAACGTTGAATGGGTACTTTAGCACTGAAAAGGTAATTTTTTCTTCAGTAATTCCTTAAAGGAGCTAAGGCTGGAGGGTGCTTTTGTTTTAAGTCAGAAATTAGGTGAACAGTGTGACTGGGAAATAGTACAAGTGTCTGTACATGGAGCGTGCTACTTTACACACAAGAAGAAGATACATGTAACCAGGCAACTTTGAAGTAGGTTTAGCTGAAAACTACTCTTAGGCTGGAAAATAATTTGTTACATGTGGCTAAATGTTAATGTCATGCAGATGTATGTGTATTATAAATGTCTGTTAGAAAATGGATCCCCAAACTGTAGGTTTTACTTCACTTGCATGTCATGGTTTGATATAGTTCTGTCTGTGATTAGCAAGCTGCTAGATTCTTACAGCTGAAATACTGCAAATTCTATTTGCAGTTACAAATGCCTTTTAAAAAAAACCCAATCTTATCTAAACTTTTATTTTGAAAGGGGCCATTATCGCCTCACCCTGCATTAAAAAGGATTAAGTGTCTTTATTTTTTGTCATTCCTTTACAGAACAAGAGAGATGAACATCTTTTGAAAAAAAGAAATGTTCCCCAAGAAGAAAGTCTAGAAGATTCTGATGTTGATGCTGACTTCAAAGCAGTAAGTTCCTTGATTCTGGAATTACTTTTAAAACTTCAATGGTGTCTCAAAACAATGTATTCTGTTTTTATTTTAACACTGGAAGTCTTACAGTTGTTTGAAAGCAAAATTATGAACTGATGCACTGTTAAAATTAGTTTGCTTGTATTAAATTTTTTAAAAGAATGTAGTGTAGCCACAAAATTGCTAAAACTTTTTTTTTTCTTTTCAAGCAAAACGTAACACTAGAAGCTATCCTGCAGGTATGTTACGTTTAACTTTTTTTTTTAATTAGAAATGCGTGTTCTGTGCATTTTTAGGTTTCACTGCTATTTTTTTCAGAACGCCACAAGTGACAACCCAGTGATCCAACTGAGTGCTGTCCAAGCTGCAAGGTAAAAATAAATAAAGGCACAGAAATATGTTTCCTACACATTTTCCATGATGAAATTTACTTATTTTACTTTTACATTTAATTTCACAGAAAACTCCTATCCAGTGACAGAAATCCACCTATTGATGACTTAATAAAATCAAGAATTTTACCAATTCTGGTAAAATGCCTAGAAAGGGATGATAAGTAAGTATACTTTTAAAAATTTTCACCTTTACTGAAAATCTGCATCCAAAAAATCATCTCATTATTTCAAATGAAACTGCGGATTCATATCACCATATAATCTGACACAGTGGATCACATTCCATGATGATAAACCATAAATTCTCCAGGACTATTTGTTCTCCTGCTGAAATGTCATTTTATTTTTTAGAGCTTGCATGAGCATATCCAGCGAATGGAGAAAACCTTGCTAAATTTCTTATTGGTTTTGACTAGTCCGGACTTTTTTGTTAACTGTTTCTAAGAAACTTGTCTCAGACTTACTGTGTGGGTTTGTGTGAAGGTAGAGAACATGCCTGGTTGTGAACAGGGCTCTTCTCTTTGCCAGAATACACTTGTCATCTTTTTCATTAAGGTTGAAGTTGTAATGAAGTTTTCATTAGTTAAAGTTTCTAGCTTCTTTTGTTCTCACTGCAAGGTGGGTTTCCTTCTGGCTCTGTGCTGCGCTCTCATGTGATGGTACAACACAGTGAGCGTGCTCACTGTTATGATTCTTTGTTGGAAAAACAAGAGCTTCAGTAAAAGAAGTAGAGAACATTGAGCATGTAGTTGCACGAATTTAATGACATGTAAGAAAAATGCCATATTCTACAGTCCATGAGCCCATTGTTCAGATAGATAGGGGTTAACACATTCCAGGTGAATATTTTAGTCTATCTTTGCTCTCAGGCAGCCATAAGTGTATTTACAGTATTTCCATTTTCAAGGTTATTTCTGCAGCCATAAGAGCTGGAAGCTTCAAAATGCAGATTGGCATTTTGGGTATAATTTGGTGGTTGCAAAAATGTGAAGCGTGAGTAGCTTTGTTTCTAGCTTGTTCAACAAAACAGTTGCTTAGAAGGCAGCTGGCAATAATGTTCAAATCAGGATAGCGTTTTAAAATGGGTCATGAATGCCTGTCTGTTCTAGAAGCAGAGGGTTCAGTGCTGTGAAAATTCTTTTAATTTGAATTTTCTGGCCAGTTTTTGTATGATTTACTTTTGTAAATGTTTAATGAGCCTCAACTCAACGTTTTCTTAAGCAGTCCTTTTAATTATGATTGCTATATAATATTTAGTAGAGGTAAAGTCTGCAAAGACTGTATAACATATCTTTAAAGCTGCTGTTCATATTTTAACTGAAAGCTTATCACAAGAATGAAAAGGACTGACCTAGAACTAGAATTTTAACACATTTGATCCTAGAATGTAAAGGTTTATAGATAACTGCTGACAGGTACTACTTGTTTTTGCAAACCCTTATTTACACGTCTTGGGCCCTCCTGTCTAATTCTTCTCTAATCCCATCCCCAATAAATCTTTAAAATGCTTTGCAAACTAATGGACAAAAAAAGCTTAAAGGAAGCAGGTGCTGTGGCTATATATAAAACATAATTGATAAACACCCAGAGAAGCATGGAAATAAAAGATAATCACCTAACAGCAAATATTCTCTGCTCCTCCCAAAGCCAGGCACCTTACTGTTACGCTGACCACCATAAGCTGTAAACTTCTATGGCTTTTAGAACCCCTAACCTTTAGAATTTGCTTGAACAACAGTTTTCGTGCAAACTGTTTTACTGCACTGCTGTTGGCATAGGCAACAGTTGACATACATCTTGGAAGAGATGCTTCCCCAGCTTTTGTAATATTTGTAACTGATTTTATCTGCATTTAGTGTGTCAGTTTTAATGCAGGTATGATGCTATCTTTTGATACGCATACTAGATGTTTTCCCTGTCTGTGATGAAACAGAAAAATGTGTACCAGCTTACACTTGATCTGGGATGTAATGTTAGAAGAGCCAAGTTTTTATTAGTTATGGTCAGACATGGTTAATTTACTGAGAACTACTAATGGCAGCAAGACAGTTACACTTTCTTTACTAAATATGAATGGTGTTTGGACCAGCTGGACGTGAAGAGGTCTCTGTTACCCATTAGAGAGGCATAACTAAATTTTATGACTGCTCAAAATCCTTCATACAGGAGATAGTTGGTTGTCTACAGTAGCGGTCAGCTTCACTGGTTGGTATGTGCTTCAACAACTATTACTGGTG
>Ga0181612_130498_pt1 | contig 11695 bp, 9 predicted proteins | sample HoacroProtozoa21_FD_119630 | JGI IMG/M metagenome (GOLD analysis project Ga0181612, IMG submission 119630) | Hoatzin crop microbial communities from Cojedes, Venezuel. Combined Assembly of Gp0051906, Gp0051904, Gp0051908 | reverse complement strand
TGATGTTTCTGTCCGTCTCATCCATCCAGAGCAAGAACTTCATGCCGAAGGTCATGGGCTCGGCATGGATGCCGTGGGTGCGTCCTATGGTCACCGTGTTCTTGAATTCCACCGCGCGGCGCCTTAAGACCTCGCGGTATTTTTTCAGAAGCTCAAGCAAAAGATCGCAGGTGTCGCGCATCATGAGGCCGTAGGCCGTATCCTTCACGTCGCTGCTGGTCAGGCCCTTGTGGATGTATTTGGAGGCGGGGCCCACATATTCGGCCACGCAGGTCAAAAAGGCGATGATGTCATGGTTGGTGACCTTTTCAATCTCGGCCACCCTCTCAAGGTCGAAATCGGCCTTTTCCCTGATATCCTTCAGCGCCTCCTCCGGTATGGTGCCCAGTTCGCAGCCGGCCTCGCAGGCCGCGATCTCCACCTTCAGGATGTTGCGCCACTCATTTTCCAGCGACCAGATGCCGCCCATTTCCTTGCTGGTATAACGGTCGATCATGCAAAATCCCCTCCCCTGGGTCAATGTAAGTCAGTGCAATTTGAAATCTTTGCCAAGAATATATGCAGGTCCGTACCAAAGGCGATACAGACGGTGCTTTTTGGAAATATCAGCCGCCGATGACGCCCGTCTCGATGAAGGACGAAGCTTTTTCGTCCATGGGCGCAAAGCCGAAGAAACGGGTGCACTCTTCCGCGAAGAAAAGATTCACGACCCCGGTGGGCCCGTTCCTGTGCTTGGCGATGATGAATTCGGTGGTATGGTCCTTTTCCTCGTCCTTGGGACGGTAATAGTCCTCCCTGTACAGGAAGGCCACGATATCCGCGTCCTGCTCGAGAGAACCCGATTCTCTCAGGTCTGAGAGCATGGGGCGCTTGCTCTGGCGCGATTCCACGCCGCGGGAGAGCTGGGACAGGGCTATGACAGGGATATTGAGCTCTCTCGCCAGAGATTTGAGGCCCCTTGAGATATCGCTCACTTCCTGCTGGCGGTTCTCCTGGGCGGATCTGGCCCTGGAGCCCTGCATGAGCTGCAGATAGTCCACGATGACAAGGTCGAGGCCCTTTTGGGCCTTGAGGCGCCTGGCGCGGCTCCTCATATCCGTCACGGTAAGCCCCGAGGTATCGTCGATGAAGATCCCGGCTTCGCCCAGAGCGTCCGCCACAGGCCAGATCTTGGCCCATTCCTGTTCGGGCACGTCCCCGGTCCGAAGACGCGCCGAATCCACCTTGGCCTCGGCGCAAAGGAGCCTTTGGGTCAGCTGGTCCTTGCTCATTTCCAGGCTGAAGATGGCCACCTTGCAGGGCTTTCCTTCAGCGTTCTCGCTCCTTAAAGCCACGTTCGCCGCGATATTTAAGGCCAGCGCCGTCTTGCCCATGGAAGGGCGCGCCGCCAGGATGATGAATTCAGAAGGATGCATCCCCGTGGTCCTGGCGTCTATATCGCCATAGCCAAACGGGATGCCGCTTATGCGGCCCTTGTTTTCGCCCAGGGCCTCGATCTGGTTCACGACGCCGTCCACGAGATCTCCCACGGCCACGAATTCCCCGCGGCCGCTGCGGTTTGAGACGCCCAGGATCATCTGCTCGGCCTTGTCGATCACGTCAGACACGTCCCCGGGGGGATCGTAGCCCATGGCCGTGATCTTGGTCCCGTCCTCCACCAGCTGCCGCAGCATGGATTTTTCCTCCACGATCTGGGCGTGGTATTTCACGTTGGCCGCCGTGGGGACCTGATTGACCAAAATGGTGATGTAGCCGGCGCCGCCCACATCCTCCAGTTTGCCCATGGATCTTAGTTCATCTATCACGGTGACCATATCCACGGGCCGGTCCGATTTATGGATCTTTTTCATGGCCTCAAAGAGCACCTGGTGGCTCGCCCGGTAAAAGTCCTCAGCTCTTAGCTTTTCCACCGCCAGCATCATGGCGTCCCGGTCGATCAGCATGGCCCCTAAGACGGCCTGTTCCGCCTCTATGTTCTGCGGAGGCATTCTGTCCTGCATGATATCTGCCGCTCCATATCTTAGCTGCGGGCATCATGATCGCTGGCCCGCAGCGTTTGTCAGACGTTTTCTTCCTTCACGACCACGGTGAATTTCGCCGAGATCTCAGGATGCAGCCTGGCGATGGCCTTATAGGTGCCGGGCGCCTTCACGCTGCCTTCGAGCTCGATCTTGCGGCGGTCCACGTCAAGGCCGGTCTGGTCCTTCAAGGCCTCGGCCACGTCCTTGGAGGTGACGGAGCCGAAGATCTTGCCGCCCGCGCCCACCTTGAGGGGCACCGTGACGGTGACCTTTTCCACCTGGGAGGCCAGCACCGTGGCCTCGTCCTTTTTCTGGGCGGCGCGGTGGGCGGCCACCTTCTTGTCCTGCAGGGCCTGGTTCAGATTGCCGGTGGTGGCTTCCTTGGCGAGCCCCCTGGGGATGAGGAAGTTGCGGCCGTAGCCTTCGGCTGCCTCCACTATATCGCCTTTTTTACCGAGTTTTTTCACATCTTCAAGCAGGATTACCTTCATTTTTCTTTTCCTCTCCGGCCGCCTCTTTTTCTGCCAGAGCTCTCTCCTCGGCGGCCTTTCTTTCCTCTTCCTCCCGGATCTGGCGGATCTGGGCGGATGCCAGCTCTGTTATCTTTTCACTGACGGCCCTGATGTCCGCCTTCTCAAGCTGCACGCCGGCCACGGTCTGATGGCCGCCGCCGCCTAATTCCTCCATGATGGTCTGGACGTTGACGCTGCCGTCGCTTCTGGCGCTGACGCCCACCGTCCCGTCCGTCCAGCCGGTGATGACGAAAGCGGCCGAGACCTCGTTGATCAAAATAAGATTGTCTGCCGTCTGGGCAGCCAGGACCACCTTGTCGGTGGATTTTTCTATCCCATCGTTGACGCAGATGGCAAGTCCCGGATACGGGATCTTGGCCGACGCGATGAGGCGGTAGCGCTCCTTGACCTCTTCCAGATCGTCCTTGAAGAGCATGCGGACCAAAGTGGGGTCCGCGCCGCTGCGGCGCAAGAGGGCCGCGGCCTCGAAGGTGCGCGAGCCGGTCTGGACGTTGAAATTCTTGCTGTCCACCACGATGCCCGCGTAAAGGACCGTGGCCTCGGCCTTGGTAAAGGAGAGCCGGTCGTTGAAATAGCCCGTCAGCTCCGTCACCAGCTCGCTGGCCGAAGACGAGGAGGGCTCCATGTACTGGAGTATGACGCCGGTGATGGCGTCTTCCGCTCTGCGGTGGTGGTCGATGATGATGATGCGGCCCGTCTTCAAAAAGGCGTCCAGCACTTCCCTGCTGGCGCTAAGGCCCGGCCGGTGGTGGTCCACCAGAATGAGCAGGCACTCATCCGTGATCTCGCCCATGACCTCTTCGCCGCTCACGATGATGTCGTTGTAGCTGCGCCCGTCGTCAGTGGAATCTTCGCTGGACAATACCATGTCCTTCAGACGGTTCAAGGATGTATTGGCACCTGAATTTGAGACCACGATATAGGCGGGCTTATTGAGCGAGAGCGCCATCTTGGCCACGCCGATGGCACTGCCGAGCGAATCGTAATCCTCGTTGGCATGCCCCATGACGATGATCTTTTCGGCCTTTTCCATCTGTTCCCGGATGGATTTGGCCACGATGCGCACCCTGACGCGGGTGCTGGCGGTGGTGCCGGAGGCCTGGGTGCCGCCGTAGTAGCTGATCTTGTTGTCCACGATGACGACGGCCTGGTCGCCGCCGCGCGAAAGGGCTATGTCAAGAGCGCGCCTTGCGTTGCTCTCCACCTCTTCGAGGCTCTCCCCGTCGATCGAAGCGCCGATGGACAAGGTAGGCTGCATCTTGTTCTCCTGCCTGACCTGGCGCACCTTTTCCAGCACGTCAAAAGAAGATGAGACGGCCTTTTCCAAGGAAGAGGCCTTAAATCCCACCAGGGAATTTTCCTTGTTGGTGCGGCTCACAAAGCCGCCCATGCTCTCGGCCCAGACGTTGACCGCCTCGCTGACGGCGCCGCTCACGTTGGCGCGGGCCGTTTCGCTCAGGCCCTTCATCACGTCCTCGTAATTGTCGAAGCGAAAATGCACGAGACAGAGCCTGTCGTCCCGGCAGCGCTTTTTGAGCTCCTCCACCTCGGTCACGTCGGTGAGATAGACGGCCAGGGGATCCTTCGGAGAGGGCTCCTCGCCCTTTTTCTTGCGCTGAAGGCGCTCGTAGCGCAGCCGGCAGCGCCTGTCGCCCAGCTCGATGATCTTTTCCCCGTCCTTGACGCACATGGTGGCAAAGGAATTGGGCTCAAGGCCCAAAAGCTCCTCGATCCTGCGTCCCGAGGGGTAGTCGACCCCGGTCCACTGGCGGAAATTCTCGTTGCCGGTCTGGAACTTGCCGTCGCTGCCGAAAACGGCCATGGCCACGTCAAGATGCCTCGCGGCGTAGCTGATGCCCTTTTCCGCGTGCTTCAAAAGATCGTTCACGTCCGTGAAGGGTATGGAGGTGGGATTTTCCAGCACCTGCCAGGCAAAATACCCCACGACGAGAAGGATCAGGATCCCCACGGGGATGAAAAAGGGCACGGCGATGCAGAGGGCTATCGTCAGAAGGGCCACCAGCGCCACATAGAATTTGTTGTTGTTCCGGATGAAAAAATCCCGGATGTCGTCATGTTTGATCTTTTTCAAAAAATCAGCTCCCGTCCGCGCGCGGATCTGTTCAGGCCTCGGCCTTTTTCCGGCGCAGCTTGCGGATGTCGAACAAAACGTCGTAGCCGCCCACGTAGGTCATGACAAGAGAAAGGAGCGGCACGAAAAAGCTGGCGAAGATGAGAAGCTTCATATACCAGGCCGGTTTGTTCTTGGTCTTTATATACCACCAGACCACGAAAAGCCCGTCCAGGACCAAAAGCATGCTGGAGATGGCGTAGACGTTGGCGCTGGCTATGAAGGGGATGCCCTCCTTTTGGGTGTTGGTCAGCTGGATGCCGATGAGGGACACGATGTAAAGTACCGCCAGGATGGGCGGCAGGATCCATTCCGTCAAAGGCGGGAAGGCGTCGAATTTTTCGCCGAGGCGGCCCATGATCTTTCTGGCGGCCCAGTAGTTGATGAAGACAAGGCTCGGGGCCACAAGGAGCATGGAGCCCGGCAGAATGAGCTTCATCATGGAGATGCTGCTTTGAAGCTGCTGCGTGAGCTGGCTAAGCTGCTCGGGAGCCATCTTGGGCCCCAGTGCCGCGGCAAATTCCGGCACCGACGCATCAAGGGAGGAGAACATCATCTCCACCGGGTTGATGCCCATGACGTAAAGGGCCAGGATAAGGTTGATGGCGACGCTGGCAAGGCCGCCCAAAGTGGAATAAAAAAGGAGCTTTTTGGGCTTTAGCCGCCTGTACATGCATTCGCCCAGGACCACGCCCAGAACGCCGAAGACGCCGATGAAAAAGAGCGCATGCATGGGATTTACCAGCATGGCCACTATGACGGTGGCGACGATGGTGGACAAAACGCTCCACTTCAGCCCGTTCCTCATGCCGCAGATCACGATGGGCAGCGGCATGATCATATTTATGAATATGGCCAGAAAGGGCACGTAGTAAAAAAGCAGATTGAAGACGATGGCTATGGCGGCGAAGATGGCACCCTCCACCATGGCCGAGGTCCTTTTGCGGTAAGGTAACGGCACGATGCACCTCTGATCTTAATTTCCCTCAGACAATTAATTATACTGTATTGCAGGCGAAAATGCAAAAACCGCACAGCCCGTGCGCCGTGCGGTATTGAGCATGTCAGCCGTCTGCCCGGGCCGCCGGGACGGGACAGGGCAGAGCATTGAAATTTTTCGTATCACAAAGAGACCGAAGCCTTGATCTTGAGGCCCTTTTCCTCCACGGAAAGATCCACCAGATGCAGCACGTCCAGCACCGATTTTTCCAGGAACCTGGTCTTGCCCACGCTGCTGTCGAGCATGGCCCGGGTGAAATCGACCCCGATGACGCCGTCCTCGAAGGTGGTGGTGATGCCCTTGTCCTCGATGGTGATCTTGTCGAAGGCCAGATCGATGATGGCCAGGATCAGCTTGTCCCCGATGGTGCTGATGACCAGCGAGGCAAAGTCGTTGTTGCAGATGTCAAAGCCCTCCACCTTGAGATGGGCCGTGCCCTCGCTCTTGTCCACGTAAAAATCAAGGACGCTGAGCTTGAGCTCTATGGTGCCGTAGGTACTGTGCTGCAGGGAAAGGCGCAGATAATCAGGCGGCAGATAGGACGCGTCCAAAAGCGCGAATTCGCTGCCCGCCAGAGCCTTGACCAGATAGTTCTTGATCTCGCCGTAGGGGATCACCAGTTCTCCCTTGGAGAGCTGCTCCCAGTTCTGGGCCGAGATCCAGCGGCCGCCCTTGTTCTTGATGGGATTGACGATCCTGTCGTTCAGGTCCTTTATTTTTTTGGAGATGGTGCTCTCGGCCTTGTCCGCCGTGTCCTTCACCCTGCCGAAAACTTCCTCGCCCTTCACGTTCTTCACATTCTCCCTGAGATTTTTGATGTCGAATTTCTTGCTCTCGTCGCCCAGCGGCTCGTCCTTGCAGTCCATATGGGTAAAGGCGTCCGTGTTCTCCATGCCCTCTTTCCTGGCCTTTTCGAACACCTCGCGAAAAGAGGCCACGTCCTCGGGCCTGCCGGCCTTGAGCCAGGCGTTGGCCGCCTTGCCCACGCCGTAGGTTATGGAGACGGCGAGCGGTATCTGGATGGCAGGTATCGGCAAAAGGGTAAAGACGGACTGGCCCACGAAGGTGGCGCCCAAAGATCCCAGCAGCCCCAGGGCCGCGCCTTCGGACAGCTTGACGCTCCTTAGGTCGGCGAGGCGGGTGATCATATAGACCTCGTTGGCGATAAGGCCCATGGTGCCGAGCACCGGGGCCACCACGATGACACTGGCCCTGGCCGCGGCCCAGCGGCAGATCTTCTCTGCCTCCCATTCCGTGTCCACGTCCTTTAGGGCCACGACCTCTTTTTCCTCATCCTCGGGGTCCTTGTCCTTCTCACCGGCATCTTCGCCTGATGCCGCGTCTTCTCTGGCGCTCTTATCTTCAGTTTCTTCCTTTATAAAAGCTTTGGCCGCATCACTGGCTTCTTTGGCCGCATCTTCGATCTTTTCGGCCGCATCGGCCGCAGCTTTTTCAGCAGCCTCGGCCGCCTCAGTGGCATCCTGTCTGATCTTTTCCTCGTCCATCTGCCTACCCTACCCGCCTTTCTCTCACAAAAAAAGCTTTTCTGCCGCACCGCGCCAGAGGCTCCGAGCCTTATTATACTATGCCCCGAGCCCTTGTGGGACGGCGACTTTTGAACTTTTGGAAAACTTTGGGGGAGCCGGATCTGCCGCCTTTTTTTTGACTTGCAGGCGCAAATGTGATACCATATTTTCAGGAAAAGAAATGATCTTTTGCGCGCCTTTCTCCGCGTTTTGGCGGGGACGGGACAGATCTTTTATCAGACAGGACGGGAAAGAGCCATGGACCATAAAACTGTCAGGGGCCGCTTTGCCCCGTCTCCCAGCGGGAGGATGCATCTTGGCAACATCTATACGGCCGCCGCGGCCTATCTTCTTGCGCGCAGCGCGGGAGGAGAGTTCTTTCTTCGCATCGAAGATCTCGACCCCGTGCGCTGCCCGAGAAAATACGCCGATCTCATCCTGGACGATCTTATCTGGCTGGGCCTTAGCTGGGACAACGACCCGGTGCCCTATCAGAGCGAAAGGACAAAGATCTATGAAAGGTGCCTGGCGCTCTTTGAGCAAAAGGGTCTCATCTACCCCTGCTTTTGCAGCCGCTCCCAGCTGCATGTGGCCTCAGCTCCCCACGCCAGCGACGGGCGCTATGTCTACAGCGGGCGCTGCCGCGATCTGGGCCCGGATGAAGTGCAGAAGCTACTGAAAACAAAAAGAGCCGCCACGCGGCTCATCCTGCCCGATCTTGACATCTCCTTCACGGACGGCAATTTCGGTCCGCAGCATTTCAATCTGGCCCGCGACTGGGGCGACATCATCATAAGGCGCAGCGACGGCGTCTTCGCCTATCAGCTGGCGGTGAGCGCGGACGATGCCCAGATGGGGATCACCCAGGTGGTCAGGGGCTGGGATCTTCTGAGTTCTTCCGCGCCCCAGATCTATATCCTCTCGCTCCTTGGCCAAAAAGCCCCGCAGTATTTCCATCTGCCCCTGCTGTCCGCCGAGGACGGCAGCCGCCTGTCCAAGAGGGACAGGTCGGCCGACATGGGCTTTTTAAGAGAAAAACTGGGGCGGCCCGAATGCCTTCTGGGGCATCTCGCCTTCTTCCTGGGGCAGATAAAAGAGCCCGAGGACATAAGCCTAAAAGAGCTGCTGCAGATCTTTGACCCGGCCAAGATCCCGGGAAAAGATATCTTTGTCCGCGAAAATTTCTGGCAGAAAAACATCGACTGATAATCTGGAGGTGGAAAAAATGTACAGGTACCGTCTTCCCAAAAAACAGTTCATAGCCGCATTCGATATCGACGCGCAAAAGACCTTCACGCCGGTGTGCCCGGATGAGCTGCCGGTGGCCGAGGGTGATCTGATCGTTGAAGAGCTCAACGCGCAGGCGCGCCTTGCCGGCATAAGGGTGGCCTCAAGGGACGCGCATTCGCCCAGAGCGCTCTGGCTGGCCGACAAAAAGCACCCGCCCATGAGCCAGGTAGAGGGCTATCCCGACCTCGACATCCGCTGGCCGGCCCACGCCATCGTGGGGACTACAGGGTTCGAATTCATCGACGGCCTTGATCCGAAGGCCTATGCGTTCCAGAGCCTCAAGGGCATCGAGGTGGACCGGCATCCCTACGGAGCCTGCTACCATGATCTGGCCAACAAATATTCCACCGGCGTCATCGAATTTTTGAAAATGCGGGGTATAACCACCGTGATCTGCGGCGGACTGGCCACAGACTACTGCGTCCTCAACACCGTACTGCAGCTTAGAGACGCGGGATTTGACGTGATCTTGAACCAGGCCGCCTGCCGCGGTATCGCGCCCGATACCACCAAAGCGGCGCTGGAAAAAATGGAAAAGGCCGGCGTTGTTTTGGCCGAAAATGCCGCAGCCATAAGAAAAATGCGCTGAGGTTGCAAAAAAAGCAGAAAACGCCCCTTTTTTCGGACGTGTCGTCCAAAAAAAGGGCGTTTGTCGCTTCACATGATACGTTCACGCCAAGCCATATAAGCTTCATGCTGACACATTATGATGTCTTCCTCATACTTGCGATCAGAAGGCCAACATTGCTACCCAGCTTTTTCTCCAGTCCCTCTAGATCCTCACAGAATTTTTTCTCGTTTTCAAGCGCTATATCCAATCTGTTCCGCACAAGTTCAAAGGCATCATATCGGTACTTTTGATAGCCCTTGAGTCTTTTCTGCAGTGCATTCGTGACAAAATTATGCTTATTTGAAATCTTTTTATTTTCAAGTAGCTCAGTCTCTTCCAAGCCGAGGATATCCTCAAAATGCAACAACAACCAAAACTCAAAACATGGGTTAGAGATACAAAGGATAAATCCGTTCTTCTCGCAGATAGATCGTACCTCATCATATTGCTCTGTCAAGAAGCTCTCTTTATCCCGGTCAAAAATAAAGCAGATTTTATCGTCTTCCTCCATAAAATAAAAGGCCTTTTCTCTGATGATTTTCGGTACGGTTTCCACCATGGCTCTTATACTGACATTGTCATGCATTACATTGTTGACTATCCGCCCCACGGTTTGTTCCAATTCACTTTCCGGAATGACCTCATCAAGATCCGGTTGTTTCGACAAAGATTTTTGCAACGAAGACCTGAGCGCCTCCCACATAGAAGCTTGGCTAAGCGAATTTTTCTGTAGAAATTTCTGATCGATCAAAAACTCCATTATCCCATCCAAGATGCTCTGATAAGAAATTTCGCCAGATTCGAATTCTTTCAGATTTTGCATTACGTGTTTGACCGTTTTCCGGGGATTGCTCCAACCAGTTTCGCTGTAGTCTCTCATGAGCGGCACTAATTGGATCAACGGATCTATGCCGATTTCGTTTCTAAGATCATTCACTGCTTCAAAATAGATGCCTTCGGTTTTATCGCCCTCGTAAATCAGGAAATATTTTCTTCTTGGCTCGGCATTGGCATAAAGGACGGTCCTTTCAGCGTAATTTTTCTTTTCTCGCATATGAAGACCTCATACTTTCCCAATCGGAAAAATTTCGGTGAAGATAGGTACACCGCCGTATCTTCCATCCAAATAGGCCTTGTCGATTTTTCTGTCAAATCTTTCATTGAATTCGTCCAGGGAGTAAATATCCGACTCGCCTTTTCTTCTCTTGTCAATAAACCATATTTCATCACGCCTGAGCAGTTTGAAATCTAAAAGCCGAGATTCATGCGTTGTCACTATGAGCTGAATTTTTTTCTTTTTTGCATATGCTAAGAACCGTTCTACAAATTTATATGTCAGACTGGGGTGCAGACATCTGTCCAATTCATCGATGACAAAAGTTTTGTCTTCTTTATCTGTCAGCAAAACCTCAAGCAGATCAAGCAGACGGACGGTTCCATCAGATTCCTCGCCCAGCTTGTAGTAGATGCCATCCGTCGCATGTACAAACTCAAGGACACGGCATTCTATTTTGTCCTTTTCTATGTCAATAGTAAACAGATCATTGCGATTTCTGATGATCAAATTTATTTTTTTGTATTTCTCGTCAGCTACATCTTGACGCAGCTGATCAACAGTTCCCATCAATTGGATTTTTACCGCCGGTTCGAGTGCTTCCAGTATCTTCTTGTAATCAACATCGACTCTTTCAAAACTTGTAACGCCCGTCCCGAATTCCTTCAGCAGATCACAGATATCCTCGAATTTTCTTTCATTGATGAAAATATTGTCACTGGAAATTTTCTGATTCGGATAATTTATATCAAGGCTGTCTTCAATCCAGTAAAACACCTTTCTGAAGATCTCTGCGTCTTTATAATTATCATACAGGTTCTTCTTGTTTTTGTTCATAACTGTCAAAAACAGAACAGTCCCGTCCTCAGAAATATCACTCATGTAAACATCTATTCTTTTACCAAGCTCACCTTTGCTGTATCTGGCGCCGATTGTTTTCTTACCTTTTGCTATGTCACGAGTAAATATGACCCGATCTCCTCTGGATCCTGTCTCCACCAGCCATTCTGAAACAAATTCATTCCTGTTCAGCAAAATTTCGAACCCATAGGCATAGCTCTTTCCGTCAATAAGCATTTCTATTTCAAAATAGCTCGGCCTGTTGATGTTCTCCGCCTCTGCTTTGCAGTATGATTCGGCTGCATTGATTTTATTGCCGTACAAAACAACCGATTGTAAAAATTTCATGGCCTTGACAAGGTTAGATTTTCCCGAGGCATTCGCCCCAAAAACAGCGGCACATTTTAATAGCTTAAAATCATTTTCTTTATAAATACGATCCTTATCATGACGAACTTTCCCAGCAATCATGGAAAATTCTTCTGAACTACCATCCGGTCGCGTGCCAAATGACTTGAAATTCTTGACATTGAATCTGATCAGCATACCGCACCTCCAGCACAATAAATCCACCTATACATTATCATTCTTGTATCAGTCAGTCAATACGTTTATACGAAATTTTCTCTTTAATTGAGCAATTCTATCTGTATATATTCTTTTGCCCGATTATCAATTCGAAATTATCGT